>Ga0316189_10003303_pt1 | contig 15677 bp, 11 predicted proteins | sample LowCovwburrow_MG_FD_204930 | JGI IMG/M metagenome (GOLD analysis project Ga0316189, IMG submission 204930) | Coastal sediment microbial communities from Maine, United States - Lowes Cove worm burrow | ecosystem: Environmental > Aquatic > Marine > Coastal > Sediment | place: USA: Maine... | reverse complement strand
CATGAAGCGATGGGCGCATCAAATGTACCCGTCTATGCAATGCCGCGAATGGCTGACTACCTGGAAAACAACGGACCCTGGAGCCAATTGGTATCTTACAAAAATATCGCCATAAAGCCTTTGCAAAACAACAAGACCCAGTCACTGGGAACACTCAAGGTAACACCGTTCCTGGTGCCCCACCGCGATGAATATTCTGAAACGGTGGGTTACCGTATTGACGGCCCTCACAAGTCCGCAATATTTATCCCGGACATCAATAAATGGTCGGAATGGCAGGTCGACCTGGCGACACTGATCAATACAGTCGACTATGCGCTTATTGATGCGACTTTCTTTTCCGATGGAGAATTACCCGGGCGCGATATGTCAAAAGTCCCACACCCCTTCGTCACGGAAAGCATGGAGCTTTTGGGTGACCTGCCCACCGAGGAGCGCAACAAGGTCTGGTTTATTCATATGAATCATACCAATCCCTTGCTTGACCCACAGAGCAAGGAAACCATATCGGTTCAATCCATGGGGTTTAATGTCGCCGTGGAGCGAATACGGCTTAAGTTATAACGTCGAAAGGCGTAAAATCGTTTGCTCTGATTCATCAACAGAACCTGCCATTGAGGAGCGAGAACCGTGACACCAGATTCTTTCGTCGAACGACTAGGCCGCGAGAAAGCCAGTGCCATTTTACGTACCAATGATCAGGAAAAGGCTGCAAAAGCCATGGAAGCGGCCATACGCGGTGGTTTCACGATCATTGAATTTACCCTGACGGTGCCCGGTGTTTATGAGCTTGTCCAGGATTTCTCCCGTCGGGAGGGTCTGGTGGTTGGAACCGGAACAGTAATGGATGCAGAGCAGGCACAAAAATCAGTAGAGGCCGGCGCCCGATTTCTGGTTTCACCCGTTGTTGATGAAGTCGTTATCGGTGCCGCCAACGAACTGGGTGTAGCCAGCATGCCAGGCACCCATACGCCGACAGAGATGTTACGTGCGCACCGTGCCGGCGCCCAGCTTTGCAAATTATTCCCCTGCCCCCATGGCGGGCCTGACTGGGTGCGTGCGGTGCTGGGCCCGATGCCTTATCTGAAAATCGTCCCCACCAACGGTGCCGATCAGCACAATGCCGGTGAGTGGATCGCTGCCGGTGCCTACGCCGCTGGGTTCGTAGCACCTTTGTTTGTACCTTCCGATATTGCGAACGAACGCTGGGATGCAATTGAAGAACGGGCGCAGTTGTGTGTTGCTGCTGCGCAATCATAGAAATGAGACTGGTTGACCGGCACATAATCTAACAATGTGATATCAACTGTTGTTTAGCCAGGGGAGCCGAGGCTATGCAGTAGCTCTCTTCAGGACTCACAGTTGGAAAAAACCATTGATCAGTCGGGAAGCTAAGGCTATGCGGCCACTGACTTTGGACTCACACTCAGAGGTTGAAAACCATTGATCATTGGGGAAGCTAAGGCTATGCGGTAGCTTCCTTCAGGACTCACTCAAGCACGTCCTGTGGCGTTCGATACTCGGCTTCCTGCCTCGTACGGTCCTGAAGGAAGCCACCGCACATCCTCAGCTTTGCACCAATGCGGGGGCCACTGGTTTCTGACAGGTTGCAGAGGTGTGCTTCAAAACTTGAAAAGTCTGCGCTTTTGCGAAAGTTTGGGCTACTGATCTGTGAAAGATGCACGTCGTTTGATGTAGAGCTGGGGTGTGTATGGTCTTACCAGGACCGTATGAGGCAGGAAGCCGAATCCGAGCGCCACATGGATGTGACTAGCGAGTCCTGGTAAGACCATACACATCCCAGCGCCCCCATCCGTGCAGATCATAGAATCCCAGACACCAAAACAACTCAGCTGTCTAATCTGGGCACAAGACCTGTCTTGGAATGACAATAAACATCGCGGCTCCCAGGTTTCCAGCTTGTGTTTCAAGTATTGCGTTCCGTCTGATATAGCTGTGTCACAAACCCGCTTGCAAGTGGATACGTTTCGATCCAGCGTTCAATCTCGGCTCTCATTTTTGCAGGTGTGCGCTGCCGGTCTATTCTCACGCCATCGGCTTTTTCCCGACCGTATTCGGGTGGCATTAACCACAATCCGGAAAATGACGCGAATGTTATGTCGACGTAGTTGATCGACTCATCGCCGAGGATTGATACCCTCCCATCAGCGAGCATCGACTCTGTCTCTGCCAGGAGACCTTCGATGTGCTGTACAGATTTCGCGTAATGGCCGTCTGTGATATTAAAAGCTTTTCGTATTAAGAACGCCCAAACAGGAAATAAAAACCTGACCAGGTAACGCTGCCAGGCTGGTATGGTTGGGCTGTTACATCCCCAGGCGTGCAACGTCAGTTCACGGTCATCGAGTACATGGTAATAAACCCAGACCTGCAGGTCGCGGCCATAGTGGTCGAGCTTCTGCTCCCATTCAAGCCGTTCATGTGTTGGCTCAAGAAACTTTGCCCTGTCACCGCATCCAGCCGCATAGGCACCCCAAAGATAACGCAGAATCTCTGGAGAATTACCGATACTGGAACGTACCAGGCCGGTTCTGATTTTCAGCTGGGGAACCGACCTTCCGATTGTAAATACACCCAGTACACCGACCCATTGACGTTCCTTGTACTCAACCCCCAGGCGGTCCATACACCAGCGGACCTTCTCCACAAAGTGACTCGCAGAAATGGTTTCAAGCTCCAACTCAGGAGTCTTCTCCGGTGCGAGAATCCCACTTAGGGTAATAAACCAGCGGCAGGCAAGCGCCAGGATAACCAGCCCAATTGCACCGGCAAGCGAGAGGTCGAACCAGGCCACAATCAAGGGTAGTAACAGGAGAAAAACTGAATAAATGAAAAGGCGCTTTCCGGTCATATCATAATCCTGACGACACTGGCACTAAATTTACATGGGGGGTCTACTTCGGCATTGAATAAAGCCCACATCTATTTTGGTTTTGTTTTTTTCAAAAGATCCCAGATCAATACCGCCGAAAGTCCACCGACCACACCAGAAATGTAACTTGGTAAGTAAAAACCAAAAACTGCGTGCCAGATAAGGCCAAATATAAAACTGACCGCCATCACGGCCACCAGAAGAATCAGGGAGCGTTGCCAGAAGGGCATAACAGTACCTCTAAGAGTGAAATTGTGGAATCATACTAATCCATTAGCAGAAGCGTGGGAACACCCCGCTCCCTTCAACCGGAGCACCTCCATAAAACCGGAAATCAGCATTATTCAAATACCAGCTAGCCTATGACCAGAATTTGACCAACGGGTAATTGGTATATTATCTGGATACAGCAATACGTATTTAAAAATCAAAGGAGACCCAAATGCTCGGGCTGATGCAGGATTATCCGTTACTGGTACAAACCATTCTCGACCATGCGGCTTTAAACCATGGCGAGCGCGAAATGGTTACCCGTTCTATCGAAGGCCCCATCCGGCGCTGTAACTATCGTGACTTGAGAATACGCGCACTGCGTGTCGCAAAGGCCTTGCACAAAGAAGGGGTTGTTCTTGGTGACCGCATCGCCACCATGGCCTGGAACACAGACCGGCATGTTGAAGTCTGGTACGGCATCATGGGCCTCGGTGCCATCAGCCACACGATCAATCCGCGTTTGTTTGTCGAGCAGCTGGTTTACATTATCAATCACGCTGAAGACAGAATTTTGTTTGTAGACCTTACTTTTGTACCCCTGATCGAGGCCATCGCCGGCAAGATTCCCAGCATCGAAAAGTACATTATCCTCACCGACGAAGCACATATGCCGGCAACCAGCTTGCCAAATGCACACGCCTATGAGACCTGGCTGGCTGAATCTGATGCAGATTTTGCATGGGCCTCATTTGATGAGAACACCGCTGCCGGCCTGTGCTACACCTCCGGCACCACCGGCCACCCCAAGGGTGTGCTTTATTCTCATCGTTCGAATGTCCTGCATAGCATGATGTGTAATCAGCCAGATGTACTTGGCGTGAATTCAAGGGACAACGTCTTACCCATCGTACCCATGTTCCACGCCAATGCCTGGGCGATTACTTTTTCTATCCCTGCAGCAGGTGCCAGCCTGGTCATGCCGGGTGCGGGAATGGATGGTAAAAGTATTTATGAGTTGCTGGATAGTGAAAAGGTTTCAGCCGCTGCCGCCGTACCGACGGTTTGGCTGGGTTTATTGCAGCACCTGGCAGACAACAACCTGGATCTGCCATATCTTAATCGGGTAATCATTGGCGGCGCGGCCGTTCCAAGGATGATGATCGAGACCCTGGAAAATAATTATGGTGTTGAGGTCATCCATGGCTGGGGTATGACTGAAATGTCACCCATAGGTACCACCGGCAAACTGAAATATGCCACCGAACACCTGCAGGGTGAAGAACGGGTCCAATTGAAGTTAAAACAGGGTCGCACGCCCTACCTGGTGGAGATGAAAATCGTCGACGATGAACATAATGACCTGCCGCGTGATGGCAAAACCTCCGGGCACCTGCTGGTACGCGGTCCGGCTATTTCCAGCGGCTATTACAAGCGTGATGAAAACATACTCGATGAAGATGGTTGGTTTAATACCGGCGACATCGCCAATATTGACGAGTTGGGGTATATGCAAATCACTGATCGTGACAAGGACGTTATCAAGTCCGGTGGTGAATGGATTTCATCCATTGAAATCGAAAACACGGCACTCGGTTGTGAAGGTATCGCCGAAGCTGCCGTTATTGGTATCGCCCACCCGAAATGGACCGAGCGGCCCTTGTTGATTCTCGTGCGAAAACCGGGATCAGCAGTTACCAGGAAAGATGTACTCAACTATCTTCAGGGTAAGATTGCTGACTGGTGGATGCCGGAGGCGGTCGAGTTTGTTGACGAAATTCCACATACGGCGACAGGTAAGATCCAGAAAATGGCTTTGCGGGAAACCTTCGGCGGCTATCAGTTTTAACGCCCGATGCAGGTGATCTCTTGACAATCAAAGGTAAATCAACCAACCTCTACCGCTAGTCTGCAGGTGTCCCTATGACTGCTCAGTCAGGGGATTAAACGGGAAGACGGTACGTCAGTTTTTTGGCAATTCCGTCGCTGCCCCCGCAACGGTAGGCGAAGTTATGGGTCATTGCAGCCACTGTGTTTCAGCATGGGAAGGCGACCCGTCTTAAGCGATATCCATATCGCTCTTCGCAAGCCCGGAGACCGGCCAGCAGTTTTATTCACTTGTGCATTCGCGGCGGGCGGAAGCGTGTGAGTACTGCTTCCCCCGGCATCCGGAACCAGAAACAGCCTCCTCGCATCAGTCGATCGCAAGCTGCACAGCTACGTGCGTTCGGGTGAGATCGTGCTGGAAAATACAATGAAAAACAGACAGGTAAGAACCATCCAAACGATGGCTGCTACGCTATTGTTCACGCTCTTTAATCATTCCTTAGTCGCTGATGAGGCTTTAGATCTCGAACATGTACTGGTCACTGCAAGACTCCAACCTATCAGCATCGGGGAAATCGGGAGCTCCGTGACGGTCATTACTGGAGAGGAAATCGAACAAAAACAGGTTAAATACCTTTCCGAACTTCTCCGTGATGTGCCTGGTTTTTCAGTCTCTCAATCTGGTGGGGCCGGCTCACAAACACAGGTGCGTGTGCGCGGTGCGGAAGCCAACCAGCTATTGGTGCTGATGGACGGGGTCCGCGCTAACGACCCCGCTGCCAGTGGGGAGTTTCAGTACCAGTTTGCGTTGACATCCAATATCGAACGAATTGAGATTATTCGTGGACCACAAAGTGCTACCTGGGGAAGCGATGCGATCGCTGGCGTCATCAATATCATTCGCAAAAAAGAGGTAGCGGACAACTATGTTTCAGGCAGTATAGAGGCTGGGTCATTCGACTCTTTTAACGCCAGCATTGATGGTGGCTACTCAGGAAAGGCAGTTCAAATTACCGGTGGTCTTTCCTATCTGGACACCGATGGCACCAACATTTCGCGTATCGGCAATGAAAAAGACGGTGCAGACAACACCACGGGAAACATCGCCGTGGATATTGATACGGGTGACTCTTTCAATTTACGATTTTCCGGGCAATGGATAGACGCTACCAACGAGTATGACGACATTGATTACTTTGTAACCGGTCTTCCCCAGGATGCTGACCGGGTAACAGAGACCAATCAGAATTTCTTGACTGCTGAGTTACGTTACGACCCCTTGGAAAACCCATCGAAAAACCCATGGACAGGCACTTTTACTGTAAACCGCATGGATTCTGACAATGACAACTACCATGATGGCGGGTGGACGAGTTCTACTGCCGCCACGACCTATGACTACCGCTTAAGGGTGGGCGTGGCTCTTGACGAGGCAAAGAACCATCGCCTGGGTTTTGCGTTGGAACACGAGGTTGTAGATTTTTCCCAGCGCGGCGAGGCCAGTATTTACGGTGACCCCAACCAGGATCAATCCTATGATGTAAATGCCTATGCTGCAGAGTACATCGGCAAACCCTTTACCGGCTTTAGCTGGACAGCCAGCCTCAGGCATGACGATTATAGTGATTTTGACGATGCCACAACCTGGCAACTGGCTGGTTCCTACCAGGTTTCACCTACCTTGCGTTTGCGTGGTTCAGCCGGCACGGGCTCAAAAGCGCCAACGTTCACAGAACGTTACGGTTTTTATGAGGACTACTTTATCGGCAACCCCGATTTGAAGCCGGAATCATCAAAAGGCTGGGAGGCCGGCTTTGATACGCGCTGGTCAAATGACCGGTACCAACTTGAGCTCGCCTATTTCGATCAGGATTTAGAGGACGAGATCGATGGTTTTGTTTTTGACCCTGGCACGGGTTTTTTCACGGCGCGGAATAAGGACAGTGATAGCAGCCGAAAAGGCATCGAAGCCGTATTTGACATACGTTTGGCGAGGGCTTTCACACTCCTTACCACCTATACCTATACGGATGCCAAGGAAGAAAACCCGATGGGTGACAAGGTCGTTGAAGTCAGGCGTCCCAAGCATATGGCCAGCCTTACCGCCAACTACTACTTCGCCCAAAACCGGGGTAATTTTAATCTGAATATTAACTATGTCTCTTCACAACAGGATGACTTCTTTTCGCCCATTGACTATAGCGCAGAGCGGGTAGACCTCGATGCCTATACGCTGGTCAACCTGGCTGGTTCATGGAAGCTGACAAAATCATTGGATTTGACCGCTCGCGTCACCAACCTGCTTGACAAGGAATACGAGGAAGTACTTGGTTTTGTCCGCCCGGGCAGGGCCGTCTACGCCGGTCTTCGAGGGCGTTTTGATTTTTAAGCTTTGTCTGAAATACCAGCGTCCCTGCTCACCTTATGATTCATAGGTGACCAGGTCTTTCAGAAGACCGTTCCTGATACTGTAAATCCAGCCATGAACAGACAGTTCCTGTCCTTGCTTCCAGGCTTTTTGCACCACAGGTGTGTTGCAAACATTGGTCACCTGTTCCTGGACATTTAACTCGCATAGCGTGTCAATACGTTCCTGTTTACCCAGTTTCTCGAGTGTCCGGGTGTTAAAGCGATCAACATCACGGATATGCCGGAGCCAGTTATCTACCAGGCCATGATCCTTGTCCTCCATCGCGGCCATAACCCCGCCACAACCGTAATGGCCACAGACGATAATATGTTTTACCTTGAGAACCTCAACGGCAAAGTGAATAACGGAAAGGCAATTCAGGTCCGTGTGGACAACAACATTGGCAATATTACGATGAACGAATACTTCACCCGGCGACAGGTTAAGAATCTGGTTGGCCGGAACCCGGCTATCTGAACAGCCTATCCACAAAAACTCAGGTGTCTGCTGTTCGGCGAGGGCCTTGAAAAAATCCGGATCCTGCTCTGTGATCGATTTGGCCCATTCAACGTTTCTGTCGAACATGTGTTTTAGTGTTTTCAATGTACGGGTAACTCCCTGCACTCTCTCGATCTGTTATTCAGTCCCTGCGATACAAGCCAGTGTAAGGCTTTCAATATCCCAACTCAAAGTCCACCACATGAAGCAGTGGTTCCCGACGCAGGAATCGTTGGTAATTTTCAATAAAAACCGCGGTGATATCTTCCGGGAAACTGTTTGCCGAGGAGTGTGGTGTTACGAAAACATTGGTCAACTGCCATAACGGACTGTCCTGGGGTAAAGGTTCTTTTTCAAACACGTCAAGTACAGCGCCACCAATGACGCCTTCGCGCAGGGCCTGAACCAGGTCATCCTCCTTGATGCTGTTTCCTCTTCCCACATTCATCAATATTGATGATGGTTTCATCAGGCGGAGTACATCCGCGTCGACCAGGTGCTCCGTTTCCGGGGTGGCCGGAAGGGTTAACACGACGTAATCCAGTGTTTCAAGAAAATCAGCCAGGGCTTCTTTTGTGTAGACCTTTTCGACTTCATCGCAAGGGCTGCCGGAGCGGTTAAGACCTGTTACACGCAAACCAAAATGCCGGGCTGTCATCGCCAGGTGCCGGCCAATTGAACCCAGGCCGATGATTCCAAGCTCTATTTCATTCGCTGGGCGGTACGCTAAAGGTCGCCAGTTATGATTTAACTGGTTGCTTTTCATATCAAATATGCGCCGCTCGAAACCAAAAAGGTAGGTCATCACATATTCGCTGACCAGCGGGCCGAATATGCCTTTCGCATTTGTCAGGGTATAGTCCCTGCGCAAATTGTGCCGACATAAATGGTCGACACCCGCCCAACTCGACTGCACCCATTCGAGTTGGTCAGCAAATGGAAGTAGTTGTCCTATCAAGGGCGGGTCACCAAGCATCATATTGCAGCCGGCAATCAAAGGTTTTGCCGACTCGACATCACTGGTGGACCTGACCTCCAACTGACGCAAATCAGCGGCCCGGATGAGCTTGGTGTATTTTGCAGCTTCAGCTGACAGAATGAGGAGTTTATTCACCTGGCCAACCTGCGGCTCTCAATCGTGTGAATGATGTAGTTTTTGACCCCAAGGGCTTACCCCGGCCAGCAAAACCTCTGACTAGCACGTATCCCGGCGAGCCAGATCTTTCAGCTTATCCGAATCAAGTATCGCTACTTTCTTGCGGTTGACGCGAATGATGCCGGCACTTTGAAAACGCGCGAGAACACGCGAAATGGTCTCGGTGGCAAGACGCAGGTTACTGGCGATATCACGTCGCGACATGCTCAGGTTAAACTCTTTCGATGAGTAGCCCCTGCTGGCAAAACGTTTTGAAAGCGAACATAGCAGGCTTGCGATTCTTTCTTCAGCACTAAGATCAGCAGCACTCGCTTCAAGCTCGGAGATATGCAAGCTCATAACGCGAAACAACTCTTCCTGTAATTGTGGCAATTGCCTTGCCATCTCGGTAACAGAGTCAAAGCTGAGCCCGCACACGGAACTGGTATCCAGAGCAACGACATTGGCCTTATGCATCTTTTCATGAATGGCATCAAACCCGATAATCTCACCGGGAAGATAAAACCCGAGTACCTGTTCCTCACCATTCTTATCGATGACATAACTCTTGAAGCAACCAGCGCGAACCGCCGCAATCGACTGAAATTTATCGCCCGCGCGAAAAATATGCTCGCCAGGCTGAATGGGACGGGATTTGTTGACTATGTGTTCAAACTGCTCGATTCCAGCAGCATCAAGACTGCGCGGAAGACACAGATCACCGAGCGTACACTGGCTACACGCCACCTGTACACGCTCAGGAAAATAAGGCTTATGTTGACTGTCTGAACTCATAAAATCACAATATCCAATGCCATTGCATTAATTAAGCAGAGGATTATAGCCTAACAGAAAGGCTAAATGACTTTTGAGTAAGATTTTCCCTGGAGATCGGTGATCAGATATTCATCAAATTTCATTGCGATTGCACGTAAAAGCAATAGACCGGTGGGTGTGACCTCTATGGTGCCTTCGGATAATTCAATAAGACCATCGTTCTCCAGCGGCTTTAGAGATTCTAACTCCAATGCAAAATGATCATTGAAATCAATACCATACTTTCGCTCAAACTCTGCGAACCGGACAAAACCCTGGCACATGATGGCCGAGATAACCCCGCGTCGCAGCCGGTCTTCACCACTTAGACTCAAGCCACGCCATACCGGTAAACCACCGGCATCAATCGCGGCCTGCCAGGCACGTATATCCTTAATGTTCTGAACAAAGCTGTTGCCAACCTTGCCAATCGCACTGACACCCATGCCAACCAGGTCAGTCTCACGACAAGTGGAGTAGCCCTGGAAGTTTCGCTGTAAGGTTCCATTTTCCATGGCGATCGATAGCTCATCGTCAGGCAACGCAAAATGGTCCATACCGATATAAACATAACCTGCGTCCACCAACTTCCTGATTGTTGATGCGAGTAACTGCAGACGCACTTCAGGTGCAGGTACCTCTTCCTTGCTTATCATGCGCTGAGCGCGAAACAGGTGAGGCAGGTGCGCATAGTTGTAAACGGACAAGCGGTTCGGGCGCACGGTTAAGACCGAGTCGATCGTCCTTTCGAACGACTCTGCCGTCTGCAAAGGCAGGCCATAGATCAAATCCACCGACACCGAATTGAAACCGTGCTTGCGCGAAGCTTCAATCAATTGCAGGGTTTTCTCTTCATCCTGGACACGGTTGACTGCCTTTTGTACGTCTGGATCAAAATCCTGAATACCCATACTGACACGGTTAAAACCAATATCACCCAACAGGGCAATTCTGTCTTCATCAACCGTCCGGGGATCAATTTCAATTGAAAACTCACGACTATCAGAACGGCTCAGCAGAAAATTGGCAGACAGCTTCTCAATGATGTGCCTCAACTGTATATCGTCGTAGTAAGTCGGCGTGCCGCCTCCAAAATGTAACTGGATAACCTGCCTGTCCCGATCAAATATCTCACCCTGCATTTCGATTTCTTTATCAAGATGCGTCAGGTAAACCTCGGCGAGCTGCTTGTTACGCGTTACTTTCTTGTTGCAGGCACAGTAATAACAAAGCTCCTTGCAAAATGGAATGTGCACGTACAGCGACAACGGTCGCGGAATCAGGTCATCATTGCTGTTTAAGACATGCCGACGATAGGCTTCAGCATCAAAACCTTCATGAAACTGTAATGCAGTCGGGTAAGAGGTATAGCGTGGCCCGGCCAGGCCATACTTGGTAATGAGTTCTGTTGGAAATGTGTTTGTAATACTCATACGAAGCGTCCCTGCCGCTCAGGCGATCAGGGAGTTACCTCCCATTGATGAGTACGGGCTCCGCACTTTCGAAAGTGCATTTTGCCGAGCTTTAAGGAACCCTGTCATCTAAAACCTGCCTGCCTGTTTCTTTGGTTATGAAACGCACGGTAGCATCGCCTCAGTAAATGACAAATGACTCAGGTCAAGAATACTCAAGGAATGAATTGGCAACTGGAATACAGGTGTATTTGCATCTAACGAAATAACAAACACCTGACTTGAGTCATTTGGGCCGCGGTCAAATCACCAACAAACCGGGGCTATGCCAGCGGATAATCCATTGCAAAAAGCGGGTCCCCGAAGCTTTAAACCGACTGGCTAACCTGTCTGAAAGTTTGTTGCACTGCGGCCAGGCACAAATCGGGCAGCATCAAAATATGCTCTATAATAGGCAGCTATCATATGTCGGAGCCAATAACATGCGCATCACCCATCTAATTACGGCTTTAATTTTCAGCCTGACACTATCCATCAGCGCACCCGCTGCAGAAGGAAACCCACCCGAGGTTACCATCGATGGACTGCACCGGGTTAAAGACACAAAAATGGCCCTGGTCTATGCCAAACCGGATGTTGATCTCTCACAATACAATCGCATCTACCTGACTGAGCCACAGATCGCATTCACTAAAAATTGGTTGCAAACACAAAACAGCATACCCAACCAGACCGTCCGCAAAGCAGATATGGAACGCATAAAGACAGAGTTAGCGGCCTTGTTCATGGAAGTGTTCAGAGATGAACTTCAGAATAACGGCGGTTACGTATTGGTCAATGGCATTGCTGAAGACGTATTGATAGTCCACCCGGCGATAGTCGACCTGGATGTATTTGCCCCCGACACTCCCGGAACCGCGGGTTCACGGAGTGCTATCCCTTCGGCCGGGAGCATGACCCTGTATATGGAGTTAATGGATTCTGTCACCGGTGATATGCTGGTCAAGGCCATCGACAATAAGTACGACCGGACCCGCACACATATTCAAGCTCGAAACAGAATGCGCAACGAGGCCGCTGCCAGGCAAATGCTAAGCGACTGGGCCAATCTGCTTCGCCTGGCGCTGGACGAAGCCCGCACCATGGTTCGGTAACAGCCAGCCGGGACAGGATATTTTGGCGGCATTACTACTACCAAAATAAAAGTACTTTAAAACGCCCCGGCGTTGATCCAGAAGTGCACCGCGATACTCGCGACATAACCTATCACAATCGCCCATGTCCATTTCAGATGCGCGAAAAATGTATAGATTCCGCGTGCCTGACCCATCACGGCAACCCCGGCAGCCGAACCAATGGATAACATTGACCCGCCAACGCCTGCCGTTAAAGTGACAAGCAACCACTGGCCCTCGCTCATCTCGGGGTTCATCGCGAGTACGGCAAACATGACCGGGATATTGTCGATCAAGGCAGATGCGACACCGACCAGAATATTGGAAGTTGTTGCGCCCAGTCCCGTATAGAGAAGCTCGGAACCGATCGCAAGGTATCCGAAAGCGCCAAGACCGCCTACACACAGAATCACACCATAGAAAAACATCAATGTATCCCACTCCGCCTTTTGCAGGTTCGAGTAGATATCGTAAAAATTCTGCTTGGAGTCACTACTATGGTCATGCGAGGTCGCAATACCCAGTGCCGAACCTTCAACCATTTTCTCTGCGTACCTGGCCTGATCCCTGCGCTGCAGGTAATAACCGAACAACTTAAGAAAACCCAGGCCGGTCATCATGCCGATCACGGGCGGCATGTGCAGGAAGTTATGCATGGATACCGCCATTGAAATGGTCAGGATGAACAAACCGACAACCACCCAGGCACCATGGCGCAGATGCGCCTCTTCGTGAACGGGTTCGGGATTTCCCTTTGCAAGACCAAGCGACAATAAAGCGGCCGTTACAACCCAGTTGACGACCGAAGGCACGACCAGGGCAAAAAACTCGGTAAACTGCAAATTCCCTTTTTGCCACACCATCAGCGTTGTTATGTCCCCAAACGGACTGAATGCACCGCCGGCATTGGCCGCCACGACAATATTAATACAGGCCAAAGCAACGAAACGATGATTGGTACCACCGACAGAGATGGCCACCGTCGCCATTAGCAATGCCGTGGCGAGATTGTCGGCGATCGGTGACATCAGGAACGCAATCAAACCGGTAATCCAGAACACCTGCTTTAAAGAAAACCCCTGGTTGACCAGCCATGCACGCAGCACTTCAAAAATGCCGCGTTCTTCCATGGTGTTGATAAAAGTCATCGCAGCGAGCAGAAACAGGAATAATTCTGCAAATTCAAGAATGTTATGCCGGACCAGTTCTTCCGCCGTATGCGTGTCGCCCGCGGCCGAAAAGGCATAAGCCACCAGTATCCAGATAAAACCAGCGGCCACGATCATCGGCTTGGACTTTCTCAAGTGAATATTTTCTTCGAGAATAACCAGCGCGTACGCGCTAACGAATATCGCGATAGCCAGTATCCCGGCCCAATGAGTAGTTAGATCCATTTTGTTTTGTTTGCCTGCTAGTGGTGTTTAGGTTTCAAATACATTCAAAGTCATTCAAACTGGTAGGCCGACAACGGTCAGGCCAACCATATTTTTGCCAGAAGTCTACGTAACCCAACTCTCTTACCCAGTCTTTAAACCGTGGATCCCGACGAATTTCAACGGCCCAATTATTCCAGATTTGAGCGTGAAGTTGCAGATTTTTAATATCATCAACAGGGTCGACCCCCAGATCGAACGCACGCGGTGAACCAATCATCAACAAGGATTCAAAGCCAACCAGTTTTTCCAACTCGCCCGCCAGGGTCGCATTAACTATTATCTGCCCAATTTCTTCTCTCTGCGACGGGAATTCAAGCGCATCAATCACCAGATCAGCATAGGCTGGTGGCATTATACCGGAACGCATGCGCACACCCTTAAGTAATTCACGGGCAACCACATATTCTCCTGAATAGATAGCGGCCAACGCCAGGTAGTAGTCACGATACGAAAAGTGTTGTATCCCCTTCAGAATAATAATCGCTTGTTCAGGCTTTCCGGAATATATCAAAACGTCGGCAAGCGCCCAGGCAATATGTTCGTTAAGTGGATCACGCCGATATTCCCGGGCTAATTCACTTTCCATTCCAGCAAAATAACCCAGGCGGATGTGCAGCGTGGCTTCCCAGGAAACCACATCCGACTTACTACCGTCGATAGACCTGATACGGTCAAACAACGATGCAGCCTGGTCCAGGGCACCACGTTTGGAGTAGACCGCAGCAAGTGCGCCTAGTGCTTCAGTTGAATCAGGATCTATCTCGAGTGCAAATTTTGCACTCGCTTCCGCTCTCTCATACCAGACCGCCCTGTCCAGCGACCTATCGTAAGAGGTCAGCAGCCAAAGAGCGCTGGCGACACCTGCGTGCGCGCGTGCAAATTTCGGATCCTGCTCAATCGCCTGGTTAAAATAATCCAGTGCCTCATAGAGCCCTTTAGTACGTGTTTGAATACGATCATTCAAGAGGTCGCGACCTTTGAGGTACAACTTGAAAGCATCCATATCGGCAGTCATCGACTTACGGGAGTCCGGCAGGCTACTTTCATTCAAGGTCAACTCCAGAGCCCGGGCTATATTGGAGGCGATGTCGTCCTGCACCGCAAAAACCTCATCAAAGGCACGGTCATAATTTTGCGACCATATGTGATAGCCGCTACGGGCATCAATCAGCTGTGCCGTCACGCGAATCCGGTCACTGGTGTGCCTGATGCTGCCTTCCAGAATGGTGCCCACTTTCAATACCGAGGCGATTTCTTGCAGTGTCGCCGTGGTTTCACGAAATGCGAATGAAGATGTCCGCGCAGCGACCTCCAGACCATCCATACCAGCCAGCAAGTTGATTACCTCTTCGGCAACACCATCACCCAGGTAATCGTGAGTCCGGCCATCGCTAAGATCAACAAAAGGTAAAACGGCGATAGCGGTCTGGCTATATACCTCAGGCATCGCCGTCAGTTCACCAGACTCGCTTTGCTCAAGACCCGGATCAATATCAACAACAGGAGCGGGGCGAAGCACCAGGTAAACAGCGAATAGTGCAATGACTCCAAGCACCCAGAAAGTGCTTAAGCGGATTGAGGCCGCGTTGCGCTGATACCAGCTTTGTGGGGCGTCTTCTTTTTTAACCGCTTCATTGGGAATGCAATCAACACGCTCAACCGGGACGACCAAGCGGTAGCCGCTACCGCGAATCACAGCAATATAAGGGTCCTCACCCTTATCCTTGCTAAGAGATTTGCGCAACAACAACACACGCTTGTTAACCGTTCCACGGTCAACCACAAGGCCTTCCCAGACCTCTTGCTCCAATTGCTGTGTACTCACAATATTGGGTGCATGACGAGCCAATGAAAGCAACAACTTG
>Ga0316189_10003302_pt1 | contig 15679 bp, 18 predicted proteins | sample LowCovwburrow_MG_FD_204930 | JGI IMG/M metagenome (GOLD analysis project Ga0316189, IMG submission 204930) | Coastal sediment microbial communities from Maine, United States - Lowes Cove worm burrow | ecosystem: Environmental > Aquatic > Marine > Coastal > Sediment | place: USA: Maine... | reverse complement strand
AAGGCGGCCCCTCCGGGGTGAGCCGCAAAGCCGATGTTTCCGTCTGCCAGAGCACCGGGCAGCATGTCGATCAGCGCTTCACCGCAGCATAAAATCATAGGACCTCGGAATGTGTCGTTACTGATTAATGGCTATTACATACCCGACAGCACCAAAAACAACAGCGCCAACGATGATCGCGATCGCGATTTTCCAGGCCGACCACGGGCGTTCCCCCTGCACACGACCTGACTGGCCGTTTACGACGAAGCGGTAGGTTTTGCCCCGGTATTTGTAGGCGGCAAGCCAGACAGGCAGCAGGATGTGTTTAAAGGTTATGTCCTTAACAGTTGTATCGATCGACTGTATACGCTGTCGGTCGCCCCCGATGTCAAACTTTACATCACGCTCAATAACCCGGTTCATGCGCACGCGTGCTTCGCTATACCCTTCATCTATTTCAACTGTGTATGCTTCGGCCCGAAAACCCGCCAGGTACTCAGGTTGGTAAGGTGCCATTTCCGAAAGATCCCACGGTTCGAGCGCGTCAGTATAGCGTTTAGGTAGAGACCGGGACGCCAGAACAAGTACATCATCGAACCAGCGTGCAACGCGGCCAGAAACTGACGTCCAGCGAACTTTCTGAACTTGGCGTGTTTCGGTTTTGCCATTCACCCTAACGGTGTGTGTTTCGTAGTAAACGGTACCGCGCTGGCCGCTGTACCTGCTTTTGGTATCTGCGTCAAAAGTCCAGTAGGGCACGTAGATACCCTGCATTTTCCTTCCTTTACGGGCGTAGTCCTGCAGACCGTTAGGTGCGAACCACAATCGTCCAAGCCATTTGGACATCGCTTTGCGTGCTTCCGTTTCTTCCAGCACGAAAGGCAAAACACCTTTGGGTTTGATAAGTCGGTGGGCACCTGTGTCTGTCACAACCGGCGTTGCGCAGAACGGGCATTCAGCCGCATGACTTGTCTGATCAAATTCGACCTGCGCCCCGCAATTCGGGCATGTCAGAGTGCGAATTTCTTCAATTTCAGCTTCAGGCAACTGCGCGTCAAGCGCGCGCCTGAAATCCATCTCCCGGATTGCAGCAGTTTTGCTTTCGAGCGGGCCCAGCGGTTGGGTGTTGCCACAGTGATCGCAAACCAACTGTTTAGAGTCCGGCGCAAACCGAAGGTCGGATCCGCAGGTTTCACAAGGGAAACGATGCTCTTCAATCTGCTTTGTCATGGTCGGGACATTTTGTTTACGTGTGAAGCGAGACTATTACACCTTGTCAGAAGCGGGTGGCGGTGGGGGTAACACTGTGAAAAGTTGGGCCAATTCACTGATGTCTTCGGCTTTTTGCCAGCCGTCCTGCCCGGCGGTCCAGACGTAGGTTTCCCGGCTTAAGCTTCCCGCACCAACCATGCGGCCAAGCGCTGCCCGCGAAAATGGTCCTTTGGTTTCACCGTCTTCAGCAATATGCCAGACCTTTTCAACAGGGGGTGGTGGCGGCGGCGAGGCGGGTTGTTGTTGCGCACCCCAAGGGCCGGCCTGTGCCATCTGCCCTGCCATCGCTATGCCCATTCCCATTCCTAACCCAGCGCCCATTCCGCCTCCGCCAGAAGGGTTGCGCGCGGCTGCAGTCATGGCTTCGGCCGCTGAATATTGTGTGAATTTGCCAAGATCGCCCGCAAGCCCCATTGACGAACGTTTATCAAGCGCCTCTTCAACGGCGGCAGGTAGGCTGATGTTCTCGATGTAAAGCTCGGGCATCGACAGGCCGTAGTTTTCCAGTGTTCCCGATATTTCTGCGGCGACCAGTTTGCCGAGGTCCGCAGTGTTTGCGGCCATGTCGAGAACCGGGATGCCGGATGACGCAATCACGCGCGAAAATTCCTGAACGATAATATTGCGGATCTGGTAGCTGATTTCATCCATGGTGAATTCACCGTCCGTCCCAACGATTTCAGTCAGAAACTTTGCCGGGTCCGAGACACGAATTGTATAGGTGCCATATGAACGAATTCGCACGGGTCCAAATTCAGGATCACGCAGAATTATCGGATTCTTTGTGCCCCATTTCAGGTCGTTAAACCGGGTGGTGTTGACGTAGTAGATTTCGGATTTAAACGGGGATTGAAAGCCATGATCCCAGTGGTTCAGCGTTGTAAGAATTGGCATATTGTTGGTCTCTAACATATAAAGACCGGGGGTAAAGACGTCAGCAATTTGGCCTTCGTGAACAAAGACAGCTGCTTGCCCTTCGCGCACCGTTAGCTTTGCGCCATACTTTATTTCGTGTTCTTCGCGCTCAAAACGCCAGACCATCGTATCGCGGGTGTCATCGACCCAATGGACTACATCGATGAATTCGCCGATCAGAAAATCAAGAATACCCATGGTTATCTCCGTCTTTGTACTAAGTATTTCCGCCCATTAACTTTGCCGCGATGGTTTCGACTGTTTCGCGGGCTTCGTCTGGTGTCATCCCGGTGCGAAGCCGGGGGTCGTATAAAATCTTAAGCAAAAGTTCATCATGTCGCGTCAGCAAAGCAAATTCTTCGTCATCGTTGAAAATTGAAGGACGTGCGTCGCGGCTATCATTGGCGAGTCCAAGACCCTGCGCAATTTCCTCGTGAATGCACGCCAGACGCGTCAGGTCAGGATGTTCCCCTCTGATAACGGCAACTGCCGTGTTGTATATGTTATCGCCTGCACCACCTGAAAATGCGAATACATGGCAAAGTGTCGGGCGTGGCATTGTCAGGATAGATGTGATGATCCGGTCGCTCGTTCCGGGGATAAGAGCTTTTAGTTGGGGCGCATAACTTTTTCGCTCATCCTCGTTCAGGATCAAGACGTGAAAATTGGCGTCTTCTGCGATGCGAATGGAATGGCCACTGACTCTGGAAAGACGCTGGGAATAACGGTCTATGCTTGACTGGTCTTTTTCACGTTGTGCGGCAGGAATGCTTGCGCCGAAGTGAAGGCCAATCAGAACCTGTGCTTCCCAACGGCGCAGGCGGCTGGCGGATTCTCGGGCAATCAGACGTCCATTCGTGAAAACATACTCATCGTAGAGAGCGATCCGCAGGAAGTTTTCAACGAGATCTTCTTCAGTGAAGCGCGCATCCGGGCCGCCACCATCTGTTCGCATTAGCCCCTGTGCAAGCAAATCGTTCTGCAGGTATGCATAGTGACGAACGAGCCGCTCACTTTCTTCGGATCGTTCAGGTATGCCCTCACCCGTCTCGTCAGGTCTGGGTAAAGGCAAGGGAGAAGACTGCACCCCTAATGGTTGACAACCCATCAGACCTAACAGGCCGATTGTCAAAAGCGCGGCTAGCAAGGGGCGCAGTTGCATCAAGTATCCTTAGGAAGGCACGGCAGAGCCGGCGTTGTGGCCCACACCATCGCCGCGCGCTTTCGCAGAGGCAAGGGTGTCGCGCAATTCTGCTTCCATCTTTTTCAGATCCTCTTCCGCGACGACACGTCGTGCCTTGCCTTCATCGGCGATTTGCAGGCTTTCCTCAATCGTTGCAATCAGCTCTGCATTGGCTGTTTTTACTGCTTCTATGTCAAATACACCACGTTCCATTTCTTCGCGCACTGCTTTGTTCGCAATCCGAAGGTTTTTCGCGTTTGCGGTTAATAATTCATTAGTAAGATCATTGGCACCGCGAACAGCTTCCGCAGCTTCTGAAGACCGCTGTATCGTGACTGCCTGCGCCAATTGGGTTTCCCACAATGGCACGGTGTTAACGAGAGTCGAGTTGATCTTGGTTACCAGAGATTTATCGTTTTCCTGCACCAGACGGATCGAAGGCAGCGATTGCATCGTCACCTGACGCGTCAGTTTCAGATCATGTACCCGGCGTTCCAGATCATCGCGTGCAGCACGCAGGTCGCGCAATTGTTGTGCAACCATCACCTGATCTTTCTCAGGTGCTGCTTTGACTTCTTTTTCCTTGGCAGGGATTGTTGTTTCGTCCAAATCGCGCAGTTTTTCTTCGCCAGCCGCAATGTAAAGCGCGAGCTCGTCGTAGAAATCCAGTGTCTTTTCGTAAAGTTGGTCGAGCGATTTTATATCTTTCAACAGCTTGTGCTCGTGGTTCAAAAGCGTGTCGGTGATCTTATCAATCTGCCCCTGAACTTTTTCAAACCGCGCAAGAAACTTGGCAAAAGGTGCAGTTCGTCCCAAAAGCCTTTCCCACCAGCTTGCTTTACGCCGCACGTCCAGTTCCGAAACTGAAAAGCCGCGAATAGTTGTTACCATGTCGCGCAAGCCGTCGCCCGCCGGACCAACGTCTTTGTTGCGAACATCTGCCAACATCGCCTGGCTGATCTGTTGTAGTTCCGCTTGCGCCCCCGAACCAAAACGAACGATAGAACCAGTATCAGTCATATCGATTTCTGCCATGCGTTTCTTGATCTGCGTAGCGACAGGTTTCTTGGCCTCACTGATCGGCACAATCGCTGTCGACGGTTCAGGCAGGATAACCGCGGTGACTTCTTCAATCTCACGTAGTGTTTGTTCAGCCTTCTGGCGTATGGTCTCGGACATTAACAATTCTCCCTCACTACAGGTAAACAGGGGTGGCTCTCAGGCGCGTATGCCTTCGCGGGCCAGTCGTTCGCGCAGCACTTCGATTTCTACATCAAGATCGCTGCGGTCATCGAGCAATAGTGCGCGTGTACGCGCGGCGAAATTCTCTTCAAGGTCGGCAAGCAAAGCCTCGTAGTCAGCACGGGCTTTCATATCACTGGAGCGGGCGTAAATATCCGCAAATTTGGCAGTCGCATCGCGTGCACCCAGCAGGTAGACGCCTAAATATTTGCGTGCCGCTGTCAGGTCTCGGGGGTCTTCTTCGACTGTCCGAAACATGTCGCGTGCGGTTGCCTGAAATTGCGCGACACGGGCTTCAAGCTTGCGATCACCTGCGCGTTTTATCGCGTCAGACATAGCGGCCAGATGTTTTTCAGCACCTTCGATGACACGTGCGACGCGGTCAGACTGAAAGGTATCAATCCCCTCCATTCCTTTGTCGCGCAGCGGGTCAACACCGAATGAAAACCCATGCAACAAGGTTCCGACAATCGCCAAAAGCACGGGACTGGCAATGCTATCTGTTCCCGCATACCCAGCGATAAACAAGCCGATGCCAGTCAGAGCAGAGCCAAACATTTTTCGAGGGATGGCTGGTCGGCGTGCGATTTTGCGCGCTTCATAGGCTTCTTGTGCCAAGAGTCCGTCGCGCGTTAGCCACGCCGCGAGGATCAACGTACCAAAGGCCAGCAAATTTAGCGCAAGCCCTGTCGGATCCTGAAAAAAGGCGCGAAATGCCAGGGGAAGTGGCGCAAGAAATAGAAAATTGACCCGCCCACCTACACGACTTCTGCGTTGGCCGTGAAACGGGGATTTCTGCGGAGCGCCGGAAATATCCGGCGCGTCATCAGGGCTGTATTTTCCACCAAACCGTTGTGCCATTAAACGCCTCCCGTAACAGAGACATAGAGGATCAACGCAACAAGCAGAACAAATGCAAGTTTTTGCAAACCAGTTCCGCTCATAAAACAACCTCCCCCTACAATAAATCAGGCGCTTACAAGCTATAGGCCATGCGTTAGATTCGATCCAGCGTTACGCTACGGGGAATTATCACCGGGAAGCAGCAGAGCGTTCTGCTGCAAGCTTGCGAGAATAGCCCGATTGCACAACCTCAACGGCAACCAGAACGATGATTGCAAAATAGAAGGTCGATTTTGACATCGGGATTATTGCTTGGCCAAGAACTTTTATCTGCAAAGTATCATCATGCATCGCATGGGCGGCTGCAGGACCAGATTCACCCAAAAGCACAACGCCGACGATGAGCAATATAAACAGACCCAGAACCTCGTACATTCGGTTCTTTTCAAGAAATTTTGTAACGCCGTCAGCCAATACCAGCATTGCAAAACCAGATGCCAGAATTGCACAGGCCAGAACCGGAAAAACATCTGTAATTGCCAGTGATGAAAGGATTGAATCAAAACTGAATATGAGATTCATCATCACGATTACAGCAATCACCTGCGCTGCAGATTTACCGCGTTTATGCTCTACATCTGTATCAAGGCGGTCAATCGTCAGCATATGGCCGATCTCTTTTACGGCGGTATAGATGATGAACACGCCGCCCAATATGAAAATCAGGGTAGCAAAATTAACGCCGCCTTCAATGACACCAGTCCAGTCGAAAACAAAAAACGGTTCAGACATAGAGTCGATTAGCTGGATCATCGTGAAAAGCAGAACAACGCGCAGCAAAACTGCGATTATGATGCCCCAAAAGCGCACGGCTTTCTGGTGTTCAATCGGTGCGCGCTGGCTTTCGATTGTGATGTAGAGAAGGTTGTCAAACCCAAGCACTGCCTGAAGAAAGCAAAGAACTAATAGGTTACTAAGGTTTTCAATCGTTAAAATATCTGCCATCGCGCATGCCCTAACTGAATTTTCTGGGGTTTAGAACTAGCGAAGCGGCGCGCAAGGTCAAGCTTTCGTGGGATTCGCTTTATTGTCGGCGGCGGGTGGGTTGGCCTTTACGCTGCACTGTCGGCTTCGGATTTTCACGCAGACCTAGCTGGTCTCGCACCACCCTTTGCTTGACTTCTTCAACTGCGCCAGCCTCTAGGTTTCCAAGTTGAAACGGCCCATAGCTGATGCGGATCAGGCGGTTTACGTCCAGCTGCACTGCATCCATCGCGCGGCGAACCTCGCGGTTCTTTCCTTCGCGTATTGCAACTGTCAGCCAGGCATTGGCGCCTTGCTGGCGGTCGATTGTTACTTCCATTGGTTGAAAACGTTCGCCGTCTATCACGATGCCCTTTCTTAGCGGCGCAAGCATATCATCTGTTGGTCTGCCTTTGATCCGCACCCGGTAACGCCGCAGCCAGCCGGTTGAAGGTAATTCCATCTTCCGCTTCATTTCGCCATCGTTCGTCAGCAGAAGCAGACCTTCGGAATTTATATCGAGCCGACCAACACTCAGTACCCGGGGCATGTTGTCCGGCAAAGATTCAAAAACCGTTTTGCGGCCTTTTTCGTCGCGCTCCGTTGTCACAAGGCCTAACGGTTTGTGGTACAGCCAAACACGCGGTGGCTCGGGCTCGCCAACAGGTTTGCCATCGACAGTAACTTTGTCCGCTGTTGTAATGTTCAGCGCAGGGCTGCTGATCTTTTTTCCGTTAACAGTAACACGGCCAGATTCGATCATGCGTTCAACTTCGCGCCGCGAGGCAATGCCCGCACGGGCCAGAACTTTTGCAATGCGTTCGCCGGGTCTTGCGACGTCTTTTGGGGGTTCTTTGCTCATGAAACAGGCTCTAGCCTGTCTTAGCTAAAAGGGAAAGCGACTTGGCAATTCAATATTCGCAGGGCAGAGAGAGCATATGAGCGATTTTACAAGTCACATGAGCCTTGCGCTGGAGGAAGCCTGTACTGCTGGCGAAAGGGGCGAGGTTCCTGTTGGCGCCGTGCTGGTGGACGCAAAAGGACATGTGATTGCCAAAGCAGGAAACCGAACACGTGAATTGTCCGATCCAACAGCGCATGCCGAAATTCTGGTGATCCGTGAAGCCTGCAAAGCAGCAGACACCGAGCGCCTGATAGGCTACAGCCTTTATGTAACGTTGGAGCCATGTCCCATGTGCGCAATGGCAATTTCTGCGGCGCGTATCGCGCGTTTGTATTATGGTGCCGCGGACCCAAAATCAGGCGGAATAGCGCAGGGTCCAAGAATCTTTGACCATTCCCAGGCGCATCACGTACCAGAGGTTTACGATGGTATATCCGCAAGGGAATCAGAATCCTTGCTGAAGGAATTTTTCGCAATCCGACGTTAGTTTTTCCAGGCTCTGCAAATATCCTCGCCGGAGACGTTAAACTTTCTTGCCTCCGGCGGGGATATTTTTGGAAAAGGTTAAGCGGAATCACAGAGTAATAGCTTTCATGACCTCGGGTTCCAATACGTCAACGCCCGTGAGGGACTTTGCAAGCGCGTCTGCTGACTGCTCAAGCAGCGGGAAAGTTCTGTAATGGCAGGGGATCACGGTTTTGAAATTGAAGAATGTTTTTGCAGCATAGGCCGCGCGCTTCATATCCATTGTGAAATGCCCGCCGGCGCAAAGAATCCCGATATCAGGTGCGTGTAGATCGTTGAATATTTTCATGTCGGCCATCACGTCAGTGTCGCCGCTAAAATAGATGGTTTTCCCTTCCCCCGATATCATGAAACCAGCTTCAGCGCCGGCGTATGTCGGTTTTCCGTCAATCAGGAAAGAAGAGGAATGTGTCGCGTTAACAAGTGTGACGTTAACATCGCCTAGCGCGACGGTGCCCCCTTTGTTGAAGCCAACGACATTAATTTCTTCCGCTTCTTCCCAGTAGCTCATCAAATCGTAGGTTCCGACGCTGGGAATGCCCAGTTCTTTAGAAATGGCGACGGCGTCGGCGGAATGATCACCATGTCCGTGAGACACGAGAATATGTGTGGCTCCCGCAATTGCGTCAGCGCGTTCACTTTCTTCAAACATCGGGTTTCCAGTGAGCCAGGGATCGATCAGCAATATCTGATCACCGATTTCGATGCGAAAGCCCGAGTGTCCAAGCCAGATGATTTTCATAGCGTCCTCCCTTTTATTGCAAAAATCTTAGCAGGATTGGCGACTATGTCACCTGCGAGGTTCCCCATAGTCTTGCGGCTAGGAGGACAGGACGCTAAAGGCTAAGCAACAAATCACGGAGACCCCGATGTCGATTGACAAGGATACCGCGCGCCGCGTCGCGCATCTGGCGCGCATCAGAGTGGAAGAGGATGCCCTTCCTGCACTGGCAGAAGAATTCAATGCCATCCTCGGATTCATCGAACAATTGAATGAAGTGGATATCGAAGGTGTTGTGCCTATGACCTCTGTTACACCGATGCCTCTGAAGCGTAGGGCTGATGTGGTGACCGACGGGAATCAGCAAGACAAGATTCTGAAAAACGCACCCGATGCGCGCGAAGGTTTTTTTGCTGTGCCAAAAGTTGTGGAATAAGCGATGTCTGAACTGAACAAACTCACAATTTCTGATGCGCGCGCGAAACTGCGTGCGGGCGATGTGACTTCGGTTGAACTGACCGAGGCCTGTCTGAAGACAATTGAAGGAGCAGGCGCACTGAATGCATTTGTGCATCACACACCAGAAATTGCGATTGATCAGGCCAAAGCGGCCGATGTGCGTATCGCAGCAGGTGGTGCGCCGGATATGTGTGGTATTCCGCTGGGCATTAAAGACCTGTTTTGCACTAAGGGTGTTCCAAGTCAGGCGGGTTCCGCAATCCTGAACGGTTTCAAACCAGAGTATGAATCGACCATAACCCAGCAACTTTGGGATACGGGGTCTGTTATGTTGGGTAAACTCAACATGGACGAATTCGCTATGGGTAGCTCGAATGAGACCTCGACTTATGGAAATGTCGTTAACCCCTGGCGGCGCGGCAATGATGAGGCTGCGCTGACACCGGGTGGTTCGTCCGGTGGTTCAGCATCTGCTGTTGCCGCTGATCTGTGTCTGGCTGCAACGGGAACAGATACCGGTGGGTCGATCCGTCAGCCGGCTGCCTTTGTTGGAATAACAGGGATAAAACCTACTTATGGCCGATGCTCGCGCTGGGGTGTTGTCGCTTTTGCGTCGTCGCTAGACCAGGCAGGCCCGATGACAAAGTCTGTACGGGATGCAGCGATCATGCTTGCAGCGATGTCAGGTCACGATCCAAAGGATTCAACAAGTGCTGACCTTGCGGTGCCGGATTTCGAAGCTGCTTTGACGGGCGACATCAGGGGAAAGAAAATCGGTATTCCAAAGGAATATCGGATGGATGGAATGCCCGCCGAAATTGAAAAACTTTGGGCGGATGGTACGGCAATGCTGCGTGATGCCGGGGCCGAAATTGTTGATATTTCGCTGCCGCACACAAAGTACGCGCTGCCTGCATACTATGTGATTGCACCTGCTGAAGCGTCCTCAAACCTCGCCCGGTATGATGGCGTGCGCTATGGCCACCGGGCCAAGCTCGCCAAAGGCGAGGGTATTGATGACATGTATGAAAAAACCCGCGCTGAAGGGTTTGGCCCAGAGGTGCAGCGCCGGGTGATGATCGGCACATATGTGCTGTCTGCCGGCTTCTACGATGCGTATTACCGCCGGGCGCAAAGGGTGCGTACGCTGATCAAGAAAGACTTCGAAAATGTCTTTGATGCTGGGATTGAGGCAATTTTGACACCGGCGACGCCGTCAGCGGCTTTCGGCCTTGGTGAAATGGCGGATGCCGATCCAGTGCAGATGTATCTGAATGATGTTTTCACTGTCACCGTCAACCTGGCTGGATTGCCGGGTATTGCGGTTCCGGCCGGTCTCGACAAACAAGGTCTTCCCCTTGGGCTACAACTGATCGGGCGCCCATGGGAAGAAGGTGATCTGCTAAATTCTGCTTATGTTTTGGAGCAGGCCGCCGGTTTTGTTTCCAAACCGGGCAAATGGTGGTAAAAACGCGCCAAAATAACAGAGGCAGGTAAATAGGTAATGCGGATTTTTGTCCCCGTTTCGTTGCTCATCATGACTTTTGGGCTTGTTGCATGTGCGCCGGTCGTGCCTGATAGCGCAGCCGGTGTTGGCTTTGGTGACTATGAAGACTACGAACGCCAGCGCGCGGCGCGTGAAGCCGCTATACGAGGCTCTGCCACACCAGACCCAGGTGTAATTTCGTCCGAGGCACCAACTGGACACAATACAGATGTCGTTGTTGCGGGGAACGATACCTCGCCACAAGCCACAGCTGATGCAACGAGTCCGACCCGGCGCAACTCTGGTATTTCTGACGAGCAGGAATTCGACGCTGTCGCCGAACGTGAAACGATTGAAAGTGATCGGGAACGTCTTGCTGCCAACAGACAGCAATATGTCGAAATTGCCCCGACTGCTGTGCCAACACGTTCAGGCTCTAACCGACCCAATATTGTTGAGTTTGCATTAAAGACAACCAACAACGTAGGGCAGGGAATTTATAGCCGCTCTGTCGTTTTTGCCGAAAGCCGGTTTCAGCGGAATTGTGCGAACTATGCGTCGTCTGATCTTGCGCAAGAGGCATTTCTGGCTGCAGGTGGGCCGAGGCACGACAGGCGCGGCCTTGATCCGGATGGAGATGGGTTCGCATGTTACTGGGATCCGGCACCGTTTCGCAACGCACGCAGGCAGGTGCAGCGGAGCAATTCAACAGCGCAACCGACCGAGAACTAGATGCGGCTAAGACAGGTTTCTTCACCTAACTTTGGCGAACGCCGGGGTGGTGCGAAACCGGATATGGTTGTGATCCATTACACAGCAATGGAAAGCGCAGATGCCGCGCGCGCGCGTCTTTGCGATCCGCAGTATGAAGTATCAGCACATTATTTGATTGATGAGTTTGGTGAAGTTTCGCAACTCGTTGCTGAAGAAATGCGCGCTTGGCACGCCGGCGCTGGAAGTTGGGGGGCGGTTTCAGACGTAAACTCGCGCTCTATAGGGATAGAGCTTGCCAATTCGGGGTTTGCCCCATTTTCAGAAGGGCAGATGCAATCGTTAGAAAATGTGCTTACGGGCGTTATGGCGCGGTGGAGCATTCCGCCAGAACGCATCATTGGCCATTCTGATATGTCACCCGAACGCAAAAATGATCCGGGCAGGCGTTTTGATTGGCGGCGGTTTGCGCGATTGGGTCTTTCAGTCTGGCCAGATGAAGAAGAATGTAATTCACCAAGCGAAAGCGCGTTCGTTTCTGCATTGCAGGGCTTTGGCTATCCCGATGTTGAGTTTGGTCTGTTGTGCACGGCCTTCCGTATGCGGTTTCGCCCCTGGGTGACGGGTGCGCTTACGGCTGAGGAAGTTGGTGCGGCATTGAACCTTGCCCGGCGCTTCCCCGTTGACCGCGCACCACAGACCACCTAACTACCCAATTGCGCGGATGGCTGGATGGCTGCACGGGATTTGGCGAAAGCCTTCTTCGTGAGGAAAGTCCGGACTCCGAGAAGTGACGGTGCCGGGTAACGCCCGGCCGGGGCAACCCGAGGGAAAGCGCCACAGAGAACAAACCGCCAGTCGCCGGGTCGGGCAACCGAAACCAGCAGCAGGTAAGGGTGAAACGGTGGAGTAAGAGCCCACCGCGACCTTGGCAACAAGGTTGGCACGGCAAGCCCCACCGGGAGCAATGCCGAATAGGGACCGCGTGCGGCGCTTGCGTCGCGGGGTGACTTCGCCCCAGCAGGTCCGGGTAGGCAGCATCAGCGCGTCGGTAACGGCGCGCGCAGAAGAATGGTCATCCATGGATGGGGAAACTCATCCGGGACAGAATCCGGCTTACAGGCCATCCGCGCATTTTTAAACCATTTGGATTTCACGCAGCAACTTGTTCTTGTCGCGCTCAAGTATTCAGACAACTCCTGACGTTGCTAACATTTGTGCGAAGATGATTGATGCAGAGGCAGTGTCTTGTCCGCCCAGTGCCCGTTGTTACAGAGGTTTTTCACTATTCCCCGGCTTTGCGGTTGACTCGGGCCTTCAAGCGTATAAAAGGCGTGCTTCAAGGATTTCACGGGTGGCCCCGAACGCTGTTTGTTGCCGCCCCGTTGACTGGAGCAAGACTATGGCGAAGCCGACCACAATTAAAATCCGCCTGAACTCCTCGGCGGGCACTGGCCACTTCTATGTGACCAAGAAAAATGCACGCACCATGACCGAAAAGATGGTGGTCAATAAGTATGACCCCGTTGTGCGCAAGCACGTGCCGTACAAAGAAGGCAAAATCAAGTAAGCCCTTTTTAACAAACGACACGATGAGGCCGCGCAACGAGCGCGGCTTTTTCATTTCCCCCTCTCGCCGCGCGGATCTCGACACCCCAACTGCGAAGCGGAGCGCGTGAAATGTTTAAGACACAATCACTGACGATCAAAACGGCAACTATGGCAGATCTCTCTGTTGTTGAGGAATTGCTGCGGACGAGTTACCCGGTTCTGCTGAAACCGGATTACAAGCCATCGGTACTTGCAATGGCATTGCCGATGATCACCAAAGCCAACCCACGGTTACTTCGTTCTGCCAGCTATTACGTTGTACGGGATTCAGAAGGTGTTGCGGTCGGCATTGGTGGTTGGACATGGATCAGCCCAATGGGTGGCGCAGGTCGTAACGATCTTGCCCATATACGCCACGTCGCGACCGATCACAGGCGCACGCGGCAAGGTATCGGGAGAGCACTGATGCGTCATATCTATCAGCGCGCCTATGAGGCGGGAGCAAGGCGTATGGACTGCATGAGCACCGTAACTGCAGAACCGTTTTACGAAGCTATGGGATTTCAGAGAATCGGCTCCGTTGAACTGAGCCTTGCAGCGGGCATCCGGTTTCCTGCGACCCAAATGCACATTGGTTTGTAACAAAAAAAGGGCCAGTCCGCAGACTGGCCCTTTTTCTTGAATTTTTCAGGTGTTTTATTCGCGGCTACCAAAGAGGTGCAGCAGGAACATGAACATGTTGATGAAGTCGAGGTAAAGGTTCAGAGCGCCCATAATAGCGGCTTTCCCCATCCATTCGCTGTCACCCATATGCGCATGTTGCAGGTAGGTATTTTTGATTTTTTGCGTGTCGTATGCTGTCAGCCCCGCAAAGATAAGCACCCCGATGATCGAGATTGCAAACATGATTGCAGGAGAAGCGAGAAAAATATTCACGATCGACGCAACGATCAGGCCAATCACACCCATAATCAGGAATGCACCCCAACCAGAGATATCTTTCTTCGTGGTGTAACCCCAGAGGCTAAGACCAGCAAAGGCGATCGACGTCACAATGAAGGTCTGCGTGATCGAGAAATCAGTGTAGATCGCAAAGATGTAGCTGATTGACAGACCCATCGCTGCGGAAAAGGCATAGAAAAACAGCTGTGCACCCGCCGCAGATAAACGGTTAATCATCGCGCCAAAAGCGAAAACCATGATCAGGGGTGCAAACATAACGATGTAACGGGTGAAGCCGGTAAACAACGCTGACAGCATTGCGTCATTGTTGCCCACTGCCCAAGAAACAAGTGCAGTTATTAAAAGACCCACGGACATAGTGCCGTAGACTTTGTTCATATGCGCGCGCAGGCCCGCATCAATGTCGGCGGTGCGTGTCCCTGCCCGTGCGCCAACTTGGTCAAATTCTGCCATTTTAGGCCTCCAAACCTGTTAATAAGGTAGGCAGCCCTCGAAAAATGGCCGCCCTCGCTGCTAAATATCGGCAATGACGACCCATTTTACAAGATTTTCCGCAGATAAATGCAGAAATAATCTTTTTGTGCTTAAGGACTCGTTTACGAATTAGATGTCCCAGAACGCGCGGCGGCTTTCGCGCGCGGCTTCGGTGGCTGTGATGCCAAGGTCATTCAACCGGAAATCGTCAAGGCGGCTTAGTGCATTTCTTTGACGTGCGGCAGCAAATGCCAATGAGATTTTCTTACCCAGTTTTACCCGGCTGCGTGAAGCCCGTAGGGCGTTGGCGGTTATTAAAGTCATCGCTGTTCCCTTTCCATTGTGTGATGCGATTATGTTTTTTCATCAAAAGACTTGATGTATATGACAACATGTGTATCATTTTAAAAATGAATGTTTTTTAGATTATACATCAGGGATTGTGATATGCCCCGAAATATGGACATGACTGCCCTGCGTTCATTTGTTGCAGTGTCAGATGCTGGCGGCGTGACAAAGGCCGCGGGTTTTTTGCATGTGACGCAATCGGCGGTGTCAATGCAGCTCAAGCGGTTGGAAGAATCGCTGAATGTTCAATTGCTTGATCGGTCTGCACGACAGATTGGCCTCACAGTGCATGGTGAGCAGTTATTGGGCTATGCCCGGCGTATGCTTGATCTGAATGACGAGGTATACGCGCGACTCACCCATCAGGCGTTTGAGGGAGAGCTTACACTTGGCGTCCCGCATGACATCGTTTACCCGGCGATTCCAAAGGTATTGCAGCGGTTCAATGCAGCCTATCCTCGTGTCAGGGTACATTTGGTTTCGTCCTTCACGCGCAATCTTCACAACCTATTCGGGCACGGCGAATGTGACATTATCCTGACGACCGAAGATTTCTGCGAGGCGGGGGGTGAAACGTTAACAGAGATACCTCTGGTCTGGATTGGTGCTCCTGATGGCACTGCCTGGAAATCCCGACCGCTTCGATTGGCTTTTGAGCATAACTGTATTTTTCGGATAGGCGTACAGGAAGCGCTGGATCGCGCTGGTATCCCCTGGGAGATGGCAGTTGAATCAGACAGCTCGCGTACAATCGAAGCAAGTGTAAGCGCGGATTTGGCTGTTCATACTGTTTTACAGGGAATGGGTGCTCCCTATTTGGAGCCGGTGCGACATGGAGGGGCCCTACCAGAACTTACATCGAAAAAAATTAATCTCTATGTTTCGGATTTAGCAAAGGGGCAGGCGGCAGAAGATCTTGTGCAGTATATACGTTCTGCATTTAGCTGCCTTTAGAGCGTAACAATAACCTTGCCTGTTGATTTTCGCTGGCGCAGCGTTTCAAACGCGTCGTCCAATTGATCGAAAGGAAAGCTGTGGCTGATATGCGGCTTTAAGGTACCTTCGGTGTACCATTCA
>Ga0316189_10003301_pt1 | contig 15680 bp, 16 predicted proteins | sample LowCovwburrow_MG_FD_204930 | JGI IMG/M metagenome (GOLD analysis project Ga0316189, IMG submission 204930) | Coastal sediment microbial communities from Maine, United States - Lowes Cove worm burrow | ecosystem: Environmental > Aquatic > Marine > Coastal > Sediment | place: USA: Maine... | reverse complement strand
CCGAACCATTTATTTTGAGTGTTGATGCTGAAGGGCAACTCTATATTGACGATCTTAAAAAGACCCAACAAGAAGTGCTAATAGCTGCAACAGCACTGCATAGATTAAAGCCGACAACTGACTTTTTGGTTCGTGGCGACAAAGCTGCTGTATATGACGATGTATTACAAGCGATGGTATTACTCAAGACAGCAGGCGTGGAATCCGTCAGTTTGGTAACTACTCCCCTCGAGCTGAAGTCTGGTAGCGAAGAGCTTTAGAACATAAAAATCATGAGCGAAAGAAGAAAGATAGGTGTTAAGAAGAACCGTGCCATTGCCTATACGGCGGCAGGCTTAGTGCACGCACTCATTATTGGTGCGATGGTCTTTAACTTTACCAGCAAGCATGATTCGATAGACGCTGTATATGCTGATAAAGTTGAAAAGATAGTTCAGGCCACCACCATCGATGAATCGCTAATTAAGCAGCAACAAAAAAAGTTAAAGGATGCCGACGACGCTAAGAAAAAGCGTGAGAGACTGGACCGCGAGCGCCTCGAGAAATTAAAAAAAGATGCTGCCAAAGAAGAACAGGCGATAGAGGATTTAAAGAAAAAGCAGGAAGTTGAGAAAGAAAAGACTGCAGAGCTTGAAAAGGAGCGAAAGGCTATTGCCTTGAAAAAGCAGCAAGAACTTGAGAAAGAAAAGCAAGCCGCTGAAAAACGTAAACGCGATGCCAAAGAGCGCGACCGAAAAGAAAAGCTCGCGGCTAAGAAAAAACAGCAACGCCTCGAACAACAAGAACGCGAGAGGCTAGAAGCTGAAGAAAAAGAGTTTTTAGCTTCGCAAGAAATGAACCGTATGTTGGCGGAAGAAGAGGCGATGGTGGCCGCTTCACAGCGTGCGACAACGCTGCGTGCAAAATATGCTGCACTTATTCAAGACAAAGTTCGACGATATCGGACTATTTCACCCGACTTTGAACGTTGGCGTACCACCACGGTGAATGTTAAATTGTCGTCATCTGGTGAAGTACAATCGGTGCGTACCATAAAATCCAGCGGTAATGTACGTTATGATCGTTCAGTAGAAACCGCGATTTACCAAGCTAGCCCTTTACCGATTCCGTCAGTAGCCGAAGATTCAGAAGTGAACAAAGTGTTTCGAGACTTAAACCTTAATTTTGATATGACAGGCATGTAGCCGGGATTTATCAACAGTGTTAATAATGAACCGAATTAAAAATTTAATCAGAATAGCCAGTTTACTGATTGTGATGGTCATGGGGACTAGCAGTGCAGTTGCACAGCTAGACATCAATATAAGCGGTGGCACGGTACGCGGCATTCCGATTGCCATCGTGCCGTTCAAAACTGCCGAAGGCGAAGTGCTTGAGACACAGATAGATCAAGTTATTGCCGCAGATTTACGAGCATCTGGAAAATTCGAGCCTTTGTTTTCTTCCGATTTTGTGAGTTTTCCATCACGCGCTGAGGATGTTCGTTTTAAGGATTGGCGATTTGTAGATTCCGAAATCTTGGTGATTGGCGAAGTATGGAAGCTGGGTGATGATTCTTATGAAATCCAGTTTCACATATACGATGTAGCGCGTGAGCGCGAAATTGGTATGGGCAAGCGCATACCGAACCTTAGAAAAAAAGATCTGCGTACTGCAGCACATATTATCAGCGATACCGTGTATGAAGCCTTTACCGGCAATTCCGGCGCCTTCAATTCACGTATCGCCTTCATTAAGCGATCAGAAGAAGAGTATCAGCGCTATCGCTATCGCATAATGGTGGCTGACTGGGATGGCTATGGTGAGCAAGAGGTGTTTGCCTCATGGCGACCATTATTATCACCGCATTGGTCACCTGACTCACGCAAAATCTCCTTTGTGTCATTTGGCACAAAAGGTTCGATTGTGCAGGTTCTGGATCTGCAAACAGGCAAACAAGAAACAATTGCCGCATTTAGTGGCGTCAATTCAGCGCCAGCTTGGTCACCCGACGGCAGTAAAATAGCCTATTCAACCTCCAAAAATGGCAGTCCAGATGTATGGGTTTATGATGTGTTTAGTAAGCAGCATCAGCGCATAACCACACACTACGGAATTGATACCGAGCCGGCGTGGTCGCCAGATGGACAAACGATTTTATTTACCTCGAATCGTACCGGGAAACCACAAATCTATGCCTATGATATGCCCAGCGGCAATAACATTCGTATGACCTTTGAGGGCGATGAAAATGCCAATGCTTCTTACGACAAAGATGGTCGAAACATTGTTATGGTGCACGAAGGTGGACAAATTGTTGTAATGAACGAGGAAAACAGCGATATTACGACCCTAACGAATGCCAAATTTGATGAATCTCCTAGTTTTTCTCCGAATGGAGACATGGTATTGTATGCATCCGAGCAGAATTACCAACCATCGTTGATGGTTGGGTCATCTGATGGGCGAATACGAACACGTTTAGAATTCGTAAGTGGTGATGTGCGCGAACCTGCGTGGTCAGCACTTCGGCGGTAAAATCAGCAGTTAATGTCGGTGATATCAGTCAACGATTAGATCGAAGAAGTACTAATTTTAATTTTTATAAATGCTTTTAGAAGCAAATAACAAACTTTTTTGGAGTGAAATATGAATCGCAAGTTACATTTAGCCTTATTGGTTATTCTTGGCCTCACACTATCTGCCTGTAGCGGCAAAAAGGAGCAAGTAGTTGTTCCTGATGATTCGAACGAATCTGGTATGGTCGACACCAATGCCTATGGCACTGGATTGTCTGCTGAAGAGCTTGCTGCTCTTGGAATCATGGGTAATCCATTGGATTACACTACGCTTTATTTTGAGTACAACAGTACTGCTATAGACCAACGTTCTGATGTGATTGCACGAGCACACGCAAGAGCGTTAGAGCAGCGTGGTGGTGCACCAGTAACCTTAGAAGGTCATGCTGATGAGCGCGGCACCCGTGATTACAACCTTGCCCTAGGCGAGCGTCGTGCACAAGCTGTAGCTGCTTTAATGTCAGCAACCGGTGCGGGTGGCAGCACCTTCACTAATTTTTCTTATGGTGAAGAGCGACCTGTTGATGCAGCGCACAATGAAGGCGCGTGGCAGAAAAACCGTCGTGTAGAAATAATCTTCAAGTAAACCGCATTAGGCTTACTTGGCATTGCCTAACACAATGCCGAGTAAGTTATAAGGAACAGCCCAGAGTCGGTGCGCATAGCGTTCGAGCTCAAAACGCTGTTTCGGTGAATCTAGTTCACCTAGCACAGCGGTTGAGATGTGTAGTATCAGGCAAATCGTGAGGCTGTTAGCTAAATTATGCGTGAATTAAGTAAATTGTTTATTTTTGTGGTCGGAGTAACACTCAGTGTTGCTCCGATTTTTTCCACTGCGCTGGCCCAACAGTCAACGCAGCAGGCGAATATGCTGTTGGAAATGCAAGCTCTTAGAGCGGAAATCGCCGAGTTGCGAGACATGGTTGAACGGCAAGCCTATCAGCTACGCCGAATGCAACGCAGTTCACAAGCACCTACACAGCCCAATTCCCAGAATAGCTCTCAATATGGCTCCTCGCCTTCAATATCGAGTGCAGAGCCAGTGTATGGAGATAGCAATAGCAGAGAGCCCTCAGCCAATGGAGAGCCTTCAGCCAATGGAGAGCCTTCAGGGTATGAAACGCCTTCAGAAGGATTTGGCGTTCAAAGCAATTCGCAAACCTATCCAATCGAAAATACTATAGGTAGCTCACCGGTTATTGACGCTAGTCAAGCACCATCCCCATCGAATTCTGCTTATATCCCAGGTGCTCAATCTGCTAACCCAGCGGCATCCGGTTCAAACTCGTCTTCATCATCAGCCGATTATTATCGTGCAAACCAATCCACAGGCACTGGCTCAGACAACCAAGATAATGGCTATCCTCCAGTTGAAGAGCGCCAAATCGGTCAAGCGGCCAATACACAACCGCAGCCGATATCAGGTGATTTTAGGTCAGTGCCCCCCAGATCGAATGCCAACTCAAATCAAGAGTTCGGCGCTCAAAGGCAGATAGAGGTAGAGACACAACAAAACCCCGTTAACCAGCAGTCGGGGGTAGATTACCCAGCGTTTAATAACCCTGATCGCAATCTTTCAGCGCAAGAGCTGGGCAATGATACTACTCTAAGCAACGGAGCTACAAATACCGCCCCAGCTACAACTGGAGTGGCCATTGCTGGCAATGCCGGGGTTATCGCCATACCTGCTCCTGAAGATACAAGCGCGGCAACTGCACCAACAGTTAATTCAGAGCAGGACTACTATAAGCAGGGTTTTGAGTTGTTAAAGCAATCCAAACATACTGAGGCGGTGGATATTTTCAAACAGCAAATTGGCGACTACCCAAATGGCAGCTATGCGGATGATGCTCATTACTGGATTGCCGAGTCGATGTACGTTAATCGCTCATTGGATGATTCAAAGCGTTATTTCAAAGTTATAATCGACAAATTTGCTCAAAGTTCTCGCCTGCCTGACGCAATGTTGAAAACCGCGTACATAGAGCAAGAGCAAGGTAATCAAATTGAAGCGCGTATCCTGTTGCAGGAAATTATTCAGTATCATCCTCGTTCAAATGCGGCTATCTCGGCAAAAAACAGATTGGCTGAACTCAAATAGCCTCTGTTTTGTGTAGATAGTCCGAATAAGAATTTTCCGAACAGGAATTCAATGCATCAAGACAATTGAATTTCACTTCTCACCTTTCCCGCACATTTATTAGTTTTCTTTACTGTGTCCATAAGAATCACTGAAATCTTTTATTCCATCCAGGGCGAATCGGCAACGGTTGGCCTGCCAACCGTGTTCGTGCGACTAACTGGTTGCCCAATGCGATGTACCTACTGTGATACGGCATACGCCTTTCATGGTGGCGAAAAAATGGAGATTGCCGAAATCATCGCTGAGATCGGAAAATTTGACACCAAGCATATCACCGTCACCGGTGGCGAGCCGCTAGCACAGCCTGAGTGTCTCAAACTTCTTACCAGTGTTTGCGATCTGGGATACTCCGTTTCCTTAGAAACAGGGGGCGCAATTGACATTAGCTCTGTCGACCCCAGAGTTTATATTGTTCTAGACATCAAGACTCCCGCATCCAATGAAGAGCCAAATAATAAATATGAGAACCTAGAGCATATTAAAAACAGTGACGCTCTGAAATTTGTAATTTGTGATGAAGCAGATTATCTCTGGTCGAAATCAATCTTGCAAAAGCGTGAACTAGCTGCCAAAGCTGAAGTTTTATTCTCTCCATCAGCTGAGCAACTTAATGCCACTGACCTGGCTGATTGGGTGCTTCGCGATCAATTGCCGGTTCGACTGCAAGTACAATTGCATAAGATTCTTTGGAACAATGAGGCAGGCCGATGAATAAACGCGCCGTAGTCTTGGTTTCCGGCGGCTTGGACTCAGCCACCGTTTTGGCAATAGCCGTGTCTCAAGGTTTTGAGTGCTACGCACTTAGCATGGATTACGGTCAGCGACACAGAATTGAGCTTGAGCGAGCGGCCTTGGTGGCTAAATCCAATGGTGCAATCGAGCATCGTGTGGTCAGAATAGACATTGGTAATTTCGGTGGTTCGGCTCTGACCGATTCAGATATAGGCGTACCCACCGAAGAGGGAGATCAAGATATCCCAGTTACTTATGTTCCTGCGCGTAACACAGTATTTTTGTCAGTTGCATTAGGCTGGGCCGAAGTGCTCGAAGCAAAGGCAATATTTATCGGAGCTAACGCGGTCGATTATTCAGGTTATCCCGACTGTAGGCCTGACTTCATAGCAGCTTTTCAAACAATGGCAAATATTGCCACCAAAGCAGGCGTAGAAGGTGATGTAATAAGTGTTGAAGCACCGCTCATCAACCTTACGAAAGCACAAATAATTGCAACAGGCATACGACTAGGCGTTGACTACTCAGAGACACTCTCTTGCTACAACCCAAGCTCGAGTGGAGTGATTTGTGGGCAGTGTGATTCTTGCCGCATTAGGCTTGCAGGCTTTGCAGCCGCCGGCCTGTCTGATCCTGCAAACTTATAGCATTTCGGAGCGCTATGTTATCGATTGAGTCATTAAATTACCGGCTCGGCGACAAGCAGTTATTCGATCAATTGTCGCTTCAAGTAGATGGTGGCGAGCATATTGTTATTGTGGGAGACAGCGGTGGTGGTAAATCCAGTCTATTGAAGTTAGTGGCTGAAGGGCAAAACCCAGCTATCAGCATGGCTGAAGATGCCAATACAGCAATGGTGTTGCAACAAGGAGCCCTAACTGAACATCTATCGGTGCTAGATAATTTGCAGCTGGTGGCGCGCTATTCGACTGTTGATGAACATCAAGAGATTCGACCTGACAAGCTTGGGCCCAAACAAGAAATGTCGGTGGTGTTGCAGAAACTTAATATCGCTCCTCGCTTGCACAATTCAAAAATCAGTCAACTAAGCGGTGGTCAAATGCGTCGAGTCGCAATCGCGCGAGCCTTAGTCGTTGACCCAGAAGTGCTGCTATTCGATGAGCCAGATGCCGGCCTCGATGTCGCCAATTTGGCCAGCCTAGCAAAGACTGTTAATTCATTATCTAGCCCCAATCGCGCAGCCCTAACCGTATCGCATAACCCTTTATACATAGCGCAAATCGCGACTAAGGTTTATCGCCTACAGAACGGCAAATTGCAGTTAATCGCCGATTGGCATGAATTGCCAGACGATGCCGAGCAAACTAAGCAACGACAACTGTATTTGCAGCGAGCTTTATCAGAGCAGGCAGTTATCCAAGAAGGAGTAGTGAGCCGACCTGCAATAAGAGATTGGATAGTAATGAAATGGCTAAAGGGCTGCATCCAGACCGTCCTCAGTCTATTTCATTGGCCACGTTCGCCATTCGATGAGCTGAAAATAGCGGCTTATGCGTTTTACTTGAGTTTCATAAGTGGGGCGATATTTTTCGCTTTAGTCGGAGTCATGCTAGGTTCCACAACAATAGCCGTGGTGAAACTAATATCAGACGATGCGTTATCTGGTTTTATAGGCTTGTTTGTACGGCCAGAGAGCCTACTAGAGACCATGGGCGGCGTTTATGTGCTCTACTTAGCGCCTCCTATAGGTGCCATGTTGTTTGCGGCTCGTTCCGGCAGCATAGTCAGTAATTGGCTAGGTGAGATGGTTCGCAGCAGGCAAGTACTTGCGCTTGAGTTTTTAAAAGTGCCTACCGGCCAATATTTACGTGCCCCAAGCTTTGTAGCTACTTTTACGGGAATGTTTATCACGATTGTTTGGTTTGCCTTAAGTGTGTGGTTTGGAGGTGTCTTAGCAAGCGATCATTTATTCAAAGTTGACGACTCGATAGCAGTAATGGGTATCTCCACATGGGAAGTTAAAACCAGTTTATTTTGGCAAAAAGCACTGCTTTACAGCGGCTTGGTATCGGTTTCAATTGTAGCGCTGGGTTTGGCCCCTAAAAGCACCGCCCACCAAGTGAACATGTACACCACTAAATGCATCATTTATTCCACCTTAGCCATCTCTTTGGCAGAATTGTTGCTGATTTTAACTTAAGGAGCCTCTGATCAAGTATAAACGGCCTCTGCAAGGCTTTAAGCGTTTAGCTACTAGGCGCTGTTTGAAGTTAATGGCCGTAGTCCTTCACGAAAACAGCAACAACGTAGATGAGCGTTTAAAGCCTTGCCCTGCGGGGCATTCAAGTTGACCCCCACTCTTTGTTATTGTTTTTTTACGTGACTAGCCATGCCTGCAAAACAATGCCTTGATTGGGGATCAGCTTGAAAGCCAGAGGTCATTTAGACTTGATCAGGGGCTCCTTAAGGAGCCTTTGATCAAGTCATGAATATTTAATTTCAGCCTAAATTGCTCAATCTCTTCGTTGCAAACCTCCGTAATAGCTCGCTACTACCAGTGTTTCGCGCCTCGAACTTGACTTTTTTTGACGGTCTAAAATTATCCAGACTTAACCAGAGCTTCCTTAAACACAGTCTATGCAAGAATCACATAAAAAGGGTTGACCCAAGACCTGTAAATCAAGATAATCACGCCTCATTTGAGTATGGCGTTAGACTATCTAACGGTTGACTTAAATACGGTGATTGCGCCAAGCGCGCAAACGCTGGATAATTTGAATGAGATGGGGCGTTAGCTCAGTTGGTAGAGCATCTGACTTTTAATCAGGTGGTCGCGCGTTCGAGCCGCGCACGCCCCACCACTCAAATTATGTATGTAAATCAATGGTTTGTAGGGATAACAGGCCAGTCTTATTTTATCTCGCTTTACTCCAGTATATTACAAAAGGTACAATTCAGGTACAGTGCTGAGTTTTTACAGGAGTAATATGGCGACAATAACTAAAACAGAATCCAAAACTTGGAAAGCCGTAATTCGTAGAAAGGGCTGGCCATACGTTTCAAGAACATTCCGAATAAAGCGTGATGCCGAAGACTGGGCTCGTGCAACTGAAGATGAGATGCGAAGGGATATCTATATTCATAGTACCGGTTCCGAAAAACTTAGCGTGTCTGAAGCACTCGACAAGTATCTCAAAGAAGTTACCCCAACAAAAAAAGCGTCAACGCAAAGAGGTGATATTGATCGAGCTAAGCAAATTCGGCCGACTTTAGGTAAGTATAGTATGGCTGCTTTGAATGCCGATGTGATAGCTAAATATCGTGATATGAAGCTTGGCTTAGGAAATGCAAATAATACCGTTAGACTCGATCTGGCTTTGCTGAGTAATTTATATACCGTGGCAATTCAAGAATGGGGATTAGGCTTAACGGTCAATCCAGTTCGAAACGTGCGTAAGCCTAATCCTGGAAGTGGCCGTAATCGTAGACTGGAGGGCGACGAAGAGGAAAGGCTCTTAGCTGCATGTGATGAGCATTCGAACCCGTTCTTGGGTTATATCGTCAGGCTTGCCTTATACACAGCGATGCGTAAGAGTGAAATTCTGAACTTGAATCGACGTAACATCGATTTACGTAGACGTACGATTCTTCTTAAGGATACGAAAAATAATTCGTCCAGGACAGTGCCACTTACTGATAAGGCATATCAGATAGCTTTGAGCGTGATCGATTATCCGATACGACCAATTGATACAGAGTTTCTATTTTATGGCGAACCAGGCCGCGATGGTCGGCGTAAACCCTACGTAATCAACCGAGTTTGGACTGCCGCGTTAGCTAGGGCTGAAGTTAAAGACTTTAGGTTTCACGATTTACGTCACGAGGCAACAAGCCGATTTGTTGAAGCCGGTCTATCTGACCAACAAGTTTCATCGATTACGGGTCATAAATCGATGCAGATGCTTAAACGATACACTCATTTGCGCTCAGAAAATCTCGTTGACTTAATCGCGAAAATCTAATTCCTAACATTTTGAGTTCTGTTGATCATAGAATTGAAAATTGATGCAGAACTAATCAAAATCTATTTTGAGTTGTAGAAACACTTAAGAAGCAAGGCATTGAAGTGAACGACGAACTCCTACAACACATTTCTCCCTTGGGCTGGGATCACATTTCGCTATCTGGTGAATACCGTTGGCCGCGCTCTTAGCGTAGGATAATTTACTAATTTCCTGTCTACTCCTTCAAGCAATTCATTGCGAATTCTTTCAAGACTTAGAGGAGGAACTCGATGGTAAATCTCTTGAACAATGCTCGGTGAAATTTGTTTAATCGCCCCATGCTTGAAGAGTTCAAGGAGGTTGTCGAACTTCATAACTTCAATATTTACCTCTTCTCCGCTTAGTGGGCTAATATAGATTTTTCTGACAATTTTCGGAATATCTTCCTTGAGAATTTCGATATCCCGATAGACTGATGATTTTGGTATATCAAGATGATTTGACATAACGCTAACATTAAGGCCAGCTAGATATAGTTCCAAAATCGCAAGCCTCCTACTATTGTTGATCCTGGAAGTCACTAGATTGTGAACTAACTTCCGCATCTCATGACAATTAGGTCTAATAAAATCATTGTGCTGAATCACCCATTCTATTATTGATGCAAATTTGGATTTGTGCCTAGTTGACGATAATTCTGCAAGTCTTGATTCCTTGGCGAATTCTATTTCGTATCTTTGCCCCCTGACGTAATTACTCCAATTTTTTGATTTCGGAATTGTCTTATCTGAGGGCTTCTGGGTAGATCTCATAGGGCGCCCTTCAACCTTTTCCCGATCTCCTAAAGTGTGCTCATCACAGTATTTACCAGATAACCTCAAGGATTGTTTTGGCTGAATTCTTCCAAGTTCATTTCTTCTGTATTGCTGAGTCATTCTCCAGCAAAGACGGCAGTAAGTTTCGGGGACAGAGTTAAATCTCTTAGCCCCTCTAAGTGTAATTTCTGAAATTAAATATCTAAGGGAATCGAAGGCGTGGTAGATATTTTCAGGCAAATCTTTATGGCAGTATTGCCTAAGCAAGTTGTCATAAACCTCTAGAGAATGAGCTTTTGAATGATAGTAACTTCCTTCAGTCCTCGGAACATTGCCCATATGAGAAGGAACGAACTCTCCAAATATTGGAAATAAAGGGTGGTCCGCATATTTTAACGTCAAGAGCTTGTATGGCTCGTCAACTAGCTGTCTTATTAGAGTAAAGGGTGATTTTTTCTTCGAACCAATATTGTAACATTGATCTTCATTGAACACCTGTCCAACTGAGTCAATAGCTTGCGCTAAAGAGGGATTACATTCTTCTGAAGCAATATTTCTCAAAATAGGGTCTATCGGTCTAAGTGGAACTTAGTCTCATTGTAGGCGTGTGTTAGATGAATGACAATCCAGTTCGTACACAACATAACTAGATGAGTCAGGAGTAAACATGATCCCTAATGTAGACAAAATCAGGCCTTCAACATTCGATGATCTATTGTCCAAACATGGGCCTCTAATGAAAATTGAAGCCGTTGCTGGCGTATTTCACAAAAGCACAGACGCGATACGAATTATCTTAAGTCGAGATTCGAATTTGTCCCGCGCGCTGAATGCCGCCAAAAACCGATATGGTCGCCGCATCTACTTTAAGACTGAGCAAATTGCAGACATGGTAGACAACGGCGTTGAGGGCAACTAAATCGATGTCTAACCTTAGTTGTACAGCGACTTCCAAACCATTTACATCAAGGCAGAAGAGCATCATTCAGGGCGCTGGAATTATGCAGATGTACAGCGCATTTCAAGCTGGCGCTATCGGCTATATGCCCACTATCCTGATTAGAGCCACGATGCCTCACAGCGAAACATCAGAACGGATTTTCGAGCGCGTTGATGGCCGATTAAAGGTTACATACGCGGACGTTAACGGTGTAGGCCTCCCCTATGGCGGCTTACCACGTCTAATCATGGCATGGATAGCAACCGAAGTTGTATTAACGAAGTCTAAACGTATCGACATCAATGGCTCTCTAGCGGACTTTCTACGAGAATTAAGCATGACCTCCACTGGTGGCAAAAAGGGAAGCATTAGGCGCGTTAAGAAACAGCTAGTAAGTTTATTCTCATGCTCGATCGGTCATCAAATTTTGGAACAAGGTTGTGAGAGGATTGAAACCTTGGCTCTGGCCAGTAGACAGCAATATTGGTGGACACCGGTAGCTTCAGAAACAGAACTACTAAATCGTTCATACATTGAACTCTCAGAGGAATTCTATAACCAAATTATTGAGAGTTCCGCCCCGGTTGATATGCGAGCTCTAAATCTTCTTAAATACTCTCCATTGGCGATGGATATTTATATTTGGCTCACATACAAGATGAGCATCATCACTGAGCCTGTGACAATCTCTTGGCCAGGTCTGATGGAGCAAATCGGGGTTGGGTATGCATCTGACAGAAAGGGCTTAAATCGATTTCAAGAAGCTTTCAAGAAACACCTGGCGACTGTGCAGGTGCTGTACCCCGCCGTAAACGTTGAACTCTTGTATGGACGTGTCAGGCTACACCCGAGTCCAACGCATGTCTCAAAGCATCGGGTTTAGTTGTGGATAAGCCTGTGAAACCAAGAATTCATCCACGCATACTTGGGGGTTCTTTTTTCAGGGCCTCTGCGCATACTTGGGGGTTTTGTTGCGCATACTTAGGGGTTTTGTTACGCATACTTGGGGGTACAGCCTGTATGGGTATCAATATTAATAATACCTGTAGTTAGCCACACATAAATTGTGGATAACTTTTATTCAACAAACAGCTCGAGTCTATAAGCGTTATGAACAAAATCGCCTTCATTTCCCAAAGCGGAAACGTAATGAAATCTAGTCTTGCATGTGCAATGGCTGTTGAATGTGCCAATAATGGGCTAGAAGTTGCGATCGCCGATTTGGATAAGGAACATCGAACCGTAGCCCAGTGGCTCACCACACGCAAAGAAAATGAAATTGAACCAACCTTCCCAGTGCACTCGGTTGAAAGCGCTACTGACGCGCTCAACTGCTTCAACAACGAAAGTCTAGCGATTATAGATGCACCCAGTAGAGCAACTTCAGCAACTGCTTTGATAGCACAAAACGTTGATTTGGTAATTCTACCCACGCCGCCGAGCAAAAAAGATATCGACCTATCACTGAGCACACTTTACCAACTCATTCGTGAGGGTGTGCCGATAAGCCGACTAATCTTGGTTTTTACTCGAGTAGGGTCAGTCGCAGAATTGAATCAGGCTATCGAGTATGTAGGTATGGCTGATTTCGGAGACGCCTCGCTACAAGTTCTTTCAAGCGCGATTTGGGAGCGCGTTGGTTATCGAGGCGCAATCAATGACTCCTACTCGATTACCGAGACATCTTTCCAAACACTTAATGACAGCGCCAAGGCGGTTATTCATCAGTTGTTATCAAAACTTCTACGGTAGTTGCGCGTGAAAACAGAAAAACAGAAAAACGTTTTTACAGAATTGCAGAAAAACAGAACACCGCGAGGGAAAGGTTTAGCGTCACCGCCGAAGTTTTCTAACGACGTGTTGAACACCCGCTTGCCAGAACAATCCGAAGCCGCTGCACTCAAAACCAAAGTTCCTAGACGCACATATCGAGTTAGCACCTTCATCAGCGAAGACGCAGGTGACACACTCGACGAACTAATTCTTAGAATCAAAAAGGCTGAAGGTAAGAAGCCAAAAATATCTCGTGTACTTGAGATGGCGCTCTCCTCTCTGGACTCAAAATTTCAAACTAAAACCTAACTACTACTATGAATCAGAATAAACGAAAGGCAGAAATCGAACTGCAGCTCAAAAAAATAAGTGATCGCGAGAAACAACTGAAGGCTCAAATGCGAGCAATCGATGCCAGGGAGAAAGAGGCCGCAAGGAAAAAAGAAACTAGGGCTAAAATCATTCTTGGTGGGTTCTTAGTTGCTCACTTTAAACATGGCGATAAACGCTTTGAAGGGTTATTTGACGAAGCTATAGATCAAGCCAATGAAAGAGATAGACCCGTGCTAATAGACTTCAAGAACAGGCTTTCAATTTAGATCATCGCAATATTAACAATAAGGCAAGATAATGAAAAAACCTAATAATCCAGATTCAAATAATCAGGGAAAAGTTGAGAAACGAGACTATGATTTTTCTCGCAAGAGCCTAAAAGCGAGAGGCTCAACAGTCACTAGAGCTAAAATCCTAGATTCATTAAAAGAATTCGCTAAAATCAAAAACACTAAAACCTTTGCTTTTCACGAGTTTGATTCATGGGGTGATAAATGCTGTCGTGCTGCAACCGCAGCACGGCATTTTGATGATAGCTGGCCTAATGCCATGGAAGCCGCAGGACTAAGAGCATGTTTTGTCCCTAATAAAAAAGACAGCGACTTTAGAAAGATGGTGCAGCTATATATGGACTGCTGGCAGAAGCATGACACTCCGCCAACTCAAACAGTTTTTAAAGACTACTTGGAGTTCGTCGATTCACCATACAGTGTTCATGCAGTGAAACGCCACTTTGGCGGCTGGGAAAATTTACGTCGTCGTATAGTAGATTGGCACAGCGATAAGGCTGACGGGATTACTGAAAAACAACTCATAGCAAAGCACTCACCAAAAAATGGGGCTCGAAAAGCAATACCAGTATTGATACGCAGGGCAATACTTGAGCGAGATAATTACACCTGCCGGCTGTGCGGCCAATCTCCCTCAAAGCACCACATAAGCGTGCATGTCGACCATATTGTGCCGTACACAGTCACAAAAGATAATAGTCCCGAAAACTTACAAACACTTTGCGAAGCTTGCAATTTTGCTAAGAGTGATAATGTTTCTTAGCATTAGCTCTCGACCACCTGTGAATCCGTTGGCATGCCTTTTAATTGACATAAACCATTTTTTGGAATGAAATATACTTACCCGAAACATATTTTGATTGCTCCAGCCTACAAATAAAACGTAGATGTATTGCCAATGCTAAAACCTGAAAATACTGGGCTATCAACTCTATACAAATTAATTAAATTAGTAGAGCAATCCACTAAAGATTCGGGTAGCGGTTTACCAAAAGGTCAGAGTTACCCCGAATTACTTTTAAAACGTCAAGCTGCAGTTGAATTCGTGGAGGCCTCAGATGCCCTGGAAGGCTATTCCCCGATTACACCCGAGGATGGTATTGCATACGAGCTTAGAGAAATGTGGCTAAATGGTCAGATCGACACTGATGAGCGTGTAAGGCTTCTATTAAAAGCGTCACTAGAAAATTAAAGTGACTGAATAACCCAATTTGTAGAAATCTCGACTCGATATAACGGTTTCGAGGTATTTGTTCTGAAAATGCCTGGCAGTTAGCCTTTTGACATAGCACTCAACCGCAATGAAATCGGGTCACCACAAAACCCAAAACACTCAATCAGATCATTTTCTTCGTTCAATGTATTTTGTTTCTCATTTTTGTATCAGTTACTGCCGCTCAATCGTAAAGATAGCCCGTTTCTTGAATTTGGGTGAATGCCCCAAATAAGTACCTCTTACCCTTTCGATTAAATCAAATTTACGGTTACTGATAGGCAATACCTTGCCCATTTCGGACGTCCTAAATTCGAGACGCAACACATTTTGCTTGTTGGACGGATTTTAAATCGATTCTGGCTCAATTGATTTACTGTTCACCGTCCTCGCGATCAACGCCTGATTTCCACTGGGTAAAAAATGGTGTTAGGCATAATCTTAACGTCAGCCACCAAAGATAAATTGTGGATGCACTATAGAACTGCGCTGAACACATAAGTCCGTGGGAAACTTCATTTCTCAAATTAGTATATTTGCGATCGATGAGTAAGCCTTGCAAATCAAGAGCAACATCATTACTAAACGTTTCTGCAAATTTCTCATGATTGAGCAGGGTGGGTAACCTAATATGCTCTTGGATGCCTTGGGTATTTAAACTCGTTGGCTCTACACCATGGCGCTCTAGAACATGGCGAAATGATGCTTCTAATTGTGGAACGAGTATGTGGGTTGCGCCAATGAAATCTCCCTCCAAGCCCATCATTAACCCTTTCGCAAAAATTTGTTCATGCCCTGGTTTGATGAATGGGTTATTTTTCACGTAGTGATTAAAGTCTTCTTCAATCAGGTTATGCTCAAGCAACATTTCTCTGCGCGCTGGTTCGATTAATGATCGTACATACATATCATGCTGAA
>Ga0316189_10003299_pt1 | contig 15683 bp, 9 predicted proteins | sample LowCovwburrow_MG_FD_204930 | JGI IMG/M metagenome (GOLD analysis project Ga0316189, IMG submission 204930) | Coastal sediment microbial communities from Maine, United States - Lowes Cove worm burrow | ecosystem: Environmental > Aquatic > Marine > Coastal > Sediment | place: USA: Maine... | reverse complement strand
CGCAAGCCAACTCTACTGGAAATATTGTTCCACGTTTGATTCTACGCCGGCCGGCAATATCGGACCGGTATCGGAAGCCCTGATGGCACGGTTGGGGGCTCAGCAGACGATCTATTGCCCGGCGTTTCCCGAGAACGGCCGCTCGATCTATATGGGCAACCTGTTCGTGGGCGATGTGCCGCTTGATGAAAGTCCGATGCGCGATCATCCGCTCACCCCCATGCGCGATGCCAACCTGATGCGCCTGCTGGCCCCGCAGGTTGCAGGAAAAGTCGGACATATCGCCTGGCCGGACATTGCCAAGGGCGGCGCTCATATTGCCGGCCGGTTGCAGGTGCTGGCTGGCAACGGCATTGCGCACGTCGTGCCGGATGCGATTTCGCAGGCAGACCTGTCCGCAATCTGTGAAGCGGTACAGGATTTCGCGCTGATCACAGGCGGCAGCGCCCTGGCACTGGACCTGCCGCGCCTGCTGGCCGCGAAGGGCTGTATCGAGCCGGGCGGCGCAGATATCACTGCGCCAGCCACGTCTGGCGGCAATATCGTGCTTTCCGGATCCTGCTCCGCCATGACACGAGCACAAGTCGCTGCATACAGCACCAGCGCCGCCAGCCACCGGCTTGATCCACTGGCGCTGGCCGACGGTCCTGATGCGCTGGCAACAGCGCGGCAATGGCTGGCGTCACGGGACCCGGATGCGGCCAAGATCATCTATGCCACGGCAGAACCGGCTGATGTCGCCGCAGCACAGCAAAAACTGGGACGCGAAACAGCCGGACAACTGGTAGAAGACGCGCTTGCGGTATTGGCGGGCGATGCATTTGATCTCGGCATCCGGCGGTTTGTCGTCGCCGGCGGCGAGACTTCTGGCGCGGTAACCCAGGCACTGGCAACAGACCGTTTGAGCGTTGGCCGCGAGATAGCCCCGGGCGTTCCGTGGTGCTTTGCCGCGCGCAAGGGCGAGACCTTTGCCATTGCGCTCAAATCAGGCAATTTCGGCACGGAGGACTTTTTCACCCGGGCCCTGGCAATGCTCTGACACTTTGGAATAGCGCACCCTTTTCCGATCAAAAGATGCTCTAGCTGCCGACTATGATCGCGCGGAAATCATTGACATTGGTCAGCGTCGGCCCGGTCATCACCAGGTCGCCGGTGGCTTCGAAAAACCCGTAGGCATCATTATTGGCCAGCATGGCCTGGGCATCCACGCCCTTGTCACGGGCACGGCTGAGCACATCGGGCAACACGCGCGCGCCGGCATTGTCTTGAGACCCGTCAATGCCATCGGTATCGATGGCCACCCCGGACACATTTTGCGCACCCGCAAGGCCGATCGCCAGCGCAAGTGCATATTCGGCATTGCGGCCGCCGCGGCCTTTACCCTGCAGCGTGACCGTGGTTTCACCGCCCGACATGATGATGGCGGGGCCCGTGGTCTCCAGCGCGATCCTGGCGTGAGCGGCACCCACATCACGCGCCTCGCCTTCAAGGTCATCGCCCAGGTCAATCACCGTGTAGCCGTGCTCGCGGGCGATTGCGGCTGCGGCGTCAATGGACATCCGCGGCGTCGCAATCATGCGGGTATCGGTTGTCGCCAGACGGGAATCACCCGGCTTGGGGGTTTCGGCTGCCGGCGTTGCAAGGAACGCGCGTACCGACGGGGCAACGTCCAGATTGTACTTGTCGAGAATGGCCAGGGCATCGGCGCGCGTGGTCGGGTCGGCCACGGTCGGACCGGACGCCACTGTGGAAGGGTCATCACCGGGCACATCGGATATCAGCAGCGACACCACTTTTGCCGGATAGGCGCTGGCTGCCAGCCTGCCGCCCTTGATCGCCGAGAGATGCTTGCGCAGGCAGTTCATCTCGCCAATGGGCGCGCCACATGCCAGCAGTGCCTTGTTGACGGCCTGCTTTTCCGCCAGCGTGATGCCGGCAGCAGGTGCGGTCAGCAATGCAGAACCGCCACCGGAGATCAGGCACAGCACCAGATCATCGGGAGTCAGGCCCTGCACCATGGCATGAATGCGCGCAGCCGCATCAAAGCCGGCCAGGTCGGGCACCGGGTGGGCGGCCTCGACAATTTCAATGTGCTCGCAGGCACAGCCATGACCATAGCGCGTCAGCACCAGGCCTTCGAGCGGGCCGCGCCAGTTGGCTTCAACCGCAGCGGCCATGGCGGCAGACGCCTTGCCCGCACCGACCACGATGGTCCGGCCCTTCGGGGGTGGCGGCAAATGCGCGGGCAGGCACAGCGCCGGTTGCGCAGCCGCAATCGCTGCATCACACAAGGCGCCCAGCAAATCCATGTCCGGCATCAGGCAGCCTGGGCTTTTGCAACCGGCATTACCCGGCGGCGGCGCTGCGCCCACCAGACAAGGCCCAGCAGCAGCACCGCGGGAATGTAGAAGATTTCCTTTGGCATCCGGTCTGCCGGCATTTCGGCCCGCAGGATCTGTACCGGCTTGTCAGCGTAAAAATCAAACATCTGCAATCTTGTAAAGAACGGGGTGCCGGCTATTGGTTCTTCCAGCTTGGCGACATCACCTTCCGGCACGACCAGGAGGCCTGCCTGTTCCATGCGCTTTGTGCCGTCGCCCGGTGCACCAAGGTCTGCCATCAGTGTCGTCTTGACGGTCTTGTCGGCATGGTCGAAATCAGGGCCTTGAATGACCAGGCGCATCAACCCGCCTTCAGGTTGCTTGGCGGCCAGTTCCACTGCTTCAATGCCGGTTTTCTCATCGTATGGCGGCTGCACATAATCCAGCCAGAAACCGGGGCGGAACAGGGTGAAGGCAATCAGCAGCAGTGCAACGGTTTCCCATATTCGGCTCTTCACCAGCCAGAATCCCTGTGTCGCGGCGGCAAACAGCATCATGGCGGCAGTGGCGACGATGGCGACGAAGATTGCCTTCAGGGGGCCCACATCGATCAGCAGCAACTCGGTATTGAAGATGAACAGGAACGGCAGCAGGGCGGTGCGAATATCATAGGTAAAGCCCTGGATACCGGTCTTGATGGGATCCCCGCCGGAAATCGCTGCCGCCGCAAATGCGGCCAGCCCCACGGGCGGCGTATCATCCGCCAGAATACCGAAGTAAAACACGAACAGATGCACTGCAACCAGCGGAACGACAAGGCCGGATTGCGCGCCGACGGCAACGATCACCGGTGCCATCAGGGACGACACGACGATGTAGTTGGCGGTGGTCGGCAACCCCATGCCAAGGATCAGGCTCATGACGGCTACCAGCAGCAGCATGACGATAAGATTGCCGCCGGACAGGTATTCGATGAACTCGCCAATGACCTGATGCAGGCCGGTCAGCGACACGGTGCCGATGATGATACCGGCAACACCGGTTGCAACGGCAATGGCGATCATGTTGCGCGAACCGGCGATCATGCCGTCCCAGAAGTCGACCAGGCCCTGCCTGATGTCCTCGACCAGGTATGGCGCGCCCCGGAAGGCGGACTTGAGTGCATGCTGGGTTACCACGACGAATGTCATGGCCATAGTGGCCCAGAATGCCGACAGCGCAGGCGACAGACGCTCCACCAGGATGCACCACAGCAGAATGACGATGGGCAGTATGAAATGCAGTCCGGTCAGGGCAACCTCGCCGGGTTTCGGCAATACCAGCATCGGCGCGTTGGGGTCGTCCACCTCGAGATCAGGGCGTTTGGCCGCAATGCCGACAAGGATGATATAGGCGACCAGGAACAGCCCCGATCCTGCCCAGATGGTCATGCCGGGAAACGCTGTCTTGACCCAGCCAAGCCCGTAGTAAACCGCAACGGCCAGTGCCGACATGGCCAGGAAACCGAACAGCACGCCGATGAGTTTCTGAATCAGGGTGATATGTGATGGCGGCCGCTTGAGACCTTCCAGGCCAAGCTTCATGGCCTCGAGATGCACGATGTAGACCAGCGCGATATATGAAATCGCTGCCGGCAGAACCGCGTTCATCATCAACTCCGGATAGGAGATGCCGACAAACTCGGTGATCAGGAACGCGGCGGCGCCCATCACAGGTGGTGTGAGCTGGCCATTGGTAGACGAGGCAACCTCAACGGCACCGGCTTTTTCGGCTGAAAACCCGGTGCGCTTCATCAACGGGATGGTGAACGTGCCGGTTGTGACAACATTGGAAATAGATGATCCGGAGTACAGCCCCGACATGGCAGATGCGACAACAGCGGCCTTGGCCGGTCCGCCGCGCATGTGGCCCAGAAGCCCGAAAGCCAGCTTGATGAAATAGTTGCCGGCACCTGCCTTTTCCAGCAGTGACCCGAACAACACGAACAGGAAGATGATCGAGGCAGACACCCCGAGGGCAACGCCAAACACACCTTCCGTCTGCATCCAGAAATGCCACAGCGCCTTGCTGAACGAGGCCCCCTTCCACTGGATTGAATCCGGCAGGTAAGAGCTGTGGCCGAAGAACACATAGGAGACAAACACGCTGGCAACGATCAGCAGGGGCAGACCCAGCGCGCGGTAAACAGCGATGCCCAGCGATGCCAGCCCAAGGGTCGAGGCAACCAGGTCGGCGGTTGTCGGCAAGCCGGCCCGGTTTGCAATATCATCCTTGAACACCAGCAGGTAGAGACAGCAGGACGCGCCGACAATGGCCAGAATCCAGTCATACCAGGGGATGGTGAAACGTGCTGATCCCTTGAACAGAGGGAACGAGAAACTGGCAAGCGCTATGGCGAAAGCCAGATGCACGATGCGGGACTGGCCCTCATTGAACACCACGTTGACGCCGGTGAGCTGGGTCAGCCAGAACGGCACGCCGGAGGCGATATAAAGCTGAAAACACGCCCAGACAAACGCCAGCAGAGCAACGAAAAAACCCAGGGACCCGGTGAGACTGCGCCCGCCGGTATCCGACGCCGCCGCGATATCGGTAGCCGATTCGGCAACCTTGGTGTCCGTTGTACTCATGTCGAAATCCCCTCGTGCCCCTTGGTGTGCGCCATTGATTGCGCACCTGCCCCGGCTTGATCACCGGATTTAAAAATTCACAAATAAATAAATAAACAAATCGGCAAATGGCTGCGGGAAAACCAGTCCCCGCAGCGCGTCATTGCGAAAGTCGAAGCGGATTACATCCAGCCGCGTTCCTTGTAGTATTTCACGGCACCGTCATGCAGCGGAGCAGACAGACCATCCTTGATCATCTCTTCTTCCTTCAGGTGAGCGAAGGCAGGATGCAGCTTCTTGAAGTCGTCGAAGTTGTCAAACACTGCCTTGACCAGCGTGTAGACCACATCGTCCGGCACATCTGCGGATGAAATGAAGGTGGCACCGACACCGAAGGTTGGCGTGTCGTCGGGGTTACCCTTGTACAGGCCACCCGGCACGCGGGCCTTGCGGTAGAACGGATTGTCGGCAACAAGCTTGTCGATAGCAGGACCGTCAACCGGGATCATTTCAATGTCGCAGGTCGTGGCAGCTTCGGTGATGGCAGCAGCCGGATGGCCAACCGTGTACATCATCACGTCGATCTTGCCGTCACACAGTGCCTGCGCCATTTCCGAGCCTTTCAGCTCGGCAGCCAGGGCAAGGTCACTCATCGTGATGCCCGACGCAGCCATGACAACTTCCATGGTGGCGCGCTGGCCGGACCCGGGATTGCCGACATTGACGCGCTTGCCCTTGATGTCTGCGAATGACTTGACGCCGCCACCGGCCTTGCCGATCAGCGTGAACGGCTCAGGATGGACAGAAAACACCGCCCGCAGTTTGTCGAACTTGCCGGCATCTGCGAATTTCGAGGTGCCGTTGTAGGCGTGGTACTGCCAGTCGGACTGGGCAACACCAAACTCAAGCTCGCCTGCGCGAACAGTGTTGATGTTGTAAACTGAACCGCCGGTGGACTCGACTGAACACCGGATGCCGTGTTCCTTGCGGGTCTTGTTCATCAAACGGCAAATGGCGCCGCCAGTCGGGTAGTAGACACCTGTCACACCCCCGGTCCCAATCGAGACAAACCGCTGGTCAGCCGCGCTGGCTGAGGCGGCAAATCCTGCAATCGCAACTGCTGCGAGTGTATATTTCACTATGGATTTCATTATTTAAATGCTCCCTTTTTCACAAATAATGTGTCGGGAGCCTATGTCGGTTCTGCGCGCGAGTCCACATTTTGGTGACACAGCGAAACAAAACGGCAATCTACCTGATGGAAACACTTGAACGAGATGGTACAGGCGGATGGGTTTGAACCAACGGCCTCCGGATCCACAATCCGGCGCTCTAACCAACTGAGCTACGCCTGCATAAAATTCGTTCAGCGGGGCGCAAACTATGCCGAAGGCCAGCGTTTTGCAAGTCACAAAGGGCAAGACCGAAAAGGTCGCATCACGGGCGCTGCAAGACCGGGGCAAAACGAGGGTCAGGACCTATTAACCATATCCTTACAACAACAGTTATTAATTCGTTAACAAGGCATGGACGGGGCTCACAAAACCGGATTAGACTGTGGCTGGATGCGGCAATTGACGATGCCGGGCAAATAGCACTGTCATCTGGATATTGGGACGACGAGTTAGACAGGGCGCGAAATCCTGTCTTTGTGTTGTGGGAAACGCAAGTTGGCCTGGGGGATTGTTTTGACTGTAGAAACCGCGCCATCGCTGGATGAGCTGAACATTGCTGCTGTGCCTGCATGGCTGTGGGACGGTGCGCGTCTGCGAATTGTCTGGGCCAATGCCGCCGGCGTTGCATTTTTTGGCTGCGAGAACCTGTTCGACCTCATCGACATGCCGTTCGATGAAGCCGACCCCGGCGCAAGCAGGGTATCCGAACTGTCCAGAACCGCCGCACGCGGCGAAAGCTGGCAGGAAGTGGTGAGTTTTGCGTCAGCCGACAATGATGGGCCGTTCAGCGTTAACGTGCATGTGCACACACTGGCCGACGGGCGCAACGGGCTGCTGATGGTTGCCGAAAGCCCGCTTGCAGGAGCAGCGCCTGGCACGGCAGACGCAGGACATGCAAACTCGATACTGGAAACCCTGCCCGTTGCCACGGTGATCTGTGATGATGACGGTGCAATCAGCTATGCAAATGCGATGGCTCGAAGCCTGTTCGGCGGGCACACGCCGGCCACGCTTGCCGAGCTTTCCGCTGACGAGGGGTCGGCCAGGTTGCTTGAGCGCGCAGGACGGGCCGGCATTGCCAGTGCGATTGTCAGGATGACAACGGGATTTGGCGCCCGCGAAGTCAGGGTGACCGCCAAGCCGATCACCTTGCCGGACGCTGCCGACACCAGGTTTTCGCTGGTACTGGAGGATGTTACCGACCGGCGGGCGCTTGAACGTGCATTGCCGGCAATCGGGGCTGCAGCCCCGGCTGCACCAGCCGACAAGCACGCCCCGCAGGAAGATGCGCTGACGCACCTGCGCAAGGCGATTGAGGCCGCAACCACCCAGGCTGGCGACAAAAAACCGCCGGAGAGCGCGGCACGCGATGTTCCGCCGACCCAGGGCACGGCACCGGCCGCAGCCGCGACACCATCGCACGCAGGCCCGGCAGCAAAACCCGCACCAGTGGCAAAGACTGCCAGTTTCGGTGTGCCTGACATCATACGCGACGCATTGTCGAGCATTCCCAAGGCGATCGTTCTCTATCGGGCCGGCAAGATCGTCTATGCCAACCAGGCGGTCGCCACAGCGTTGGGTTACGCCAGCGAAAATGATCTGACCAACCGTCATGACATTGCCGCAGCGCTCGGCTCCGTGTCGAACAGAGGCGGCTCCGTCACCGTCAAGCGGCGCGACGGCGAGGAGATCGGATTTTCCGTCGATAAATCGACATTCCCGTGGAATGACGGCGTCATGCCCATGGCAGTCTTGGCGAAAACAGATGGCAATTTGCCGAAAACGGCAATTGATGCTCCCGTTTCGCGCAGCGATGGTCCAACCCAATCGACCACGCCGTCCCAGGACCAGGGCGCAACCAGGGGCCTGTCAACCCAACAGCCTGCCCCGCAGGCACCCGAAGCCGTCGCAGTGCCGCCCGCCAAGGACAATGCGGCTTCAAAGCCGTCGCTGCCGAAGTCACCGGACGGTCCACATCCAGTCGTCAGCACAGCCGAGCTGATGTCAATTCTGGACACGGCCACGGACGGCATCGTGTTCCTGTCTGATGACGGCAGCATCACCTATATGAGCGCCGGCGCCGAAGCCCTGTTCGGTGTTCGCGCCGCCAGCGTCATCGACAAACCGCTTGCCAGCCTGATGGACAAGGCCAGCGCCAAGGTGGTGCGCGATTACCTGGCCGCACTCGGTGACAGCGGACTGTCCATGCTGTTCAATGGCGGCCGCGAGATCATAGCCAGTGTCAATGACGGCGGCGATGTGCCGATTTTCATTACCATGCGCAAGATCGCCGCGCGCATGCCCGACATACCCGCATCAGCCTACTGTGCCGTGATGCGCGACATCACCCAGTGGAAGAAAACCGAAACGGAACTGCGCGAGGCCCGCGACACGGCTGAACATACCAGCCGGCAGAAATCCGAGTTCCTGGCGCGCATCAGCCACGAATTGCGCACACCGCTGAATGCCATTCTCGGCTTTTCGGACATCATGCGCACCGCCCAGTTCGGCAAACTGGGCTCTGAACGCTATGAAGGCTATGCCAACGATATTCACACGTCGGGCGAGTACCTGCTGTCGCTGGTCAACGATCTGCTGGACCTGTCGAAGGTGGAAGCCGGCAAGCTGGAGCTGAACTTCATCTCGGTTGACCTGGGCCAGGCGATTGATAGCTGCATAAAACTGATGCAGGACGAGGCAACCGGGGCCCGCGTCGTGTTGCGCAAGTCGGTCGCACCAAACCTGCCCCAGGTGGTTGCCGACATGCGCTCGATCAAGCAGGTGTTGCTGAACCTGACCTCCAACGCCATCAAGTTCACCGACCCTGGCGGGCAGGTGATCATTACCGCCAAGGCAATTGCCACCGGAGAGCTGCTGCTGTCCGTGACCGACACCGGTGTCGGCATGAATGAAGACCAGCTGAGCAAGGCGCTTGAGCCGTTTCGCCGTGTCGAGGTTGCAGGCCGACCGGAGGTTCAGGGAACCGGGCTCGGGCTGCCCCTCACCAAGGCGCTGGTCGAGGCAAACCGGGCAACATTCGAAATTTCCAGCGAGGCCCGCAAGGGCACCCGCATCGACATCACATTTCCCACCACCCGCGTACTGGCAAGTTGAACCTGGCAATGGCGGGAAGCGTGACCTGCCTGCGTCCATAAAAATGGTCCAGGAATTCTATCCGTGTCGGAACTGTCCAGCGTAAAGATCTGTTATTTCAAATTGGGCGAAACGACCGCTCTGAGCCGGAGGTAGACATTCACTTGGAAGGGTTGAAAGTCTGCTATGCGCCAGAAAGCGGCATGTATGATCAGTCAAACACCGAGCGACAAGCTTCCGAGCACTCTCGTTACCATGCTTTTGCTCGGCGAGGCATCGCACCTGTGCCCGATTTGATCTCGCCACACCGCTGCGCTATCCATTGCAAGACCGGCAGCACCGGTTCAGTGCCGGGGACCTGGGGGCGAAGCAATGGAAAATCTTAAGAAGACGATCGACCTGCTGTATACGGGCACCAGCAAGAAGGCGGCGATGTTTCGCTACCTTCTGATGGGCTTCGACATCTCTACCATAGTGTTCTTCATCGCCACCGTGCCGCTTGATCCGACGCCGGGAATCCTCGCCGCTGACCTCGCGATCGGCGCACTGATCTTGGCCGACTTTCTCTCCCGCCTGTGGATTGCCCCCAACCGAGCGCGGATGCTGCGCCAGATCTATACGCTGACGGACGTTGTGGTCATCCTGTCGCTTTTGCTGGCACCCCTGGTATCCCAGAGCTTCGGCTTTCTGAGGGTACTGCGGACCCTGCGCCTGCTGCATTCCTACCACGTACTACGCGACCTGCGCCGCGACACGCCGTTCTTCCGCCGCAACGAGGACGTCATCGTTAGTTCAGTGAACCTGTGCGTCTTCATCTTCTTCATGAGTACCCTGGTTTTCGTGCTGCGGGTCGATCATAATCCCGACATCGTCGGCTATGTCGATGCGCTCTACTTCACCGTGGCGACGCTGACCACCACAGGCTTCGGCGACATCGTGCTGACCGGCACCACCGGACGGCTCTTGGCAGTGGTCATCATGGTCGCCGGAGTCGCCCTGTTCCTGCGCCTGGCGCAAACTGTTTTCCGGCCCGGCAAGCTGAGCCACAAGTGTCCCGAGTGCGGCCTCAACCGGCACGACCCTGACGCGGTCCACTGCAAGCATTGCGGCCACCTGATCAAGATCGAGACGGAAGGCGCCTCCTGAAGCAGACACTAATCGGACTGCGCTCTATGCTCATTTTGTCCGCCGGGCCGGCCTTGACCTTCAGCTTGATTCAAGGGGTTCTGATGCTAGCTTTGCAAAGCAGGCAGGTCCTTGAACAGGTCGAGCGCTTCGGCGTTGGCCAGTGCTTCGACGTTCTTGACCGGGCGGCCATGCACCACATCGCGCACGGCAAGCTCGGTTATCTTGCCGGACTTGGTGCGCGGAATATCTGCCACGGCAACAATCTTTTCCGGCACATGACGCGGTGATGCGCCGGTGCGGATCTGGGTGCGGATTTTCTTTTCGAGCGCTGCATCCAGCACAACGCCGTCTGCGAGGCGTACAAACAGCACGACACGGACATCATTGTCCCAGTCCTGACCAATTGCCAGGCCCTCGATCACTTCCGGTATCTGCTCGACCTGGGCATAGATTTCCGCCGTGCCGATGCGCACACCCCCCGGGTTCAAGGTGGCATCGGAGCGGCCATGAATGATCATGCCGCCATTGTCGGTCCACTCGGCAAAGTCGCCCTGGCACCAGACATTCTCGAACCGCGCATAATAGGCATTGTGATAGCGCTCGCCCGTGTGGTCGTTGAGGAAGCCCAACGGCATGGAGGGGAATGAATTGGTGTTGACCAGTTCACCCTTGCCGCGCTGCATCGGTTTGCCGTCATCATCGAACACCTGAATATCATGACCCAGACCCGGCGCCTGGATTTCGCCTGACCAGACAGACCCGAACGGGTTTATGCCGACCAGGCATCCGCACAGATCGGTGCCGCCGGACATGGACGCCAGATGCACATCTCGCTTGATTGCATCATAGACGAACGAGAAGCTTTCCGGGACCAGCGTCGAGCCGGTCGACATGATGGTGCGAACCGATGCCAGCGAATGGGTGTCCATCGGGCGCCAGCCGGTCTTCTTCACGGCGTCGATGAACTTGGCGGACGTGCCGAACACGGTGAACTGTTCCTCATCCGCATAGTCGAACAGCACGGTTTCAGATGGCGCAAACGGCGACCCGTCATACAGCATCAGGGTTGCTTCGGATGCCAGCGCCGTCACCAGCCAGTTCCACATCATCCAGCCGCAGGTTGTGAAATAGAACAACCGGTCGCCGGGATTGATCCCGCCATGCAACTGGTGTTCGCAGACATGTTTCAGCAGTACGCCGCCGGTGCTGTGAACGATGCATTTCGGCACGCCCGTGGTGCCTGACGAAAACAATATGTAAAGCGGATGATCGAACGGCAGCATCCGGTAATCGATCGCGGCAGGTGAATAGCCGTCAATAAACTCATCCAGCGTGACCGCATTGGGCAGTCTTGCAGCGCTTTCCCGGGCATGCCCGGTATAGTCGACGACAATGATCTTTTTCAGCGTCGGCAGGCCTTTTGCCACCTGGGCTATCTTGTCGGTAATATCGAAGGTCTTGCCATTGTAGTAATAGCCGTCACACACAATAAGGACACCTGGTTCAATCTGGCCAAAGCGATCCAGAATGCCGCGCTCACCAAAGTCTGGCGAACACGATGACCACACGGCGCCAAGCGAGTTTGCGCCGGCAAACGCCATGATGGTTTCCGGCATGTTCGGCATCACCGCGCAGACTCGATCACCCGGTTGCATGCCGAAATCGCGAAACGCCTGGTGCAGCCTGGAGACCTGATCGTTCAGGCGGCGCCAGCTGACAGTGTAGCCAACCTTGTCTTCGCCGCGAAAAATCATCGCCGGGGTGTCGTCATTGCGGCGCAGCAGGTTCTGGGTGAAGTTCAGCTTCGCATCGGGGAAAAACTGCGCGCCCGGCATCTTGTCGCGGTCGACAAGCACGCGATCGCCGCGGGTCTGCGCCCTGATATCGCCGAAATCCCAGACATCGGACCAGAAATTGTCCGGTTCACCCACTGAATAACCGTGCACATCGGCAAAGGTTTTCATATCCGTGTTTCTGGAGGAATTCACCGAGCGCATGAAACTTGTCAGGCGATGAGCGTCGATCCGGGCAGCATCAGGAGACCAAAGTGGTTCAGAAGACATGAAAACTCTCAAAAGTCAGGATGGAAGTTGCACGTGATGTTGGCCATATTATCCCCTCGATTGGCAAGCCAAAACCGTTTTCTGTCACTATTGCCGCCTTGATTGACTACCATGCTCAAATGAGACTCTCTCGCAACCCGGCCTGATCTGCTAGAATTGAACCCATGAAACGAATCATTATTCCCGTCCTGATTGTCGCGCTGGTCGTGACCATCGCCATCGTGAGCGTTCCGTTGCTGGTCAGCGGTGAGTTTGCCACGGCACAACTCAGCACCGCCGTCGAACGGGCAACCGGTCGCAAACTTACCTTGCTGAAGCCGCCCCGGTTGAAACTGTGGCCGGACCTGAAGCTGGAAGTTGAAGGCGTGACCCTGTCCAATCCGCCCGGCATGTTCGATGGAACAACCATATCCGCGAAAACACTGCGGCTGCAGGTGTCCGTGTCGGAACTGCTGTCCCGGCAGATCAGTTTTGACGAGATGACGCTGGTGGGCCCGCGTGTAAACCTGGTCGTGGACAAGCAGGGCAACGCCAACTGGAACTTCAGCAAGGATGGCAAGGTCGCCGGACCAGGCAGCGATGCCGGTGCTGAGACCCCTGCAGGTGTCCGGCTGGCGCCGATCAGGATCGAAGACGGCGAAATCGTCTATGCGGATGAGCGCACCGGCTCCGTGTTCAAGGCGACCGGGGTCAATGTCACTGTCAGCATGGCCAATGCGCAGGCCCCGATAGACGTCAAGGGATCCGTGGTCTGGAACGGCCAGCGCATGGACCTGCAGGTGTTTGTCAAATCTCCGACGCAGCTTGCCAGCGGAGGGTCGCCACTTGACATGGCAATCCAGTCAGCCCACCTCAACGCAGCCGTTTCGGGCCTGGCCCGGCTGGACGATGGTCTGAACCTGGCGGGCAACCTGGATGTATCATCACCTGATTTGCGAAAGCTGGCGCAATGGGCGGGTGTGCAGATCGCGGGTGAAGCCGGGCTGAAGCAGTTTTCCGCCAGGGCCGGGATCGATCTTGCCGGGCAAAACCTGAAGCTTAACAAGGCCACAATAGCCATGGACGGCATGAATGCGCAGGGCAATGTGGTGCTGGCGCTCGACGGCCAACGGCCGAAGATTACCGCCGGCCTCGGCCTGGATCGCCTGGACACCAATATCTACACCGGCAAGCAATCATCGGGCGCCGGCAATGCGCAAAATGACTGGAATGATGCCGCCCTGGATTTCAGCAGTCTGAAGTCGCTCGATGCCAAGCTGAGACTGCGTACCGCAGGTATTGTATACGGTGATGTGAAATTCGGTGAAACCCTGCTTGATATCGACCTGGTTTCGGGAAAACTGCAGGCCAACCTGAAAAAGATAACACTGTACGGCAGTACGGCCACCGGCAAGCTTAACGTTGACGGCGCGGCCCGCATGCCGGCACTGACAGGTGCGTTTTCGGCAAGCGGTCTGGACGGACTTGCATTGCTCAAGGATTTTGCCGGCACGTCCCGCTTCGAAGGCAAGCTTGCCACCACGTTAAACTTGTCCGCCAGCGGCAGGTCACAGCGCGAGATGGTGTCGACGCTGGCAGGTACAGCCCAGTTCAGTCTCACCGACGGCACCATCCGCGGTATCGACATGGCCGGGATGGTCAAGGGCGTGCAAAACGCCGTGCTGGGCGGATGGGAGAAGACCGACAATGCCGGCACCGAGTTTTCAAGTCTTTCGGCCGGGTTTCAGATTGCCGACGGCATAGGAACCAATAGCGATCTGAACCTGACGGGACCGCTTGTGCGGGTAACCGGCACAGGCACCGTCGACCTGCTGCGCAAACGGCTCAACTTCAAGGTGACACCGAGTGCGGCGTCAGGCCCGGGCGGTGAATTTACCGGCCTTGCAGTGCCTGTTATCGTGAAAGGCCCGTGGGCCAGTCCGCAAGTCTACCCGGATGTGCAAGGCATTCTGGAAAATCCGCAAGCCGCACTCGATGCGCTGAACAGGCTGGGGGTGCCGACCGGGGCCGTCAATGTCGAAGCGGTCGGCAACGACCTGAAAGCGCGGGCCAAAAGCGAAGCGGCAAAGGTGCTTGGAGACCAGGGCGCTGAACAGGTCGAGAAACTCGGCGGCTCCCTGTTGAAGAACCTGCTCGGCAAGCCGCAGGACCAGGAGCCGGACTAGGACATGTCTGCAAGATGATACGGGTACAGCAAGAGCCGTTTGACATCAGCGCGGAACTGCGCGCATTGCGCAACGGCAACCATGCGATTGGCGGCACGGCGCTGTTTGCCGGTTCGGTGCGCGATCTCAACCTGGGCGAGCAGGTCTCGGCCATGACACTGGAACATTATCCCGGCATGACCGAAAAGGCGCTGGCGGGAATCGAGGCGGAGGCCAATGCACGCTGGCCGCTGGATGCCAGCCTGATCGTGCATCGCTATGGCCGCATGCTGCCGGGCGAAGACATCGTGCTGGTGATCACCTGTTCGTCACACCGCGAAGCTGCCTTTGAAGCCTGCCAGTTTCTGATGGACTGGTTGAAGACCAGGGCGCCGTTCTGGAAGCTCGAAGAAGGCAGTGAGGCTGGCAAGGCCAAGTGGGTCGACGCGCGCGACAGTGATGACAGCGCTGCAGTGCGCTGGAACAAGCCGGCAAGATGAGCCGCCGGCCGCGCCCCTTGTGGCGCACGGCTCTGGACGCCCTCGCGGTCATTGCCCTGACCCTGCTGGCACTGGGCGTGATGGAACTGCTGCCGGGAAACAACATTGCCGGAAACATGCGGGTGATCGATGGCGACAGCCTGCGCCCGGTGGGTCAGGACAATGCCAATGGCCATGATATTCGGCTGCAGGGCATTGATGCGCCCGAACTGGGCCAGCGCTGCCGCGACAGGCAGGGGCGCAATTATGCCTGTGGGCGCGACGCCAAGGCGCATCTGAAGTCTCTTATCGCGGGCCGCGATGTCAACTGCCGCACCATGGATATTGACCGCTACCAGCGTTCGGTTTCCGTCTGCCATGCCGGCGACAGTGAACTGAACCGGCAGATGGTGGCCGACGGCTGGGCGGTGGCCTACCGGTTACCGGTGTACTTTCACCTGGAGCGCAGCGCGAAACAGGCGCGCAAGGGCATATGGCAGGGCGACTTCGATCAACCGGAAAACTGGCGCCGGCTCAACCGGTCCGACAGTGCAGGCAGCCCGGTCGAGCCGGACTAGCGCAGCGGGTGTTTAATCTGCAAGGTACCCGGAAGCTTTCTCACATGACATCACCTGCGCCACCGTCGTCATCCCCGTGAAAACGGGGAGATG
>Ga0316189_10003298_pt1 | contig 15683 bp, 10 predicted proteins | sample LowCovwburrow_MG_FD_204930 | JGI IMG/M metagenome (GOLD analysis project Ga0316189, IMG submission 204930) | Coastal sediment microbial communities from Maine, United States - Lowes Cove worm burrow | ecosystem: Environmental > Aquatic > Marine > Coastal > Sediment | place: USA: Maine... | reverse complement strand
CGCGACAAAAGGCGTAAAGTCTACCGCTACCGCTATGGCTACAGCCAGCAAAAAGCCCGCGCCTACGCGAAAAACGAAAGTCAGTAAAGCTAGCCAGTAAAGGCGTCAGTCTTTAGCGGCCACGACGCTCTCGATATGATCAGCTGCGCCGCGAAGAGCAAGGTGCATACTGTCCATCATAGTAACGGGAATACCGTCGAGATATTTACGCATGAAGCCTTTGTCCAGCATGCGCTCTTTAAAGGGGCTATTGGGCACCAATTTGTCTAGCCGCGGCATGACGCCGCCACCAATATAAACTCCGCCTTTTGCGCCAAACACCATTGCCAGATCGCCAACCACAGAACCGAACAAGCCCAAGAATATCTCGACCGACTTTAGGCAGTCCTTGTCGCCTTCAGCCGCTGGGGCCGTAACATATTTAGGATGGTCCACTACTGCTGGATTACCTGCCAATAGACAACGCGCGGAGTGAAGCCTTGCCAGCCCAGGGCCACTGATCACGCTTTCCACATGGACGCGCTCGACCATACCCGCAATCTCATTTGTGATCTGTCGCTCCTCGCGGGTAACCGTCGCCAAATTAATATGACCAGACTCGCCCGACACAACGATTGGTGCTCTGCCCGGGACCGGGACCAAAGCGGCGCACCCAAAGCCAGTCCCCGGGCCTAGAATCAAACGAGGTTTGGATGGGTCGGCTTTCCCCTTGATCAAAACATCATGATCGTCAGCCCCTAAAAACTGGCAGGCCCTAGCCATCGCAACAAAATCATTGATGACTTCAACTTCTTGCCAACCGAACCGGGCCGCGATTGCGTCCGCGTCCAAAAACCAAGGGGCATTGCTCATTTGCAGCGTGCGGCCAATCGTAGGGCCTGCAGCAGCGACACAACAAGAAATAGGCTTTACAGGAGCTTCGGCTAAAAAGGCAGCCAATGCGCCCTCAAACGTGGTGTGGCTTGCGACTTGCAAAGTTTTTTGGTGGACGATCTCAAATCCCTCAGGGCCATCAGTCCGGCCAGCTGCTATGCCAAACCTAGCATTCGAGCCGCCGATATCGGCGACAAGCATGGGGTAGAGAGTTGCAGGATCAGCCATGTTCAAAACCTCACAATGATAGCGCTGTCACGTTTCTACCATGACAATTATAAAATGAAAAGAGCAGGAAGCTAAATCTAGACGGCCTATTGCATTCTAGCGCGAAGTTCCTCAACGATCGTCTCTGCAACGGTCACCGGAGAAAGCGTCGACACATAGTCCCACTTGACCTTATCACTGACGTCTTGATCACTATCATCATCGCTGACGTCTCTATTGCTCCAGCAACGGTGGTTCACACCGATCAGCAAGTCATCAATTGATAGGCATCCATGCCAATATAAATCAGGCGATTCCTCAAACTCCGCCGATATCGCATTCAAGGCCTCCAGGTACAAACATCGATAATACGGCGATTTCAGTCGGCCAAGCATACTATCCACAGCCCAAGCAAAAGAGACCTCGGACTGGGTAGTGTCACTGGTAAGTGTCGCGCTATCCAAGCGATTTTCAATCCGATAGGGATCGCCGATGGCTAGGCTTTCAGACTGTTTCAAAATCTGGAATATCTTTGGGTAGAAACGATCTGATACTTTTAACACCGTACCAAGCCGCAACCGCCAAAGCCGCCAATCGGAGATACCATCTGCATGCCGGGTGAGCTCAAAACCCTTTTCAGCCTCGGGGTTTTGCAGATAAGCGATCAAGTGCTCCTGACCGCTATAAAGATCGCGAATTTGATCGGCGATCGCTGACGGTGATTGATCCAGGACACCGGATAAGCCGTTCTCATTTTGCCGGACCAGATAGTCAGCAAGATCATGCAGATTTATCGAATGGACGCCGTGAAAATTGCTGTCATCCGTCTTAATAGCAGCGCCGGCGTGTAAGAGTAGCTCTTCCTTCAGCATCGGCCAAACCGATATGCCGCGAACGTTTCCTCGCATGATTTCTTTTAATCTGCCAACTTCAATTGGCTCATTTATGACGGTTTTATTATCAATTCGATCCCCGACCAAAAGACGCCTGCTCCTGACCAATATCTCCTTCAAAGCATCGGGCAGGCGCTCGTCTGAATAGCCCAGAGCCTCGGCAGTAAAGCGAACGAGCCGCCACTGCCCTGCCTGTGCTGCTAGGTGGAGGCAGTCCTGTAGGCGGGTGCTGATTTCTTGTTCACAAGGCAAGTCAACCGTCCCCACCCAGCTTTTAGCATTCTTGGGTATTCGCCGCAGCATGGCCGCTAAACTCGCCGCGGTTTCACTAAGGTTGCTGCTGTTGTTCATGTAGTCGATCAACCAGGCCGTATTGCGACCTTCCCCCCATGTCTCCAGGGTTTTAAGGTCCATAACTTCGCCAACTTCATTCGAAATGTCTTCGATAGCCGTGCGCTGACTGGTGCCGCTGACACAGGTGATCGGAAACGGCCCCTTCAGGACCATTGGACGAATCATTCCAACATGCTCATCAAGCGACCCGTATTCGGCCTTTATGCCACCAACATCGCCGTCCTGTAGCGCCTTCAGCAGATCAATAAGCTTTTCAGCGCCCTGTCCCTTCAGTTCGTGATGATCAAAGCACAACAGCATCAAGGGATCCGTATTTTCGATCCAGTGTCGTGAGATATGCGACAGCTCCGCCTTCAATCGGGCAGCAAGCGCTGCCGAGTCATACATGAAGTATGAAAGCTCATCATCTAGGAAGCTGGGAATAAAGACAATCGGGCCATCGCCTAGGTCGAAAACACGAGATGACAGAAGACTACCCAATCGGCGTACTGGCCTGCCGGACAGGCCCAGGTCAGCGTTCGATCCAAGCTCGCTCATTATACCCGTCAAATCCCGCAGCGGCGCGATCATAGTCTTGCGATCATTGCGGATTAATTCGCTGGTCAGACCTGCATCCCCCAGAATTCTTTTGCTTTCTTCATCGTGAGCGATCAGCGCGATACGAATACTACTACCTACCTTCTTACCGGGCACTCGGCGGCGACCAATCGGGTCGATATCTTCTGGCAGAATATGGCCCTTTGCTAAAAGGCTAGCCAGCAAGTGCAGACTTTGCGCCCAATAGAGCGGCACATTTTCATTCGGTGTTCGCGGCGCCGAGCCGGGATTCTCGCGCTCAGCCTCAAGACGCTCTTTGGGTACAAAATATAGCTCGGGCAGCAGCATTTCCCCATCTCGCTCGACAAAGAGTGGCTCTAGTTTTTCAAGGTATTTCTTACCCGTTCGTTCGTCACCGCGCATATAACCCGCCAGGGCCATATAGGTGAAAAACAGCGGCCACTCGCTCTCTAAACCGGCGAATTTAGTTAGTTCACCCGCCTCATAATGTAATCTATCATGCTGCTCGGTCACTGTTTGATGGCCATCCCTCAAAAAGCGCTTACAGCCATAATTTCCTTCCAAGCGATCATGAATGCGGTCCATCGTCCGCTTAATCAGACTCTCGTCTTCTATGGCAAAGGCAGGCCATCCAACGACCGCTAGTAGCGCTGCATCGGTCTCTTTTGATCCTGATTCCGCCGGTAGCAGATTAACCAGCGTTTCGCGGGCTCTGGCAATCTCATCCAAAACAACAAAAATCCTGCCCCGAAAGGAGCCACCTTTACCGAAAACATTCAGCCCGCGCATAGCCTCAAGCGCCGCTTTCGCAACACCGACCGAGCTAGCATTAATCTCCACCGCGCCGTGATTTTGTTTGTGACCGCGCTCCCATATGCCATAATCAGCAACCCGGTAGGCACGACCAACATACCATATTAGGTTTTGAATAAAGTCAGCTTCATGGGTCGATTGAACGATCGGCAGGCCTGCCCGAACCATCTGAGCCAAGGTCAAAAGGAACAGCGATGTGGCGTCAATTTGCAAATGCCCCCATGCATCATCGGCGACCACGGTATCACCAGTTGCCGTTTCATATTTGGCATGCAAGGCATCGGCTGGGTCCTCGGTCAATTTAAAGCGTTCAACTTTATCGCTTTGCCGCATCATGGCCGATAATAGGCCGCGCATTAATCGAACGCAGGACTGCTCTAGTAAAAACGTCCGTCCTGCATTGTGACCACTGCGCTTGAAGGCGCGTGACAGCCCCCACACAGCGTAAATTGAATAGACATTGTCGCGCACCCACGCATCAGTATAATCGCCGTGAGCATTGGATGCCGTGCTAGCAGGCAGCAGTCCTGTTATGGGGTGCTGGCGCGCGATAAAGGTTTTCTTCACACTGACATAGAGGCGGTCCAGCTCGCCTGATTTACGTTTACCGATAGGTGTCATTTTGAGCGGCCCCTTTCCCAATTGATCGTCATCTGCTGCAGCTTATTTATACGCGCCGTTGTTAATTGATCCCATGTGAAACGCCAGTCCCAATTTCCCTCTGCGGTTCCCGGAACATTCATCCGAGCCTCCGCCCCCAGATCAAGGACATCTTGCAGCGGCATCAAGACAAGGTTGGACGCGCCCTGCATTGCATAATCAATCAGGCGCCAATTCATGTCATTGCCGTCACCGCCCAGCCGCTCAAGCACCTGCGCCTGCATTGCAATACCTTCTGCTGACGGTTTAGCGGCAAGGCCTTCATTCCTGAACCATCCCAGCGTCGTATTATTATCATGCGTGCCGGTATATGTGACAGATTCCGCCGGATAATGCCTTGGGTCTTTATCTGATTCCTCAATATCAAACTGCAAGACATGAAGCCCGGGAATATCAAAAGCTTTGCGCAGTGCAATTACCTCTTCGGTTATCAATCCTAAATCTTCTGCAATTAAGGGCAGTTTACCAAAGTGATCAAGGAAGGCTTGGAAAAGCTGATGACCCGGCGCAGGTGTCCAGTGACCATTGATCGCAGTTGGTTCAGCAGCACCTATTTCCCACGCGGAACTGAAAGCCAAAAAATGATCAATCCGTATGATGTCGGCTAGCTGCTTCAGTCGCTCAATCCGCTGTTTCCACCAGTTAAAACCATCTCTGGCCATTGCATCCCAGTCATAGTGGGGGTTGCCCCAGCGCTGTCCCGTCTGTGAAAAAATATCCGGGGGCACACCAGCTACGACGGTTGGCTTACCGTGTGTATCCAGCTTGAACATATGCTGATTTGCCCACACGTCCGAACTATCGTGCGAGACGAAGATCGGGATGTCGCCGATCAACTGAATATCCTTATCTGCGGCATAATCGCGGAGTTGTTGCCATTGCCGATCAAACAAAAACTGGCGGACTTTCAGGCGCTCAATGATGATCGCATGGTCTTTTTCTGCTCTTTCCATAGCATCTTTATCGCGTCGGGCTAGGCCGTCACCCCACTCAGTCCAAGAGACATAGCCGTTTGCCAGATGCAGGGCACTATAAAGGGCATAATCATGGAGCCACCGTTGATCATGCAGCGCCACGAAATCATTATAGTCTTTTTTCAAAGATTCAGGAGCGCTGGCAATAAAACGATCCGAAGCCAAATCCAAAAGAGCCGGCTTGAGCGCCATCAAAGCCTTAAAATCAGCACGGCCCCGCGGAAAGGCTTTTAGCGGACTAACTTCATCATCCGTCAGTAAACCGTCTGCAACAAGACCATCCATTGATATCAGGAGATCATTGCACGCACTGCCCGCCGGCGAACTATAGGGGGATGCGCCTGCCCCAATCGGGTTCAGCGGCAGCATTTGCCAGTAGCGCTGCCCCATATCAGCCAATCGATCGATGAAGGCCAAGGCCTCCTTGCCAATTTCACCAATGCCATAATCGCCCGGCAAGCTGCTAGGGTGCAACAAGATACCCGATGCCTTTTTATCCAAAATCATGTCGACTTCCATACATCGCCGGCTGCAAAAACTGCCATTGCACCAGTTTCGATCTGTACCATTTCACCAACAAGCCTGCCATGTGCCTCAACGGGCTGGATAGGCCGTCCAGAATCAAGAACAACGGCCCACGGTAGGTTTCCGCTCACTTCTGGTAGTTTAAAATCAATCGGTTTCTCATTCGCATTAAAGACAAAGTAAAGGCCGCCTATTGTGGCACTAGTTGATGTGTCGCGCTCCCATACCAGCTTCCCGATTGCTCTCTCCGCGCGGTCGTGCCACTGGGTCTCAGTCAGGCTGGCGCCGTTTGGCATTAGCCAAGTCATTCCACTTTCACTGGCCCCTTCATCGATAGGTGGCAAATAGTCTTCGCGGTCAAAGTGACGCAACCGGCCCCGCAGCCCAATCACATATCGCGTGAAAGCTAACAGGTCCCTTCCGTCACCAACGCCAGACAGCGACCAGTCTAACCAATTGACGCTATTGTCTTGATTGTAGGCGTTATTATTGCCCATCTGCGAGCGACCAAATTCATCACCGCCCAACATAAGCGGCACCCCGGCTGCCATGAAAACCGTCCCCAGAAGGCTTCTGCGCCGCCGAGCCCGCAGCATGCGAACAGCCAAATCAGGCGATGGCCCTTCATGACCGAAATTATCACAGACGTTATGATTGTGGCCGTCCCTGTTAGCCTCACCGTTGGCCCAATTGTGCTTATTTTGATATTGCGTGGCATCAGCAAGGGTAAAGCCGTCGTGACAGGCTACCAAATTCACACTAGCGATAGGACCACGGTCCTGATCTTCAAAAACATCAGCGGAGCCAGAAATGCGCTGAGCGAATTCGGCCAACCGGACGCCGCCTCCACGGTGCCAAAATCCTCTGAAAGTATCCCGGGCTTTGTCGTTCCACTCCGCCCATCCGGGTGGGAACTTACCTAAACTGTATCCTTCGCCGACAGCACTCCACGGTTCGGCGATCAGCTTTGCGTTGTTCAAGACCGCGTCATCGGTGATCATTTTCACCAAATTTGCGCCCGCGTCAAAGGCACCGTTCTCGCTCCCAAGGACGGGGGCTAAATCGAATCTAAACCCGTCAATGCCGTATGATGTGCGCCAATGCTTTAGCGAGTCAACGATCAAGCGGTCCACGACAGGATGGCCCGTGTTTAGGGTATTCCCGCAGCCCGTCTCGTCTTGATAGTGGCGCTGATCAGCCTTGCTTAAACGGTAGTAGCTTTTGTTATCAATGCCGCGAAATCCTGTCACCGGCCCTAAATGGTTACCCTCACAGGTATGGTTATAGACAACGTCCAAGGCCACTTCTAAGCCCATATCGTGGGCAGCTCGGACGAAGCCGCGAATGCTATCAGAGCCAGCCTCGCCTAGATATCCAGGGTGTGGGGCAAAATAACTTAGCGAGTTATAGCCCCAATAATTAACCAGCCCAAGCCGGTGTAAATGATGCTCTGAGATCAAAGCGTGAATAGGCAGCAATTCAATTGTCGTGATACCAAGCGCTTTCAGATATTCAAGCGACGCATCGGCTTTCAGCCCATCGAACGTCCCGCGCTCGCTTGGGCTAAGGTCAAGCTTTTCACGCGAAAAGCCTTTGACATGGGTTTCATAAAATACTGTATTCGACCAAGGCACATTGGGAGCAATCCCAGTGTCAATAACGCTATCAGGAACGACAAGACCTTTAGCCATCACGTCCGCATTGTCGCGGCAATCCAAGGCGGATTCGATCACTTGATCACCAGCGCGCTGATAGCTGAAATGGCGATCACTCCAGATAAACGGCGCTGCTAGTTCCTTGGCATATGGATCAAGCAATAGTTTATGCGGATTGAATCGGTGCCCCAAATGCGGAGCGTTGGCGCCGTGCACCCGGTAGCCATAGACAAGGCCCGCCGCGGCGCCCACCAAAAAGCCTGCCCAAATACCGTCTTTGCATGCATGCATCGATAGACGATGGATTTCCTCACCCGAACTTGGATCAAAAAGACATAGCTCAACCGCTTCCGCGTGATCGCTAAAGAGTGCGAAATTCACACCCTCCTTGTGAACCGATGCCCCGAGGGTAGAGGCGTCACCCGTATGCAATTGGTCGTAGGTCACTGAATCAGCGCACCTTGCGATACATAATGGTTGAAAGCGGTGGCAGGTCGATATGGAGATGCGATTGCAAATCATCCCAAGCGCCATCATGCGCCGTTACAGTATGGGACACAGCGCAGCCTGAGCCACCGTAGCGCAGATCATCGCTATTAATCACTAGCTCCCAGTCGCCTGCAATTGGCACGCCCAACTGGTAATATTGTCTGACAACCGGCGTCATATTGGATACAATCAATACTGGGCCGCCGCCGGTTGCATCAAAGCGGAGCCAAGCAAAAACTGAGACATCGCCAGCATGGCTTTGTACCCACCTAAAGCCGCTGCCATCACAGTCCTTTTCATGCAGTGCAGGCAGGCTAATATAGGCCTTATTCAAATCAGCGACCAAATCTTTCATGCCGCGGTGCCAGTCGTTATCAAGCAGTTCCCAATCAAGCGCTTTGTTGAAATTCCATTCTGCGCCTTGGGCGAATTCACAACCCATAAATAGCAGCTTCTTGCCCGGGTGGGCCCACATAAAACCGTAATAAGCGCGAAGGTTTGCAAATTTTTGCCACGCATCTCCGGGCATCCGGTCTAACAGCGACCCCTTACCGTGAACGACTTCGTCGTGACTGAGCGGTAAGAAAAAGTTTTCATTGTAAGCATAGACCATCGGGAAGGTCATCTCATCATGGTGATGCTGTCGGTGGACCGGTTCCTTTTGCATATATTCCAACGTGTCATGCATCCAGCCCAGATTCCACTTATAGCCGAAGCCAAGCCCCCCTTGATCGGTCGGGCGGGAAACCCCGTTCCAAGCTGTCGACTCCTCGGCGATCATAACGACCCCCGGGCACTGGACATAACATTCGTGGTTTAGCTGCTGTAAAAAGCTAATGGCTTCTAGGTTTGAATTGCCGCCGTCCTTGTTCGGAATCCATTCGCCGTCTTCGCGGCTATAATTTAAATAAAGCATGCTAGACACAGCATCAACGCGCAGGCCGTCAATATGGAATTCTTTCAGCCAGTACAGCGCATTAGACAGCAAATAGGCGCGCACTTCGGGGCGTCCAAAATTGAAAATCCCCGTGTTCCAATCAGGGTGATAGCCCTGCCTTGGGTCTTCGTGCTCGAACAAGCTTGTCCCATCAAACCGCGCCAAGCCGTGATCATCCAGCGGGAAGTGTGCTGGCACCCAATCAAACAAAACGCCGATCCCGGCTTCATGGCATGCGTTCACAAAATAGCGGAAATGATCCGCTGTGCCAAAGCGACTTGTCGGCGCAAACAGTCCGATCGGCTGATATCCCCATGAACCATCAAAAGGATATTCCGTCGTTGGCATTAATTGGATATGGGTAAATCCCAAGTTTTGAACGTAGGGAACCAATTTATCAGCAAGCTCCGCGAAATCGAAATAGTCGCGACCATCCCAAGGCTTCATCCAGGACCCCGCTTGAATTTCATACACCGAAATAGGTGCATCGACCGCTGTTGTTGCGCCCCGCATCTGCATCCAGCCCTCATCGCGCCACTGAAACTCGCTTGGTTTCACGGTAATACTAGCGGTGCCGGGGCGGTATTCACTGGCCTTACCAAAGGGATCAGATTTCAGCGGGAGCTTGTTCCCTGCAGCGTCATGTATCTCAAACTTATAGGACTGGCCAGCGCCAATATCCGGAACAAAGGCTTCCCATAGGCCAGCTTGATGGCGACAACGCATCATATTACGGCGGCCATCCCATATATTAAAATCACCGACAACCGCTATGCGCCGTGCCGCCGGCGCCCATACGACAAAACGCATACCTGGCACGCCTTCAACGGTGCATGGGTTGGCACCTAACTGATTACCTGCATCAAATAGCGACCCATTGCCCCAGCGATTGATCACGTCATCGTCTAGCAACAGATTATGAACGTAGGCCTCGTTGATCCGCATCGGCGCGGTCTGTCCTTCAAACCAAACTTTCCAAGCGTGCGCAGGTGGTGTCTTGGTTTTGCGTTTCAGATCAACAGCATAAAAACCAGCGGCGTCGATACAATCTGCCTCAGCGATCATGCGACCATTTGATCTGTGAACCAGCGAAACCTTCACTGCCCCGGGTAAAAATGCCCGAAAGCCGAAACCTCCCTCAATTTTATGAGCCCCGAGCACCGCATAGGCGTCATCATGGCGACCATGAACAATGGAGTTGATATCGGCATTGCTAACCGACTGAGCCGTGGCGTCTTTTCCAGACATATCCAGTATTCCTTACGCTTCGCCCCAAGCGATGACTGGAGCGGTGGAAGTCAAAGTAAAGCGACAGTCTTATCGCCCCGTGATCCCAACATAAACCTTATGATATCTCCTCTGGACCGCGAAGAAATCATTTCTAGCACCGTCAAGCTTGTGCCTGATTCTTTGTGCAAAGCTTAGCAATATACCAAGCTAATTTGTAACGATAATGACTATCAGCTACAAGCAGTTTCTACTATGCATCTTGGCACCGATCATCGCTTTTGGAAAGATCATCACTCGCATAGCTGCGCGGCGTGATACGCATAGCTGTTGCCTACTTTTAGCTGACGCCCTATTTTAAGACCAAATAGTCTGCGTGCAGAAATTCACAGCTTGCCCCGGGTGCAGCGATTACTTAGATTGGGCGGCGGACGTCTGTAAAAGAACAATCGGGATACGAAATGCCAAATCAAGCCTCTTACGCCAATACTATTGGGTACACCCGGTTCGTTCTGATTCTATTGCTGGGGATTTTCCATGGGGCCAACAGTCAGGACGCTTTAGCCCGTGACATTGTGTATAAAATTGCCTCACAGGACATGCATGATAACGCCGCGGCCTCTGTCAGCGATCAACTGCCGCTGCTTCAATCAATGGGCGTGGGGACGATCGCTTTTCCTGTTCGCATAGAGGGGCTTGCGCTGACCATCCTGCGGCGGGAAGCGGCGGAATATAATATTTCAGTCATCGGGCAAGACGCCCTCACGCCCGATCAAGGCAACCTAGTGGCTCAGCCCAACCAGCTTCGGTCAATCTTAATTGACGAGGCTGCGTTATCAGATTTAGCCAAACTGATTGACCAAGAGGTTTATATTTCAAACGATCCGATCGGGCCTTTGCTCTCTTATCTTTTGAAAGATGACCCGGAAGCTGACCCGCGGCAAACGTCCAAACAGATCTTACTGGCCCATGCGGCGCTTTTCTTCTTGGCTGGCGAGCCGGTAGTTTTTAGCGGAGACCTGCCCAGCATTTTGACCAATACAAACATAAGATCACTCGCTTTCAATGACCCAATTTTAAGCCTAATTGCCGAGCAGGCTGAGCTGCGAAACTGGGAGCCTGCCTTGCGCTTGGGCGACATCTCGATAGTTTCAAAATCGTCAAATAATAATTTGATTGGCCTATTGCGTACCCACGGCGGCGACCGACTGCTGCTGATCTTCAATCGATCTGATTCCCAAGAAAATCTTGCCTTAAACCTTCCCGAAAAGCTGAAAAAGCCCTGCTTGATTAACGGCGTGCGCGGGATGTTTGCACGGCGCCAAGGCACAGTTGCCTACGCCGCCCCGGCCTTATCTTGGGCGGTTTACGATCTAGCGGGATGTAAGAGCAGAAAAAAGCGCTGAATAGTCCTGCTATATCCCCAAGTCTTCTTTCACCCTTTTAAAGGCAGCAAGGGCTCGGTCCAAATCGTCGCGAGTCAAAGCAGCTGACATTTGCGTCCTAATTCTGGCCTTCCCGCGGGGCACAACAGGGAAACTGAACGCCACCACATAAACACCTTGCTCCAGCATTTTATCTGCAAACGTAGCAGCCAAGGCCGCGTCATATAGCATTACAGGCACAATCGGATGCTCGCCCGGCAACAGATCAAAGCCAAGGCCTTCTAATCCCCTGCGGAAATAGGCCGTGTTATCACGAAGCTGATCGATCAGTTTGGTGTTCTTCGTGACTAGCTCAACGGCTTTTAGGGCGCCTGCCACAACGGGCGGGGCCACCGTATTTGAAAACAAATAGGGCCGAGAGCGCTGGCGAAGCAACTCAATGATTTCTTTCTTGCCGGATGTATAGCCACCACTAGCGCCGCCAAGGGCCTTGCCAAGCGTGCCCGTGGTAATATCAATACGGTCCATACAGTTATGGTATTCGTGCGTGCCGCGACCAGTCTCACCGATAAAGCCTGTAGCATGGCAGTCATCAAAATGAACAAGCGCATCGTATTTTTCAGCAAGATCACAGACTTTATCCAACTGTGCGATGAAGCCATCCATCGAAAAAACGCCGTCCGTGGTAATCACAATAAACCGCGCTCCAGCTTCCCGAGCCGCAATCAACTGCGCTTCAAGGTCAGCCATGTCGTTGTTCTTATAGCGATAGCGCTGAGCTTTACACAGACGAACGCCGTCGATGATCGACGCATGATTCAATTCATCAGAAATCACTGCATCCTCTTTACCAAGGATCGTTTCAAACAAGCCGCCATTGGCATCAAAAGCACTGGGATAAAGGATCGTATCTTCGGTGCACAAAAAGTCGGTCAGAGCATTTTCCAAATCTTTATGCAGCGTCTGCGTGCCGCAAATAAACCGCACGCTAGCCATGCCGTAGCCCCACTTATCAAGGCCTTCTCGCGCCGCTGTTTGAACGTCAGGATGCTGTGATAAGCCCAGATAATTATTGGCACACATGTTTAGGACCTGCCCGCCCGAGGAGACGCTTACATTCGCCCCTTGCGGTGAGGTGATCTCCCGCTCGGACTTATACAGACCAGCTTCGCGGATGCCGTCTAGTTCTGACTGCAAATGTTCTTTCATTTTAGAATACATAATTCTTAGTCCTTTATTTCTATCTGGTCGGCACCTGAAATTTAATCCCAGTTCAGCACAACCTTGCATGCGTCGCCAGCATTCATCACATCAAAGCCCTTTTGGAAATCACTGTAAGGCATGCGGTGCGTAATGATCGGTGAGATATCCAGGCCAGATTCGATCATCACTGACATTTTATACCATGTCTCATACATCTCGCGGCCATATATGCCCTTGATGGTCAGCATGTTAAAAATGACTGTATTCCAATCAATCGCTGTATCTTCGCCCGGAATGCCCAGCATCGACACTTTGCCGCCGTGGCTCATATTAGCCAGCATGTCTTTTAGCGCTTGGGCGTTACCGCTCATCTCCAGACCAACGTCAAAGCCCTCGGTCATACCCAGTGACTTGGCTACATCTTTGATGCTTTCGCGCGACACATTCACCGTTCGTGTAGCCCCCATCGTCTTCGCAAGATCGAGGCGCTTGTCGATAACGTCCGTGATAACAACATGGCGGGCACCCGCGTGCTTACAAACCGCTGCCGCCATAATGCCAATCGGCCCAGCGCCTGTAATAAGGACATCCTCGCCCAGCAGATCCCACTGCAAAGCTGTGTGAACAGCATTGCCGTAGGGGTCAAATAAACTGGCCACATCAAGATCGATGCCCGGCTTGTGTTCCCAAACATTCGACATTGGCAAGCTGACATATTCAGCAAAGGCACCCGGACGGTTGACCCCTATACCACTGGTGTAGGCGCACAAATGTCGCCTGCCCGCCATACAATTACGACACCTGCCGCAAACAACATGGCCTTCACCGGAAACAATTTGACCGGCTTTAAAATCATTGACATTAGCGCCAGCATCAACAATCTCGCCAACAAATTCATGGCCCACCGTCATCGGTACGGGAATGGTTTTCTGCGCCCAATCATCCCAGTTATAGATATGCATATCGGTGCCGCAAATAGCTGTGCGCTTGATCTTAATTAATACATCGTTGATGCCCACTTCAGGCTCGGGCACATCTTGAAGCCATAGCCCTACTTCCGATTTAGCTTTGACTAAGGCTTTCATTGGCCAGGGTCCTTTGACATTGATTGATCAATTGGTTTTATTTGCACCACCCCATGACAACACTGGGGAGCACCGACTTAATAAACAGAAATGGCGCCCTTTACAAGAGGCGCCACGACATCGTTTCTAGTTAACTGAACCTCGGGTAGGCTTGACTAGCTGGCCTTTTTATCCATCGCGACCAGCATGGCCTTCATCTCGGATAGTTCCGCTTTCAACTGCTCATTCTCTTCACGGGCCAAGGCTGCCATATCGCGCACTGCGTCAAACTCTTCACGGCTGACCAAATCCATTTGCGCCAATTGGCGGTCTAGCCAAGCGCGAAAAGTCCCCTCGGCCTCGCCCTTTAAGCTGTGGACAGCGCCGACAGCGTTATTGGCTAGTTTTGAAATGTCGTCCATGATGCGGTTTTCGCTTTGCATTGCCGGTTCCTTGATTAGAGTGCTATAGACCAGATATGGGAAGAATATGGCTATAATGCAAGGGTAAAATCTGACTGCTTATCACCGACACTAAGCTGAGATAAAGCAGTCGAGCCCGTTCGTGCTTGACTTCAGCGGCTAGCTAGACATTATCTGCAGCGTATAAAGGGAGACAATTGATGGACATGATAAGCCTGATGACAGCAGCCAGTGGTGCAATTGTTTTGCCACGGTTCGACCCCAATCTGGTCGACTTCGGCTTTTTTGCCCTGCGCTGGTACAGCCTTGCTTATCTTGCAGGATTGGTCTTTGGCTGGTGGTATCTAAAGAAGCAAGTAAAAGCCCCCGGCAGCGCCATGAGCCCAACCCACGTTGACGATTTTCTATTCTGGGCCACGCTGGGCACCATTATTGGTGGCCGCATAGGCTATATTTTGTTTTATAACTTTAACTATTATATCAGCGAGCCCGCAGCAATATTACGGATGTGGGACGGCGGAATGAGCTTTCACGGCGGTGCCACAGGTGTCGTCGTAGCTGTCATTCTATTCAGCCTGAAGAATAGAATAAGCATGTTCAAAATGGCAGACCTGATCGCCTTAGTCGCACCTGTTGGACTATTCCTTGGGCGCATGGCCAACTTCGTTAACGGCGAGCTGTGGGGGCGCGCAGCGGACGTTCCATGGGCAATGATTTTCCCGGGTGATCCAGCAGGCTTACCGCGGCACCCCAGTCAACTATATGAGGCGTTTCTTGAAGGCATCGTTCTGTTCGCAATCCTTATGTTCCTATGGCATAAGACAAAACTGCACAAATCCAAGCCGGGCTTTATCGCCGGAACATTCTGGGTTGGCTACGGCGTCTTCCGTTTCCTGATCGAATATGTGCGCGAGCCAGATCAGCATTTACTGGCAGTATCAGAGGTAATCACTCGCGGCCAGTTACTATGCTTGCCAATGATTGCTTTCGGTGTCTTTTTAATGTGGGTCGGCAACAACGGTGGAACGCTTAAAAAGAAATCATGACGGCCCTAGAAGTAATCCTGAAAAAACAAATCATAGCCAGCGGGCCGATCACGGTCGCTGATTATATGGCCACCTGTTTGATGCATCCAAAACATGGCTACTATCAGCAAAGGCCGGTGTTCGGGGCAGAGGGTGATTTTACAACAGCGCCAGAAATTAGCCAAATGTTCGGCGAAATGATTGGTGTTTGGCTGATGGATCGCTGGACGTCTATGGGGAAGCCCTCTGCTTTTAACATCATAGAGGCGGGCCCCGGTCGCGGCACATTGATGGCTGATATTCTTCGCACAGCCAAGGCGCTTCCCGCCTTTTTGGATGCCGCGCACATCCATTTCATCGAAACAAGTGAACAACTGCGCCAGCAACAAAAAAGAAAAGTTCCAAACGCGGAGTGGCAT
>Ga0316189_10003297_pt1 | contig 15687 bp, 14 predicted proteins | sample LowCovwburrow_MG_FD_204930 | JGI IMG/M metagenome (GOLD analysis project Ga0316189, IMG submission 204930) | Coastal sediment microbial communities from Maine, United States - Lowes Cove worm burrow | ecosystem: Environmental > Aquatic > Marine > Coastal > Sediment | place: USA: Maine... | reverse complement strand
TGCCGATGCGGTTCGCCAGCTGCTCCTCGAACGTCTCGGCCCGGAGCTCGGCGCCCTATGGAAAGAGCAGGGGCTCGTCTAGTCGGGAGCGCCCAGCACGGGCTTCACCAAGCGGACCAAGTCTCCTTCGCTGAGCAAGCCCGCCGTTCGATCGACCTCGTATCCCTGAGCGTCATAGAGAATATACGTCGGAACGGTCTCGATCTTTCCGAGCATACTTTCTCCGTTCTCGACATACCCATACGGATTGGTGCCGACCGCGAAGGGGGGATCCAGCGCATAGGCCCAGGCTTCGACGAGTTGCCCGGCCCTCGGCTGTGCCGCGACTCCGACGACGATGAGCCCGGGATGCTGTGGCACGAAAGGTCGGAGCGACTTGAGGGATGCCTGGCTGACCGCGTCGAAGGTCGCGAACACGAATAGAAGTACTGGCGTACCGCGAAGGTCGGCAAGCTCGACCCAGCGGCCGTTGGTCAAACGCAGCCCAAGATCGAGTCGGGGGCCGGACCTTGCTTCCGCACTGCTCGCTCGCGTTCCGCCCGAATCGCGGACGCAGCCCAAGGCGATCACGAGGAGAATCGAGATCATGCAGAGGGCACGTTTAGGAAGACTGCTCCTGGTCATTGCAGTTCGCTCGGCAATATAGCAAGAACCTAAGCGAAGTGGACCGCATCCAAGAACGCCTGGACGGACTGCTTGCCGCCTTTGACGCGGAGTCTACACGGCGCAGCGACCCTGTCGATTGCGTCCACCGTTACCAGGAGCCTCGCGACCAGGAGATCGCCGGCCTCATCGCAGCCAGCCTTGCGTTTGGAAACGTCGTGGCTGCCCGGCGGAGCATCGATCGGGTACTCACAGCGCTCGGGCCCGATCCGGCAGAGATCGTCGAAAGCGCCAGCGAAGCGGAGCTCCGGCGTCGGCTTCGAGGCTTCGTCCATCGAATCTACCGCGGCGAACACCTCTCCGCGATGCTCTCACAAGCAGGCGGTTTGCTGCGGGAGCGCGAAACGCTCGGAGAGGCATTCGTCGGCTTTCATCGGGCAAGCGACGGAGACTTTCGGGAAGGCCTCGCCCGTTTCGCCGATGCGCTTCGCGGCAACACGCGCAGTCGAAGCCTGCGTCACCTCGTGAGCGATCCCCGTGCGGGGAGTGCCTGCAAGCGCCTCCTTCTCTACGCGCGCTGGATGGTTCGCCCCGCCGACGGAGTCGACCTCGGCCTCTGGTCCATCGCTCCTTCGGAGCTCGTGATTCCCGTCGACACGCACATCCATCGCATCAGCCATAACCTAGGGTTGACGAATCGCCGCACCGCAAGCTGGGCGGCCGCAGAAGAGATTACGGCCGCGCTGCGGAAATTCGATCCGGAGGATCCCGTCAAGTACGACTTCGCGCTCTGCCACTTTGGCGTGTCACGGGAGTGCCCGAGCCGTCGAGACCCCTTCAAGTGCGAGCGCTGCGTCTTACAGGACGTGTGCAGCGTTTGGAACAAGAGCAGTCGTCGCCGCTCAACGAAGAAATCCGGTTAGCTTGGGCTCTAGCTCGTGCAGGTCGCCCACGCCTTCGACGCCTTCCCCGCGCTCGAGGGTGTCACCGTTGAGCTGGACGAGCTTGTAGTCTTGGAGTGCCTTCAACGCGGTTTCGAGCTTGAGCTTGGAGAGTGATTCGCGGCGTTCGATCTCGCCGGCGAGGTACATCTGCTGCCCAAGGGCAAGGGTGCGCTTGTACCATTCCTTCTTCGGAATCGGGCCGTCGAGAATGATTTCGGCGCCCCGCAGAGCGAGTAGATAGCTTTCGAAGAAGGTCTGGAGCATCATCGCGTATCGTTCGAGCCGATGACGCATCGCGCCTTCGCTGGCTTGCGCGTAGCCTTCGCGAACTTCGACCTCGCCACCTTTGTCCATGTCTCGAAGCGCGTCTTCGAAGATCTCGTCGAACGTCGCATCGGTTCGGTAGATGAACTCGTGCTTGAACAGCCGCGATAGCTGCTGGACGCGATCGTTGAGGCGCGCGATGTCGACCCACTGATCCATGTCGACGAGCAGAGCGGCCGCGATCAAAGCCCGCGGCACGAAGAAGTGAATGATCGTGTTCTGGTAGTATTCGAGCGCGATGCGCCGCTCCGAGTCGATGGTGTAGATCGGTTCAGGACCGGTGTCGTGCGCGATGATGAGGCGTGCGTCCAAGAACAAGTGAAGCGCTTCGTCGATTGTGTCTTCGCGGATGCGGTCGTCCCCAATGCGAAGTTGGTGGGCGATCCTGGCGTCCATGACGTCGAGCGTGGCAAGCAGATCCTGGCACGCCGTCAGCAGAGAGGCCCGGGTCATGCCGCGTTTCTGGTGGCTGAGCAGGGCGGTTGCAACGAGCGCGGCTGGTGTGACGACGGTGACCTCGTTGATCGAGTACATCACCTTGTGCGCCAGTGCGCGCACCGCGTTCCGCTGCCGGTCGGGCGCGATCGTCTCCTCTCCGGGAAACTCGCTCCCCGCCCGCCGCATCAGCTCCTCTTTGACGTCGTCGAAGTCGATGATCTCGCCAAACTGAACGTAGAGCCGGCCCCATTTCGACCGCAGGATGCTCGAGCTCTTGATCAGGTCTCCGACGTTCTCCGATTGCTTGTCGCCGCCCGAAAGCTCGTGGACGAAGGAACGCTCCTCGATGATGCGTTCGTAGCCGATCGAAATCGGAACGAGCTTCACCTTGGTGCCATGAAGCTTCAATGCCGAATCGAAAACCATCGATAGCAGGCCGTACTTCGGAGGCAGCGCCTTGCCGGTTCGCGAACGGCCGCCCTCCAGGAAGAACTCGATCGTAAAGCCCTCGGCGATTAGCTTTCGCACGTAGGCCTCGACGAGCGCTGGGTAGAGCGAATCGTCCTGAAAGCTCCGACGAATGAAGAAAGCGCCGCCGCGGCGCAGGAGAATGCCAATCGGCCAGAAGCTGAGGTTCTCCCCGGCGGCAATGAGCGGGGGCATCAACGCGTTCCCGTAGAGCATGTCGCTCAAGACCAGGTAGTCGATGTGGCTCTTGTGGCTTGGTAGGAGAACGAGTGATGCGTCACGGGAAGCTTCGCGAAGTCGTTCGATCCCTTCTTTGTCGATAACCACGCCGTCGTACATCTTCGACCAGACCCAGGTCAGGAACCGGTGCATCAGGTCCACCACGAAGAGGCTCTGCTTGGCGCACAGCTTCTGAAGCTGCTTTAGGGCGATGCCCTCTGCTTTCGTGTAAGAGATGTCTTTTTCCGCAGCGTACTGCTCGATGTGGGTCCGGACTCTCGGGCTGCGCAACAGCTCGTCCTGGATGCGCGCGGTCGTCTTCTTCATCGGGCCGATGATCACTGCTCGATCGCGCTCCATGCGCCGGAGGAGCGCGTATCGGACCTTGTCGGCCGCTTCGGAGTCGGTGAGATCGGGATTTTTTTCGAGGAACTCATGGAGATTGAAGGGCTCTCCCGAACGCAGCTTCGCGTCCCGGTAGTTCAGCAAGAACTGGCAGAACACACGCACTCGGCCCGGCCACTGCACCGGACCAAACAGCAGGTCGAGCAGGCTCGGACTTGCGGTCCCGGCCTGTTTGCTCCAGACGAAGGTCTGCGGGACGAGAAGGATCGCCTGCGCGCTGATTCGCTGTTTCGCAACGAGGGTCTCGATCAGGTCGACTTCGAGCTCTCGCCCTCTACGCGCCTGACTGCCGAATTTCGGCGGCCGTCTCAAAAATAGGAGCGCGCTGAACCCATCGCCAACCGTTTGCTGCAGCGCTTCGGCTTCTGGAATCTGCCGCCGCAGGCTCAGTCGGCGCTCGCCTTTGCCGAATGGCTCGAGGATCCAGAGCCCCAGGTCATTGACGAAGCGCACCAGCGGGAGGCCAAACTTCTTCAGCAGGAAGTCCAGGCAAAGGAAGTCCAGGAACGAGAGCGAGCGCATCACATAGACGACGACGCCCTTGCTGGCGGCTTCGCGCACGCCCCGGCTCCAGTTCTCGTCGACTCGGATGTGCGCGAAGAAACGCCGATAGAGCCATCTTAGGATCGCGTTGGGCGAATAAGGCGCTGGCGTCGGTGACCGCCGCGCGAGCTCCGGCAGATTCGTCATCGCTGATTCAGACCCTAGCAGCGTGCAAGATCGGGTCGAGTATACGCAGGTTTGCTCGTATTCCTCCTTTTTGTGGAGGGAGATCTAAAACTGCGCGCGAACGAGGCGGCGCTGTCCGGGACGCAGATCGACCTCGTACCGGCGCTCCTGGCCGCCGAGCCGCACCACGATCTCGTACTTGCCCGCACTGAGGCGCGCCGCGACGCCGCTCCCCAGGGTGCCAATGCGCTCGGAGCCACGGTTGACCGCGACGATTCCGGTACCGCTCTGTCCCTTGTTCTCGATCCGAACTTCGAGCGCGCCCGTTTTGAAGTCGACGGAGACGGGTGCGGTTTTCCCTCCGCTCACTTCGACGTCGACGACCTTCGATGGGTTGTCGAGCGTCCCGTCCAACCTGACGGTGACTTTGTATTTTCCAGCCGGGACGGGAAGGGCGGCTCCGCACGAGCCGGCCGCGATCTCTTTCCCACCGCCCTCGACCGACGCCGTGCCGCGCGCCGGGGCCGCGTTCTCAGTGACCGAGCAGAGGATCGCCCCGGATTGCGCCTTTGCCGCTTCCGCCGCAAAGAAGAGCGTAGCCGCCAGCAACAGCGGCAACATCGAGGCACCGAGGGAGCGTCGGCTTTGCGCGCCGCCCGTTTGGATAAGAATTCTCACCTCTTACCTTTCTAACCCAATTCGAGCCTCAGGTGGCCAGCCTATTCGAATCGGCGCAGAAACCCCGGCTTTCTACTGCCGCATATCGCGCCGTGCCCGCTTGACACCAGCTGGGCCGGCGGCTAGGAAACGCGCCCCTAAACGGGGTCTTAGGAGCGAATCTCATGGCTACCCAGAGTGCCAAAGCGTCTGAAATCGAACGCAAATGGTATGTCGTCGATGCAGCGGGCCAACCGCTTGGCCGCCTTGCGTCCAAGGTGGCCCACGTTCTTCGTGGCAAGCACCGTCCGGAGTACACGCCGCATGTCGATACGGGCGACTTCGTCATCGTCATCAACGCGGCTCAAGTACGTCTCACAGGCAACAAGCTTGCGGACAAGTTCTACTACCGCCACTCCGGCTATCCGGGCGGCCTTAGCGCCGAAAGCTACGGCGACCTGCTCCAGCGAAAGCCGGGCTTTGTCGTCGAGCGCGCCGTCAAGGGGATGCTCCCCAAGAACAGCCTCGGCCGTCAGATGTTTCGCAAGCTGAAAGTCCACGCGGAAGGCACGCATCCGCACGTGGCGCAGCAGCCCGAGCCCTTTCCCCTTTGATTTCGAGAGAACTGGTTAATGACACATTCTAAAGTCATAGACGGACGCAACTACGGCACCGGGAAGCGCAAGAACGCCATCGCGCGGGTCTTTCTCAGCGCCGGCTCGGGCAACGTGACGATCAACGGTCGCACCTTCGAAAACTACTTCCCGCGGGAGATTCTCCGCATCATCGCGATGCAGCCGTTCGCAGCGCTCTCCAAGCAGGGGCAGTTTGACGTGCAGGTCAACGTCTCCGGTGGCGGTGTCTCCTCGCAGGCCGAGGCTGTTCGGCACGGTATCGCGCGGGCGCTCGTCGGGATGGACGAAGAGAACAAGCCGGTGCTGAAGAAGGCCGGATACATCACCCGCGACGCTCGCAAAAAGGAGCGAAAGAAGCCAGGTCAGCCCGGCGCCCGCAAGAAGTTCCAGTACTCCAAGCGCTAAGAACTTCGGAACTCAAACCTCGAGCCGCGGCGCCTTCAGTGCCGCGGCTTTCTTGCTTAATGCTGTGGACAACGCAGATGTCAGTATCAGGATGGAGTTGAGCAGATGACCTCGAAGCCCATACGCGCGACCATCGTCGGAGGAACCGGCTACACCGGAGCCGAGCTCGTGCGCCTGGTCTTGGCTCACCCCACGCTTGAGCTGGCGTCGATCGTCGGGAACACGACCGCGGGCGAATCGGTGGCCAAGGTTTTGCCCAGCCTCCGCGGTGTCGTCGACGGTGACGTGGAGCCGTTTGATCCCGACGCGATCGCCAAGCAGGCCGATGTCGCATTTTGCGCGCTCCCGCATGCGGCCAGCGCCGAGGCCGTGAGCGCATTGCGGCAACGTGGGCAGAAGGTTCTGGATCTCTCGGCCGACTTTCGTTTCGAAGATCTGTCGGTCTACGAGGCCTGGTACGGCAAGCATCCGGTTCCCGAGCGGCTGAACGAGGCGGTGTACGGCCTGGTGGAGCTGCACCGGGACGAGCTTCGCGACGCCGATCTGATCGCCGTGCCGGGTTGCTACCCAACCGCGTCGACACTCGCGCTGGCTCCACTGGTGAAAAACGGTCTCATTCGAACCGATGGAATCGCCGTGGACGCCAAGAGCGGCGTGTCGGGTGCCGGTCGCGGCGTTTCGAGCGCGACCCACTTTCCGGAAACCGCTGAGGGGGTCCGTGCATACAAGGCTGGAGCCCATCGTCACGGGCCTGAGATCGAACAAGAGCTGAGCCGGCTTGCCGGCGCGCCGGTCAGGATTGCCTTCGTTCCTCATCTACTTCCGATGACTCGTGGCATTCTCGCTACCTGTTACGCGCAGCCAGCGGATTCGAACGTGACGGCGGCTCGCTGTATCGAGGCGGCTCGCGCGCTGTACGACGGGTCTCCCTCGGTGCAGGTCCTCGATGAAGGGCAGCATCCTGACACCCTCTGGGTGCGAGGTTCGAACCGGGTGCACGTCGGCTACGCGCAGGATCTCCGCAGCGGTACGGTCATTGCGATGAGCGCGATCGACAACCTCGTCAAAGGCGCGTCCGGGCAGGCGATCCAATGCCTCAACGTTCGCTTTGGCCTCGAAGAAGGCGCGGGACTGCGGGCACCGGCGCAATGGCCGTAATCAAGATCTTGCACGTCAGCGATCTGCACCTCGAGGATGGCTTCCCGGGCGTGCCAGTGAAGAGCTTCATCAACAAGCGCATCGTGGGCCTCGCCAATCTTCGCTTCAGACGACGGCGCGTTTTCGCCGAGGCAGAGAAGAAGGTCGAGGCGCTCGCGGCGTTCTCGAAAGAGCAGGGCGTCGACCTAGTGATTTGCACTGGGGACTACACGGCGTTGGGCACCGAGCCGGAGATCGCCTACGCGCGCAAGATCATCGAGCCGCTCACTCACGCGCCGCTCGGCTTCTTCACCGTGCCTGGCAATCACGACCTCTATCTGCGCGACACGGTCCAAGCAGGTTGGTTCGACGAGCACTTCGGCCCTCTGATGAAGACCGAGCTCCCCGAGTACGCGGTCGATGGCGTATGGCCTCAGGTTTGGTTCCCCGCCGAGGGCTTGGCATTGGTGGCGGTCAATAGCGCCCGAGCGAACCCGAAGCCCCACCATTCGAGCGGGTGCATCCCGGACGAGCAGCTCGACGGGTTGACGCGGATCTTGGACGACCCACGCCTCTTCGATCGCTTCGTGATGATCGCGACCCACTACGCCCCTCGGCTCGCTAGCGGTCGGCCAGACAGGCCGGCGCACGGACTCGAGAACGCCGACGACCTTCTGGCGATCAGTGCCGCCGCGCGACGCGGCGCGATCCTGCACGGCCACATTCACTGGCGATATCATCTGCGCGTGCCGGAGACTCCGTTGGGCTTGTTCTGCTCCGGGAGCACGACCCATGCCGGCCGGGAAGGCCTATGGATGTACGAGCTTGGCGGGGTGCGCGATACGGCCACACCCGGGACCTGGGATCAAACCCGCTACGTTCTCGAGCCCGATCAGCGCGTCGACCTCGACCCGTAATTTGCGGCCCTAGGGCCTGCTCGCATACAAGCGTGCTTATGGCAGCTCGCCAGTTCGGGGCCAAACGCGAGGCGCGCAGGGCGGTGCGACGGCTCGTCGATCTCGAGTGCGAGGTTTACTCCGAGCTCTGGGGCGAGGCGATTGCGCATCGGGTCACCGATGTGTGCGAGGACGGACTTTGGATTCAAACCGATCTCCTTCTCGAGGTCGGCAGCCATGTCACGATGACCTTCTTCCCGCCGGACTGGGAAGAGCCGCTTTACGTGGCGGGTCGAGTTCAACGTGTCGAGTTTCAGCGACGGCTCGGGGATGGGAGTGCGGTCGGCATGGGTATCGCCTTCGAGGCGATTCGGAGAGACGAGCGCCGGCGACTCACGCAGAGCATGCGCGGTCTCAGGGCAGACGAGGCCTTCATTCTGGATCAGCGCACCCTGACCGGTGTCCCCGTGGGTATGGCGGAACCGTCCGAGCCGGCGCTGAGTCCCGGGCAGACAGTGGCCGGTTGGGCCGCTCCTTCGGTGCCCAGCGGGTACGAGGGCCCGCCTTCGCGAACCGTGAAGAAGATCGCCGAGCCTGAACCGGAGCAAGCGCGCTCCGAGCGGGCCTTTCCCGGTGGCTTGGATTTGGCTGCTTCGGTATTCGCGAACCGAGTCCCGCCCTAGCGAACGCGCAGCGTACCCGCGTTCAGCCGATTTTCCCCATCGTTGTGGCCCGACTTCACTTCGAGGCGCGTGCTTCCGCTGAACATGCCCACGTAGATTGCGTAGTCCCCGACACCGTAGTTTGCCGGGACGGTCAATTCCTGGGCGTCGGCGATCAGATCCCCCTCCTCCCAGAGCTTGGTCGGGTACCGGCCGGCCACCGGTATGTGGTCGCCGTTGAGCCGCAGGCCGTAGCCATCGATGTGCACGAAGACCTGGTAGCCGCTCGGGGCCTTGCCGATTACGCGCCAGTACCATGTGATCTCGAAGCGTTGGCCTGCGCCGACCGCGCCGTCGCCCGGGAGCTCGAGGTCGTATCCGACGAGCTCGATCCGGTCGTCGAAGTTGGCGCCAACCTCGTATTGCGGCTGAGGAACCTCGTTCAGGACAGCGGCTGCAACGAAGCTCTGATTGGGGCGTCCCTCGATGGGCTTGGCGGCTACCAAGAGCAAGCGCGCGCTCTGCGCGTCGGCGACGAAGAGGTGCTCGCCTGTCTTGCGTCGGAATGCGCGGTTGATACCCGGAAGACTCTCTGCCTGGATCACCGCCCAGCGTTGTCCGCCCTCGCCCAGGAAGTCGATGAGACTCGCTTGCCGGCTGATCTCCTCGATCGGCGCATTGGTGTAGTAGTGCGCCGCAGTCGATGGCAGCTTGTACGAAGCGAGTGGCTCCGGACTGCCCGCGGTCAGCTCCGCATAGGCCTCATAGACCGGCTTTGGGGAGAAATGCTGCCCGAGCGCGGGCTGAAACGAAAGCGCTACGAATCCACCGACCAGCAACCCGCCTCCGAGCGCCGGGAAAACGCGCGCACTCCCGAGACGCCCGTAGCCGTATCGCAACCAAGGGAGGCCGAGGACCACGCTAGCTAGCACGAAGGGAACGAAGAACAGAGCCTGTCCGACCCGCAGCGCGAGCGACGCGATGGGGAGCTCCAGGACGAAGCACATCAAGCCAAACACGAAGCAGCTGGCAAGCAGAACTGCGGCAAGCAGAAGCCAGGCGCGTTCTACCCAGCCGCCTTTCCAGAGGTCGACAATGCTCTGGACGGTGCCGGCGGCGCTGGGGTGCGCTGTCCTTTCATGGCTGAGCAGCATCAGGCAGAGGGGCAAGGCGGCCCCGCACAGAACGAGAGCCCATTGCGCGATCGGATCGTAGACCTCTGGGACGTTCAGGCCGTCAACGGCGAGCGCTGCAAGCGGGCTGTCTGGATACAAGGCGTAGTCGCGAATGAGAAGGCCGAACAAGAGGCCCACGACGACGGCAGCTGCCGAATGAGCGACGGGCTCTTCGTTGAGCTCGACTATCCAGATCGCGACGAGTCCCGCCAAGGGAACTAGCGCGAGATACGGGGGCGTGCCGTAACGAGACGCGAAGACAGTCCACGATACGAACGCGAACCCGGCCCAGAGCAGGAGCAGCCAGGCGAGGTTCTGCGTTTCTTCGCTTCGGCCTGGTCGAGGGCTGAGCGCCCAGATGGCGGCCAGGGGGAGGGCGGCGCTCCAGGGGGCGAAACCATGGAAGACCAGCTCGATGGCCTTGTCGAACGTCGGTGGGTTGCCTCCAAGCGAGCCGCCTCCGAGCCATAGGCTGAACCCCGGATCGTCGTAGTAGACCGCGCGCGCGACCCCGAGCGCCATGAGTACCGTAGCGGCAGGGAAGAGCCAGCGTGTCAGCCGATTTCCTCGACCACCGTCGTCCGAGAGCAGGCCCAGGGCCGCAACCGCGAGCATGGCTGGCAGCGGGCCGAGGAGCACTCCGCTTGCGTAGCTGCTCGTAGCGAGTCCCAGGGCGAGCAGAACGTACTGCGGGAAGGCCCGCCGGCTGCTGGGCGGCGTCGACCAGGCGGCGAAGGCGCAGAGACCGACCCAGGTCTGCGCGAACACCTCGATCGCGTTGCCCATGAGCAGCCGCGCGTTGAGTAGGAACATGGGCGTGGATGCCATCACCGCGACGGTGACTACGCCGGCGCGCCCCCCCCCAGGCCCGCGCAGCAGCAAGAAGGCCAGCACGCAGCTGAGCCAAGCGGCGAGCACTCCGGGAAGCCGGCCCGACCAGTCGTGAATGCCGAACATCTCGAAAGCGGCGGCGATGCTTGCGGTCGATAGCGGAGTCCGGACCGAGCTTTCGCGGCCGGTTTCGATGAGAGTGCGGGCTGCGTTGGCAGCGTCGAGCTCCCAGGGATCCCAGATTCCAAACGACCCAATCCCCCAAACGGTGAGCAGCGCGACGACCGCGAGCAGCAAGCGATCGAGTGCGACGGACCGATCCAACACCGCGGGCAGCCTAACCTTGGCTCAGGCCTCAGTCCATGACTTCGTCGACCTGCTCGACGAGCGGCTCGTCCGCGCCCGCAACGAGCACTGGTGCGTTTTCAATTCCGCTCAACAGAGCCTGCCAATCCGAGAGAGCCGTCTTGTAAGAAGGCAAGTCGCGCGAGGCCATGCGCAGGCCGGGGCCATTGAGCTCGGTCAGCGGATCGATGGGCCGAGAGTACTTCTTGAGACCGAAGTGCAGATGAGGCCCGGTCGAGCGGCCGGTCGAACCCACGAAGCCAATCAGCTCGCGCTGCTTCACGTAAGTGCCCGGGCGGATGCCGCCCTTGATGCGGTGCAAATGCGCGTAGGCCGTTTCGAACCCACCGCTGTGACGGATTACGACGAGGTTCCCGTTCGGTCCTCTGCGTCCTGCAAACGTCACCCGGCCGTCGGCTGCGGCCCAAACGGGCGTTCCAGTGCCCGCCGCGTAGTCGACACCGAGGTGCGGAACCGTGCGCTTCAAAATAGGATGAAAACGGCGAGGGTTATATCCAGACGAAAGGCGGTCGTAACGCAACGGCGTACGGAGCCAGCCGCCCTGCATGGCGCGGCCACTCTCGTCGTAGAACTGGCCGGGCGCGCCTCCAGCTTCATAGTAGAAGGCCTGAACCTTTCCGGTCCGCTGCCCGTCGTACTCGACCGCGTGCACTCGGCCGTAGCGAAGGAACTCTCCGTCTACCCGCTCTTCGTCGACGACGATTCGAAAGACGTCGCCCTTTCGCGCTTGCAAGCTGAAGTTGATCTGACCTTCGAAGGCTTCGACGAAAAACGTAGCAAGACCAGCTGGCAGCCCGAGCTCGAGCAGGCCATCGCCGATCGAGGTTTGCACCGAGGCCGCCCGCGCGATCGGCGTTCGCTCGACCTTCACCCGGATCTGCTCTGCCCGAAAGGACCCATCTTCACCACGGGTGACCTCGACGAACTCCGTTGCCGAAGGATGGTACTCGAAGCGCTTGAGGTCCGCGTTCTCGTCCCGCTCCACGATGAGCTTGTGCTCGGGTCGGCAGCGCCGGAAGTCCACGATGTGTTGCAGCGCTTGTTCGATCGCCGTGCACTCGTCCGCTTCGAGCCCAGCGTTCAAGAGCGCGCCGCGAAAGCTCGGCACGCCTCCAAAGGGGGTCTCGTACCGCGCGTTGGGCCGAGACCGAGCAAGCGCCAGGACCTCCTCTTCGCTGAGCTCTTCTTCGATGCCTCCGTCCAGGTCTGCCGGGAGCAGCTCGTCGGTCAAACCGATGTCGGCGGCCAATTGAGCGTCCTGCCGGCCCAGGGCTTCTTCCATCCATGCCCAGGTCTGGGGGATCACGCTGCGGGCGATCCAGAGCAGCAGAGCCCCGAGGACCACGGCTCCAATCAGGGTTCCGATCACGAGGCGCCGCGTGCGTCGCGCCCGAAGCTCGTTCGGCAGGAGCGCCATCTTGACCGAGGGCAGCGGCCGCAGCCCGCTTGGCTCCTTTTCACTCGAAGGATCGGCACTCATCGAACGCTGGGCTTATCAGCGCCCCAATGAATAAGCAAAGGACCCCGTCGAGCGATTGCGTCGGTTCTACGGGGTTGACACCCCTTGGGGTCAGGGTTAAGACGCCGCTTCCACCGTCGGTGGAGATGACGAACAGGCACGTAGCTCAGCGGGAGAGCACTACCTTGACACGGTAGGGGTCGGCGGTTCGAAACCGCCCGTGCCTACTAACTGGAGATGACCAAATCTTGAGCGCGAGCTACATATTCCGGTCCACCGACCGATGACAAGCGCGGCGACATCGCGCACGGCGCGCGAGCTGCTCGACGAGCAAGGCGCGCTCGGCAAGGACACCGTAGCCGCACGGGTTGATGGCAAAGTCTACGATTTGCACAGCCCGGTTCCCGAAGGGGCGTCCGAGGTCAAGCCGATCGGCGCCCACGATGCCGAGGCGCTCGCGATCATCCGCCACTCCAGCGCTCACGTCATGGCTGACGCCGTGCAGCGATTGTTTCCCGGGACGAAGGTCGCCTTCGGCCCGGCCACTGAGGACGGCTTCTACTACGACTACGCGAAGCCGGACGGCACGTTCTCAGAGGACGATCTACGCGCCATCGAAGAGAAAATGGCCGAGATCGTCGAAGCCGACAGCCCGTTCCGCCGCCAGGTCGTGACCCGGGACGAGGCGCGCAGTCTTCTGCAGTCGCTCGACGAAGGCTTCAAGCTCGAACACCTCGAGCGGCTCCAGGATCCGATTTCGCTCTACCGCCACGGTGAATGGGTCGACCTTTGCGAAGGGCCGCATGTTCCATCCACCGGTTTTCTGAAGGCGGTGAAGCTCACCAGCGTGGCTGGCGCGTACTGGCGCGGCGATGAGCGCAACCCGATGCTTCAACGCATCTACGGCACCGCATTCGCCTCACCCAAGGCACTGCGCGCGCACCTCAAACAGCTCGAAGAGGCCAAGAAGCGCGACCACCGCAAACTCGGCAAGGAGCTCAAGCTCTTCGCATTCCATCCGCACGCGCCCGCGTCTCCCTTCTTCCTGCCTCGCGGATCCACCATCTACAACCTTCTCGAAGGCTACGTTCGCTCGCTTTACGCGCGCTACGGCTACGAAGAGGTGATCACTCCGCAGATCTTCGACAACGAGCTTTTTCACACCTCGGGTCATTTGCCATCGTACGCAGAGAATATGTACATGGCTGCGACGTCAGAGAACCTCGAAAAGTTGCAGCGAAAGATCGAAGAGAAGCCGCCACAGAGCGCCGAGGACTGGACGCAAGCGTTCGGAGAGTCACTTCGCTTCGGGGTGAAGCCGATGAACTGCCCGAGTCATTGCCTGATCTACGGCATGACGAAGCGCAGCTACCGCGACCTTCCGATGCGCATGGCTGACTTCGGTCGCCTCCATCGTTTCGAACGAAGCGGCGTGGTGCAGGGGCTCACGCGTGTTCGCACCTTTGCTCAGGATGACGCGCACATCTTCTGCACGCTCGACCAGGTGCAGGACGAAATCAAGAGCTTCCTCGACCTCGTGCATGATGCGTATCGGGACTTCGGTTTCAGTGATGTCCGCATCGTGATTGCGACCCGGCCGGAGAAGCGTCTCGGTGAGAACGAGGTCTGGGACCAGTCCGAGCGGGCGCTCGAGGAAGCGGTCAAAGCCAAAGAGCTGCCCTACGAAATCGCCGAGGGCGAGGGTGCGTTCTATGGGCCGAAGATCGAGTTCCATCTCAAGGATGCGATCGGACGTCCCTGGCAGCTAGGCACCATTCAGGCGGACTTCAATCTCCCGGAACGCTTCGACCTCAGCTACGTCGGTGAGGACAACACCGCCCACCGGCCGGTCATGCTTCACAGGGCGATTTTGGGGTCTATCGAGCGTTTTTTTGGTGTGCTCACCGAGCATTTGGGTGGCTCGTTCCCGGTCTGGCTTGCGCCCGAGCAGATTGCTCTGTTGACGGTGAGCGAGAAGTTCAACGAGTATGCTGAGAACGTGAAGCACGAGCTCGAGGAACGAGGCTTTCGGGTCACCGCCGATTTGAGCAGCGATAAGCTGGGCGCAAAGATTCGCCAAGCGCGCCTGATGCGGATTCCGTATCTCGGCGTAATTGGTCAACAAGAAGTAGAGGGAATGGGCTTGGCCCTCCGTTCGCGAGACGAGAACAAAGACCTCGGGTTCATCCCGCTGTCGGAAGTGTTCGACCGCCTCGCCGAAGAGAACAAGCCGCCTTCCGCTAGGCAATCAACAAGAGGAGATAGTCATCGCTAGACCGCGCTTTGGATCGCGCGATCGGCCACGGGATTTCGGTCCGCGGGTCAACGATCGCATTCGAGTGCCCGAGATCCGTGTCATCGGAGCCGAGGGTGAAATGCTGGGCGTCTTGAACACCGACGAAGCTCGTCGGATGGCTCGAGGTCTCGACCTGGACTTGGTCGAGGTGAACCCGAAAGCCAGTCCGCCCGTTTGCAAGATCATGGACTTCGGCAAGTTCAAGTACGAAGAGAAAAAGAAGGCGGCCGAAACTCGCAAGAGGCAAACGCAGATCGAGCTCAAGGAGATAAAGCTTCGTCCGAAGACCGACGACCACGACCTCGACTTCAAAACGAAGCACGTGCGCCGGTTCCTCGAAGAGGGCAACAAGGTGAAAATCACCGTCCGCTTCCGAGGCCGGGAAATTACCCACCCGGAAACCGCGCAGCGCCAGATCGACGCTATCGTCGAGGCTGTGGACGACCTGGGCACCGTGGAAACCTCCGCGCGCCTGGAAGGCCGCACCATGACCGCCATCCTCGCCCCGCGCGTCAAAGTCACTCAAACGAAATAGAGCACACGCTACCCTCTCGCGAGCGCCCTAATTTGTACCGAATGACCGTTCGAATGGTTGCGTTGGCGCTCGTGCTGCTCATGTTCGGCGCGGCCGCATTTGCCTCGGGGGACTTCATGCTCGACGACCAATTTGAACGTACTCACGCAAGGACCGACCTCTTCAAGGATGACCCCGTCGTCATCGTCGCCGGCGCCCAGCGGAAGACGCCAGACGCGATGCAGGCCTGGGATCGCGCCTTGCGCGCCCGCGCTCCGGAAGGCACCCGAGTGTTCGGTCTGAGCAACCTCAAGAAGCTCCCCTTCTTCGTGCCGAAGAGCGGAGTCCGAAAGAACCTGGCCGAGATGCTACCCAAAACCCCTGTCCTCTTGGACTGGAAGGGCAAGGTCTACCCAACGCTCGGTTTCCCCGCGGATGCCCTGATTGCCGTCGGAGTGTTCAGCGCGAAGGGCGAGCGCATCGGCCTGGTGAACGGCGAACCGAACGAGAGCCGCCTTGCTAAGGTCATGACGCTACTCTCCCGCTAAACGCTGGGCGGCACTGACACTGGCACGACCCCCCAA
>Ga0316189_10003296_pt1 | contig 15688 bp, 11 predicted proteins | sample LowCovwburrow_MG_FD_204930 | JGI IMG/M metagenome (GOLD analysis project Ga0316189, IMG submission 204930) | Coastal sediment microbial communities from Maine, United States - Lowes Cove worm burrow | ecosystem: Environmental > Aquatic > Marine > Coastal > Sediment | place: USA: Maine... | reverse complement strand
GCAAGATCCGCAAGGCACAAAAGCAGATGGAAGCCTCACGGCCGTATGCGCGCAGCATTCGCCGTGTTATTGGTCACCTGTCGCATGCCAACCCGGACTACAAGCACCCGTTCATGACCGAGCGTGACGCCAAGCGAGTTGGCATGATTGTCATCTCAACCGATCGTGGTTTGTGCGGTGGCCTCAATGCCAACCTGTTCAAGACGGTTATCGGTGAGATCAGCAAGTGGCAGAACGACGGCGCCGAGGTTGACCTGGCGCTGGTCGGCGCGAAGGGCGTGCAGTTCTTCCGTCGCATGGGCGGCAATGTCGTCGGCACCGCTACGCATCTTGGCGACAAGCCCCAGGTTAATGACCTGTTGGGCGCCATCAAAATCATGCTCGACTCATACGAGGACGGCAACATTGATCGCCTGTTCCTCGTGCACAACGAGTTCATCAGTGCGATGAGCCAGAGGCCGGAAGTCACCACGCTGTTGCCGATTAGCGCTATCGAGCTTGGCGACACCGATTTGCAGGAGCACTGGGACTACATTTACGAGCCCGATGCAGGCGATTTGCTGGACGACATATTGGGTCGTTACATCGAGTCACAGGTGTATCGTGGCGCGGTCGAGAACTTCGCCTGCGAGATGGCGGCGAAGATGGTCGCGATGAAGTCCGCGACGGACAACGGCGGCGAGATCATTGAGAAACTGCAGCTGCAGTACAACAAGGCTCGCCAGGCCTCTATTACACAAGAAATTTCAGAAATTGTCGGCGGCGCTGCTGCCGTATCGGGTTAGAAGGAACCTAAAGATGAGCACCGGAAATACTGTGCAGGTTATTGGTTCGGTTGTGGACGTTGAGTTCCCGGCTGGCCAGATTCCCAAAATTTATGACGCACTCGTCATTGATGACGCGGGCATTACGCTTGAAGTTCAGCAACAGCTGGGTGACGGCGTGGTTCGCACCATTGCAATGGGCTCCTCGGAGGGTCTGAAGCGTGGCATGTCTGTCAGCAATACGGGCTCCGCGATCACGGTTCCAGTTGGCGAGAAGACCCTCGGCCGCATCATGGACGTGCTCGGCAATCCGATCGACAACGCCGGCGAGATTGGCTCTGAAGAGCGCTGGCCGATCCATCGCAACCCGCCTTCTTACGAAGAGCAGGCGGCAACGACCGAGCTGCTCGAAACGGGCATCAAGGTTGTCGACCTCATCATGCCTATCTCAAAGGGCGGTAAGGTTGGCCTGTTCGGTGGCGCCGGTGTAGGTAAGACCGTAACGCTGATGGAGCTCATCAATAACATCGCTAAAGAGCACGGCGGCTACTCAGTATTCGCAGGTGTTGGTGAGCGTACTCGTGAAGGTAACGACTTCTATCACGAGATGACGGACTCTGGCGTTATCGACAAGGTATCGCTGGTTTACGGTCAGATGAACGAGCCTCCTGGTAACCGTCTGCGCGTCGCGCTTACCGGTCTGACCATGGCTGAGGCGTTCCGCGACGAAGGTCGTGACGTCCTCATGTTCATCGACAACATCTACCGTTACACGCTTGCCGGAACGGAAGTATCCGCACTGCTGGGTCGTATGCCTTCAGCTGTGGGCTACCAGCCGACGCTGGCTGAGGAAATGGGCGTACTGCAGGAGCGCATTGCTTCGACCAAGACCGGTTCCATCACGTCGTTCCAGGCCGTTTATGTACCCGCTGATGACTTGACTGACCCGTCACCGGCAACGACCTTTGCTCACCTTGACGCCACGCTCGTACTGTCGCGTAACATCGCCGAGCTTGGTATTTACCCGGCCGTTGATCCGCTCGACTCGACTTCACGTATTCTTGATCCGCTCGTTATCGGCCAGGAGCACTATGACTGTGCTCGTGGAGTGCAGGCAGTACTGCAGCGCTACAAAGAGCTGCAGGACATCATCGCCATCCTGGGTATGGACGAGCTGTCGGAAGAAGACAAGCAAATCGTTAACCGTGCTCGCAAGATCCAGAAGTTCCTGTCGCAGCCGTTCTTCGTTGCTGAGGTCTTCACCAACTCGCCCGGCAAGTACGTTTCGCTGGCCGAGACGATCCGCGGCTTTAACGGCATCGTTAACGGCGACTACGATCACATTCCGGAGCAGGCTTTCTACATGGTCGGCACGATCGACGAAGCTGTCGAGAACGCCAAGAACTTCCAGTAGGGAAACACCATGGCAACAATCAACGTCAACATCGTATCGGCAGAGGGTGAACTGCACTCGGCCGACGGCAAAATGGTCTTCGCCCCGGCGAAGATGGGCGAGGTCGGTATCACGCCACGTCACGCACCGATGCTGACGATGCTGAAGCCCGGTGAAGTGCGCGTTATTGGTCTGGACGATGTTGAGCACGCGTACTACATCACGGGCGGCATCCTCGAGGTGCAGCCGCACGGCGTGAAGATTCTTGCCGATACCGCGCTGCGCGGTGACCAGCTCGACGAAGCTGCGGCACTTGCCGCACGCGATGAAGCCAGGAAGGCGCTCGAGGGTGTCTCAGCGGAGACCGACGTCAAGCGTGCGCAGGCGGAACTCGCCGAAGCCGAAGCGCGTTATCGCGCGGCGCAGAAGATGAAGGGCAAGCGCTAGGCGCTATTGGCACTCGAAGTCGTTCGTGCCTGTGCGCAGGCACGCTGGCGGCCAGCCATACAGATCCCAGTAGGTGGGCAGATCCAGCTCCCGAACCATCTCGTGAAATTCGGGGCTTTGGCGCACGCTCGATGCGGCCTCACTCCAGAATAACGTCAGGCTATTGTCGTTTGGCTGCGCCGCTATCAGGTTGAGCCGCTCGACGGCTGCATACCGGGCGTAATTTTTGCCAATCGCGATAGCGTACGATCTTACCAACTTGAGAGCGCCCTGTTGCTTCAGTCGATTCCATACGGCTGTATCGATTGCCGCCTCAGGATCATCGTGCAGCGTGCGTATCAGTGTGATGGCCGATGCGCGCTCTTCTGCGCTCATGTCAGTCGAGATCGTTTCAAACCAGGCTACAAAGTCATCGATGCTGATTTTTCCGAGCTGCAATCCGGCGGTCTGCTTTGTAAAAACAGTCTCCAGCTGAGCGGTTTTCCCTGAGGCCGCCTTCGAGTCCCAGATGATTCCCGATCGACCCAGGCCCTCCAGCGTCTGCACATGCCAGCGCACCAGGTTCGGTGCCGATGGGCTTTCCTCAAGTCGTGACTCGAACATCGCTATTGCGCCTTCGGTGTCACCGGTCAGTGTTTGCAGGATGCCCAGCCATAAGAACGCATAGTCGTTCGGATTGTTAACGCTGATAGCACGCTCGAAATAGACGCGCGCTTCGATCCAACGCTTCTGGTTCAACCGCACGAGCCCCTGCACGGCGAGTCCCAGCGGATGTCCGGGCTCAAGCTCGGTAGCTCGTTGTGCGGCAGCCCAGGAAAGCTCATAGGTCGCCAGCGCGGCTGGAAAATCCTCGTCATAAAATGACTGTTGAAAAGCGTACAGCGCGAGCGCTGCGCCTTTTTCCGCCCATGCATCGGCGAAATCCGGTTCGATTAGCAACGCGGCATCCAGCAGCCTGATGGGTTCCTCAAAGTTTTCTCGCGCGACAACTTGTTGTCGCGCACGCAGGTAGAGCTCATAGGCGCCAACATCCCAGTCCGGCGTTTCCCGATCAACACCTGCGAGTGTCAGGCCAAGTTCGCTGGAGAGTGCGGCCGAAATGAAGTCTGCAATTTCGTCCTGCAGTCGAAAGATGTTGCTCAGGTCGGAGTCGAACGTATCCGACCAGAGGTGGCTGTCGTCCTCGACGTTAATCAGCTGTGCAGTGATGCGAACCTGGTCGTTCTGTTTGCGGATACTGCCTTCGACAACGTGGCTGACGCGAAGGATGTTGGCTATCTCCGGTATGGCAATGTTCTGTCCCTTGAATGCAAACGCCGAAGTACGCGACGTGACCTTGAGTCCGTCTATGCCCGCCAGCACGTTGAGAATTTCTTCAGCGACACCGTCGCCCAGGTACTCCTGGTCCCGGTCTGCAGAAAGGTCCGCGAAGGGCAGTACGGCAATGGCGATCGCTTGCGCTTCACCGGTGTCCGCAGCGAACGGCGACAAGTCGCGCAAGGATGGCGCGAACTGCTGGAACAGAATGAACGCCAGCAGCGCTGCAATGATGAAGTAGTTGATCTTCTGGCCGGTGTTCGAGGCGATGGACTCGTCCGCGTCAACTTCTGCGGTCTTCTTCAGACCTTCCGGCGTCAGTTCGAACGCCCAGGAAAACAGCAGCGCGATGGGAAAGCCTAAAAGAACCAGGATGATGAAGAACCCGGGCACCCACTCCGGCATCGCCATGCGGGGAGCGATGGTGTCGACAACCTCGATCGTCAGCCAGCCGACGACCGCATAGGCGGCGCCCACGCGGAACACGTTGCGTCTCTTTAGTTCGTCGAAGTAACCGCTCATATCTGTTGTACTTTCTACACAGTACCCAGTCGATTAGCCAGCTCAACCGACTTGCCATCGCTGTCAACGAGACCGCGCGGAGGATCGAATTTCTGCGTCAATGGCGTCACAATAATCATCGTCAGGAAAGAAGCACCCAGGCCGATGAGGTCACCCGGCAAATGCGGATACACGAGCCCGGACAACAACCACACGACGATGCCGACGGTCATGGCCGAAAGCGCACCGGTGCGATTGGCTTTCTTCCACCACACACCAAGAATGAAGGGCACGATAATGGCCGCGAGCGTCAGCAGGTTGGCATCGAGGGCGGTGTCGAAAACGACCTGTGCGTTCAGAGCGACGGCGACCGCCACAGCACCACACATCCAGATTCCGATCCGCGACACCCTGAGCCGCAGCTGATCGCTGGCGTCTTTCTTGAAAAACGGCAGGATGTTGGTGCTGATCACGGTGGCGCCCGCGAGCAAGGTGCTGTCACATGAGCTCATGATTGCGGCGAGCAATGCGCCGACAAACAAAGCGACGGCGATCGGGTGCAGATGTTCCAGCGCTAGCGCCGGCAGCACGGCTTCAGAGTTTGCAAGCTCAGGCATTGTGACGCTGGCGATGACGCCGAGCATCACCGGAATCATGCCAAACGCGATGTAGCCGATACTTGCAACGTAGAACGCCTTAACGGCAGTGTCTTCATCCTTTGCGGCCATGGCGCGCTGGGCCAATGACTGCGATGCGATATCGGCGAGACCAAAAATGAGCCAGGCACGAATGTAGTTGAGCCACACCTCCGGCGTGTTCTGCAGCGGGTACATGCGCCAGGTGTTCTCCGGCAACTGTGCTGACACCGCACCCCAGCCGCCCGCATCAATCAGCACGACTACAAGCAAGGTGAGGAGACCGACGGCAATAATGACAATCTGGATCACGTCGGTGAGTGCGACGGCGAGCATGCCACCCACGGTCGTATAGATAACGACGACCAGGGCGCCGCCAAGAATGCCAACGACCAATGGCGTGCCTGTCAGAGACTCAAACACAAAGCCAAACGCGACCAGCATGCCGCCGGTCCACAGTATCGAAGAGAACAACGCGCCCGCTGACATGATGACGCCGCAGGTCGGACCGAAACGACACTCGACAAACTCGACAATGGTGAAGTACTTGAGTCGCCGCATCAGGCGCGCAAAGAACAGCCCGACCAGAAACAGGCAAACCGCCGCGCCGAACGGATCGGCTATTACGCCAAGCATACCGTCGTCGTACGCGGCACCCGAGCCACCCATCATCATGCCGCCACCAAACCAGGTGGCCGCGATGGTCGCCGCGCATAGCCAAAGCGGCAGGCTGCGGCCAGCAACGGCAAACTCCGCCGATGAATGCGTTTTTCGCGATGCGTAAATGCCGACGACCAGCATCAGCAGGATATAAACCGCAACTCCGACGAAAATCGTCGCCTGCGTATCCAAGACCTAGTCGGCCTTCCGGAACAGCGGCAATGTGCCAAGGCGGTCGGACAGCTCGAGGGGTTGCTCATCGGCATCCGTCAGCGGTCGCGGCGGGCTCGACTTCTGCGTGGCCAGCGATACGACAACCGCAACGATCAACGAGGCGATCGCCGCGATAAGGCTGGCGGGCCACTCCGGGAAGATCGCCGGCGCTGCTATGAATGTAGCGAACCCGGCGCCAATACCGGCGTAACCACCGATGCTGGTCAGCTTCGTCCACCAAATCATCAGCAGGTACGGTCCTGTCATGCCTGCAAAGCCGACGGATACGGCGTCACCAATAGACGCAATGACTGAAGTGGTGCTGAACGCACGTTCCAGCGCGATCATTGCCATCGCCGGCACCGACCAGCGCGCAACCGCGAGGCTCAGCTTGTCCGATGGATTCTTGACGATGCGCGGCAGCAGGTTCACCGAGCAAATTGTGCCTATACCCAAAAGAATGCTGTCCGAGGTGCTCATGATGGCGGAGACAACGGCACCAACAAACACAGCAACAAGTATCGGGTGTAAATGCTCAACCGCAAGCAACGGAATAATCGCGTTCGCGTCTTCGACGTTTGGCATGGTGACAACGGCGACGTAGCCAAGCGTGACCGGAATCAGACCGAACAACAGGTACGCAACGCCGGCAATGTAGAAAGAATTTTGAGCAACCTGCTCGGTGCGCGATGCCATGGCGCGCTGCACTAGCGACATCGTGCTGATCGCGACAAGTCCGGAGCTGAACCACACCTGGAAGTACTCGAGCCTGTCTGCGAAGGTGTTGCCCTGCGGCGTGAAATCGAATGCGTGTTCCGGTAGCTGGCTGGCAACGTTCGACCAGCCGCCAGCGTCGTGCAGCACAACGAAAAACAACACGAGCACGCCAATAATGATGAACACCATCTGCAACACGTCGGTTGCAGCAACGGCTTTCAGTCCACCAAACATGGTGTACACCACAATCACCAACGTGCCGCCGATAAGGCCGATGGCTGCCGGTTCGCCCGTCAACGCCTCGAATACAACACCGAAGGCAAACAACACACCACCGAGCCACAACAGGCCGGCGACGACGTTGACCACGGCGGAAATTACACTCGCGAAGTGGCCAATGCGAGCTTCGTAAAACTCGACATGTGTCATGCGTTTTGAGCGGCGATAGGTCCTGACGAAAAAGAAACCAGCGATAAGCAGCGAGACGCCGGAGACGATGGGGTCCCGAAGTACGAGCAGAGCGTCGCCGGAGTAGGCGGCGGCCGCCGAGCCCATCATGGGTCCCGCACCGAACCACGTGGCAACAATAGACACGGAGCACACGGTGAGCGACATGTTGCGGCCGGTGACGGCAAAGTCGCCGATCGACGATGAGCGGCCGGCAACAAGTACGCCGACAAGGAGCATCAGAACGACATATATCCCAACCCCAAGCAGGATGATGGTCTGCGATTCGATGATTGTTCTTCTTTTTGGCTACGAGTCGCAGCCGATACTAGCACCGCCGAATCAGAATGGGCTACTGGCGACGTTCTTCTTGTAGTTCCAGGAACCGATGATGCGTGTTCTTCGCCGGTGACCGCGGAGGTTTTGTTTGCGCCAGACCTTAAACTCTTTGCGTCGGAGTCCCTCGGGTGGCGTCCAGCTCTTCTTGCCGAAGTAGCTCGTTGTGTATTCGGCCAGGAAGCCTGCGTAACGGACCGCGCTGAGGTCGTCGAGATAGTCGTCAGCCAGCTCTGGTTGCTGCTGCTTTTTCTCGTCCCATGTGTCCACCAGGCTTTTGCGGGCCTTGTACTCGCAGTCGAAGCTCGAGGCTCTTGCCGGGTTTTCACCTCCTATCTGCAGTTGGCAGGCGCTTTTCATCAGGCTGTAGGCGACCCAGGACTGGAACGCCGGGTCGTCATTGGCGAAAGCGCTTGGCGCAAGATAGAAGGTGTCGCCATCAGTCACGCCCTCGCGGGTGTAGATGCTGCCGGCAGCAGCCACCATCGGCAGGAGCAGGATTAGAACGAGAAATCGCATATTCGAAGCATACGTCACATCCATTAACGAGAGCTGAAGCAAGTTCTCACTGGCGCACTTCATGTATCATTCGGACGCTAGTTATCAAGGGGTTAGGAAGCTTGGGCTTAAGCACCATCATTCTTGCGGCCGGTCAGGGCACGCGCATGCGTTCGAGCCTGCCCAAAGTGCTGCAGCCGCTGGCTGGAAAGCCACTTTTGGCGCACGTTATCGACATTTCGCGACAAATAGGCGCAGATGACGTCTGTATCGTGTATGGCTTCGGTGGCGAGGCGGTGCAGGAGCGGTTTGCCGACCCCGCTATCCGCTGGGCGCTGCAGGCTGAGCAGTTGGGTACCGGGCATGCCGTGCAACAGGCCATGCCGGAGACGCCCGTCGAGAACCGAGTGTTGATACTGGCGGGTGACGTGCCGCTGCTGATGGCGCCAACGCTGGCGAAGCTGCTCGAAGAAACACCGCAAGACGAAATGGCGGTGCTAACCGTCGATATGGACGACCCGAGCGGCTACGGTCGCATCGTCCGCGAGAATGGCAGCGTGCATCGTATCGTCGAGCAAAAAGACGCGAACGACGCCGAAAAAGCGCTTAAAGAGATCAACACGGGCGTGATCCTGTGTCCGGGTGACAAATTGAAGAAGTGGCTCGCTAATCTCGGCAACGACAACGCACAAGGCGAGTATTATCTGACCGACGTCATTGCAATGGCGGTTGCCGACGGCGTTACCGTTCATGGCATCAAGGGCGACAGCAGCGCAGAGGTAATGGGCATCAACGACAAGAAACAACTGGCAGAAGCCGAGCGCGCACTACAGGCGCGACTCGTCGACGAGCTGATGGCGCAGGGCGTTGGCTTTGCCGATCCGGCACGTGTCGATATTCGCGGCAAGCTGACCTGCGGCAACGACGTGTTCATCGACATCAATGCCGTATTCGAAGGCGACGTCACCCTCGGTGATGGCGCCCACATCGAATCGAACAACCTTATTCGTGATAGCCAGATTGGTCCGGGCACCGTCGTTCATTCGAATTGCCATATCGAAAGTTCATCGACCGGGAAGAACTGCGAAATCGGCCCGTTCGCACGCATGCGACCTGGAGCTCAACTGGCCAACAACGTGAAGATCGGCAACTTTGTCGAGATCAAAAAGAGTACGGTTGCCGATGGCAGCAAGGTTAACCACCTCACCTACATTGGTGACACGGAAATAGGTAAAGGTGTCAATGTTGGTGCAGGCACGATCACCTGCAACTACGATGGCGCCAACAAATACAAAACACGTATCGGCGACGGTGCGTTTATCGGCTCCGGTGTTGAGCTGGTGGCGCCAGTCGATATTGGTGAGAACGCAACAATCGGCGCCGGTGCAACCATAACCAAGGAAGCACCCGCAAACGAGCTGACAATCGCACGTGCGAAACAAATGACCGTCCGGGGATGGAAGCGCCCGGTGAAGAAGGGAGACTAGGGAATGTGTGGAATCGTAGGCGCTGTTGCCGAACGGGATGTTGTTTCGATACTGGTTGAAGGACTGCGCCGACTTGAGTATCGCGGTTACGACTCGGCCGGCGTGGCCGTCATTGATGACAACAACAAGATTGGTCTGTGCCGCACCGTGGGCAAAGTCGCAGAGCTCGACGCCAAACTTGCAGCCAATCCTCTCAAAGGCCGCATCGGTGTTGCGCATACGCGTTGGGCAACGCACGGCGGCGTCACCGAAGCAAACGCGCACCCGCATCTTTCCGGTGGCCGTGTTGCTGTGATTCACAACGGTATCATCGAAAACTTCCAGCCCATCAAGGACGAGATGCTGGCGGAAGGTTACGTGTTCGACTCCGAAACTGATACGGAAGTCGCGGCACACCTGGTAAACCACTATCTGAAGCAGGGACACGATCTCGTCGAGGCCGTTGGCAAGGCTGTCGAGCGATTCGAGGGCGCGTATGCACTGCTGGTTGTCGACGCCGATGATCCGGACCGTATCGTTGTCAGCCGCGTAGCGAGCCCGTTGGTTATAGGTCTTGGCGACGGCGAGAACTTCGTCGCGAGCGGTGTGCCGGCTTTGCTGCCGGTAACGCAACGCTTCATCTATCTCGAACAGGGTGACCTCGCAGAGATCCGTCGTGACGGCGTGCGCATCGTTGATGCAAATGGCAATGACGTCGAGCGCGAAGTGCATGAAACAGAATGGGACAGCACGTCTGCTGAAAAAGCGCCCTACGATCATTTCATGTTGAAGGAAATTCACGATCAGCCAAGTGCGCTAGCCGACACCCTGTATGGCCGCGTCTCCAATCAGCGAGTCATCCCGGAATCACTGGGGCCGCGAGCGGAGGAGCTGCTCAACAAAGTAGAGAACATTCACATCGTCGCGTGCGGCACGAGCTACAACGCGGGCTGTGTTGGCAAGTACTGGATCGAGGCAATTGCGGGCGTGCCAACGCACGTTGAGATCGCGAGTGAGTATCGCTATCGGCACGTCTTTGTGCCCAAAAACACTTTGTTCGTGACGCTGTCGCAGTCGGGCGAAACTGCCGATACGCTAGAAGCGCTGCGCATGGCGAAGAAACTCGGATACCTCGGCACCTTAACGATTTGCAACAGCGCGCATAGCTCGATGGTGCGTGAATCAGACCTGGTCATGATGACCCAGGCGGGCCCCGAAATCGGTGTTGCCAGCACCAAGGCGTTTACCACGCAGTTGCTATCGATTCTCCTCGTCACGCTGATGATGGCGAAGCATCGTGGCATGAGTGAGGAGCGCGAGAAAGAATTTGTGGCGAACCTGACCCACGCAGCGGCAGCATCCGCCTTGACGCTGAAGATGAGTGATCAGCTCAAGGAGTTGGCGAAGGACTTTGCCGACAAGCAACACACGCTGTTCCTGGGTCGTGGCCCAATGTGGCCGATCGCCATGGAAGGTGCGCTGAAGCTCAAAGAGATTTCATACATTCACGCCGAAGCGTATGCCGCGGGTGAACTGAAACACGGTCCGCTCGCACTCATCGATGAAGACATGCCGGTTGTCGTCGTCGCGCCCAACAACGAGCTGCTCGACAAGCTCAAGTCGAATATGCAGGTCGTTCGCGCGCGCGGTGGCCAGCTGTACGTTTTCGCCGACGCCGAAACCGGTATCGAAAGCGAGGAAGGCGTGAAGGTGATCAAGATGCCGCATGCCGACAGGCTCATTGCGCCGATCGTGTACACCGTGCCGCTACAGCTTCTCGCCTACCACGTTGCAGTCCTGCGCGGCACTGATGTCGACCAGCCGCGCAATCTCGCCAAGAGTGTGACGGTGGAGTGATTAAGTCAGGAGATGCCGTTGTGAACCTCAGTACATAACTCCGTCACTCAGGACGTAACTCCGTCACTTTTCGACGGTTTAATCCGCGTAACTCTGTCACTCCAGGTGCAAACTCATTGAAAACCTATGCGCCGAGTCTCGGCCAGTACTTGCCACTCGAGCTTTCACGATGATCCCTAGACTTGCCGCTCACGAATGGCTGCTTTCGGCGAATGGCGAGGTTCGCTATACCCTCAATACCAGCCGCTCAAACGGCTGCTTTCGGGGTATCATGGGGGTCTGCTACTGGCCCAAAGCAGCCATTGGGTTTGGCTCCGCATAATAAATTCAAAAAAGGAGAGCCACATGGTCCGACCATCCTTAATAGCCATTTCTCTAACGGCCATATCGTTGGTCTTGGGATTCACGCCAATGGCGGTTGCCGGAGATCAGCCCGACATTACGAATATCGGCTTTGTCCTGTACACCAAGACTCATTCGCCGGGAACTCTGAGTGCAAGGTGGATGTTGACGGACAAGTACAAGGGGCCGGGTATCGCGACTGGTGGCCCTGCAGAGGGTTACGCCGGTAAGTATCACGTTCGCTATTTTTACGATAGCGGCGAGTTTTCTGATGAATACGACCTGGTCATCGAGAAATCCGAAGATGTGTATAGAGCCTTTTGGCTGGTCGATGGCGAGACACGTGCTATTGGCGTCGGTATGGAAGTCGAGAACGGGCTCGCGGTCGGTTGGCGCAGAGTCACTAATTGATTGACTGGTGACCGGCCGCTTGTGGCCGTTCTGAGACGCTCGCCATTCGACCGTAAAGGTGAGGCGCGATTCGTTGATTAGATATTGGTTCGGACGGAGGTATGGCTTGAACACATTGAGTGTTATGAGAACAATCTTGAGTCTGGTGGCGCTTTGCCTGCTGTCGCCCATGGCGCTCGCAAGTTGGCAAACAACCAGGTTCCACGTCGTGCTGGGCGAACCGCTGGACGAGGCGCATGTACCGCAAATAATGTCGGCTCCGACATCAAGTCAGCGAGACGCGTCCTCCAAGGCTCACAGCGCGCTGCGCGAGACATACCTCATGCCAGGTGTTGGCGGTATTTCACATTCTGCTCAGGAAGTAGCCACCTTCGCCAGCCTTACTGAGAAAATTGAGCGCTTTCTTGAAGAAATCGCGACAACCTATCAAACGGAGGGTTACCTTGGGCCTCCGGCTATGTCGTACGATTCCGGCATGGATGCGTATCGCGTGTACATCTTGGACTTCGCTCAATCAGCATATCTCGGGGATAAGGGTGGTCTTGCTGGTCGTTATTTTGGAACCGGCTGTGGTACCAAAGATCGGGCCGGCTGGATAGCTCTGAACCTGCCGCAACTTCTTGGTGAGTCCGATGAGCGCCTATTCAACCTGCTCGCGCACGAGTTGTTTCATGCTGTACAGGATAACTACGGCCAACAGTTCAAGTCCTGGAACTCTTGCAAAGATGCACAGCCGGCGCAGATCGAGGGTTCGGCAGAAGCGGTATCAAGCTACATCTCGAACAAGAAGTTCTCTGGCTATATTAGCCGCTACGGGGCGGCGGATTCATACGCATACTATGACTATCCATTCGTCGTTGCCGGGGACAACGGAATGGATGAGGCGTACAAGACAGCCTCGTTCTTTCGTTACCTGATGGAGCGCTTCACCGGACACAAGATCATCCAAGGGCTGTTTTCAAATCGTATAAAGGACCAGGTCAGCCCGAATGGTGTTCTCGACTGGCTCGACAAATGCCTGGCTAAGACCTGCGGTATTGGGTATAGCCTCTATTTCGTTTTTCCGGATTTTGCTGCAAACCTGGCGTTGTGGGGGAAGGACAGGTACCACAACTACTATGAGGAGAACTGGCGGTACGAGGTTCTGGATGAATGCACGTCGGTAAACCTTGAGCCTTTAAAGGGCAAGGATTCTGTTACGACGTCTCCAATTTATCTGCAACCCACAACTGCAAGGTGCATCAAGGTGTCAGTCACCGGGCTCAAACCAAAGCAAAGAGTCGCGGTCAAATTTATGTCGATGGAATCCGGCCCGAACGCGCGTAAGAAACTGGACTCACTTCATCTGGGGTTATCGCGACTCGGGGGCATCGCCGAGACTTTTGGGGGGGCGTTCGACTGCAGGGAAGCCGCTAAACGGACGAAATCGCCCGTTTGCCTAGACAAGCCGTTCCTGGGAGAGCGAGGCAAGCGTGATCGAGCGGCCGAGGCCGGTGAGACTGATACCAGCTCGATGGCAAAAATGTGGTTGAGTGACAGGCAATCGTCGGCAAGTGGGGCATTCGAGAACATCTACGTGGTCAGCGATACGAGCACACCGCCCAGACTGAATGAGTACGACGATAGTTCACATGGCAAAGGGTACCCGCTCACCCTGATTGTGAGTCTCGATCACAGCAGTGGCAGCAGCACTGAGAGAGGTGAGTTCGAGGACCCGGGTGCTGGTATCAACCGGGCCCTGAATACTGAGCCGGCCCAAATGCACGGTGGCGAGAGCAATGCGTTTGCCAACGCGGGCTTTCCCGATATGTCCAGAATGCCGTTCCTTCCGGATCCATTGTTGTCGGCGGAGCTTGAGGAGGAGCTAGAGGACATGTATGGGGACGGAATTTCCTTGATACATGTCCACGAAACCAATGTGACCGCATCGGAGGCACAGTTCAAAGGATCAACCAACTTTACGATTGGGGTCGAGAAGCCGATCCGCTTCGGGCAGACAGGTACGTTTCGGGCGGCTATGACAATGGGCGGAACAGTGATGGACTCGTCCAGCCCTGACGCGATGATACTTCCGGACAATATGAATAGTCCGACCGGAACTGTGACCGTGCATCGTTTCGATGACAGCATGCTCAATCTTGATCTGGTCGTGGGCTACTGTCGTTATCCCAACATGGACTTTGAGTCCGGTATTTGTCGAAAGCCTGATACCTTGAGAGCCTCGATTGCCAAACCATTTGGTTGGACGTACGACCCCAGTTCGGGTTTCTACAGTGTCATGAGTCCTGGTCAGGAACTCTACGGCAAGTTAATCGAAGGGGCGTTTTACGGTGGCCCTTCAAACCTACAGTCGGACGAGAGTTCACCATTCGATTCGTTCATACCTGGCGGCAGTTCGGCTGGTAGCTCCAGCGACGGAGGTCAGGGCGGCTGTAACTGTTCTTGCGAGGAGTTCGAGGCTATTCAGAACGCCGCGGAGCGTCTGGAGCAGAGTGCTTCAGAAAGCGACGGCGGCATGCCGGATATGTCAGGCATCAATGTCAGCAGAATGATGTGTGTATCCCAATGTGCCCGACAGTACGGTCAATGCAACTAATTAGTGGTGGCTACCGGTTATGCGCATAATGCATACAAGGGCGAACCGAGAGTTTTGCCCGTTCTCTCTAGTAATCAGCTAGTTATTGAATGTGATCGTACGACAGAATGTAAGCGATTCTCGCAACAGCTTAACCGGCGACTTTGCCGACGCCTCAGTCGAAGTCGTTGCCAGTATTTACCACTATCCAATTGGCTGTATCACCATACTTGCCCCTCACGAACGGCTGCTCGCGGCCGTTCTGGGACGGTCACCGGAAAGCCAGTTGAGGGGCCGCTTCAAATCGCATAGCAGCGGCTCGAAAAACTTGAGGTAATATGACCGCTTGTGACCCAAAGCGGCCCCTGATTGCAATTGTCGAGTGTATCTATGGACACACTTGTCGCTTCGATTAGAAGAACGGCCCCGGATCCAAGAAGACGATGGCAGCCGACAGGAGGCTCGCCATGACGTAAGCAATTACGTTGCCGGTCCATCCGGCTTTCACTGTGCGGCTACCGATCACCGTCAGAGCCAGCAACAGCGTCACCGCGATCCCGGGCAGCAACCACAGGGGCAGCCCGAGCTCGAGACTGATGCGCGCCTCATCATTAGGTTGACTCACGACGCTGATCCCCAACGCCACGGCACGCATATAGAATTGCAAAAACAAGAAGGGATAGAGAAGAAGGCTCCGCGTCGTGCGGATCAGCGCCAGGGCGGCTATCGCCAGAATGTAAGTAATTAGAGGCCCTGCAGCGTCGACGAGGCTCCTGTCTAAGGCGCTGTCGTAAGCGCCTCCGCCCTCAAGACCTCCCCCATTGAGGCTCATCCACATGTCGTAGCCGAGAGCCTCGCCCATCTGCCAGTGGGCGAATTCATGGGGTAGCCAGGTCAAGAGCGCCGCTGGAATGAACATTAGTGCATAGGCCACCCAAGTCATTTTCTTGCTCGCGGTCACCCCTTCTCCTTTCTTAGTAAACACCTGGTTCTCGCTTCTTAGTGTACCGTCACCCGGGCTGCGCGACATAGACTGCCTGGGTACCGGTTCGCTATTGGCCGCTGGGTTCGAATTCCTATGAATGACCCAGCGGACTAATTTCCCGGCG
>Ga0316189_10003295_pt1 | contig 15690 bp, 7 predicted proteins | sample LowCovwburrow_MG_FD_204930 | JGI IMG/M metagenome (GOLD analysis project Ga0316189, IMG submission 204930) | Coastal sediment microbial communities from Maine, United States - Lowes Cove worm burrow | ecosystem: Environmental > Aquatic > Marine > Coastal > Sediment | place: USA: Maine... | reverse complement strand
GTTGTAAGACTGATACTAAAACTGACAACGACGTAGTGGAAGTCAATCAATCAACCATTGGCCATCACATAGAACGTTTGTCCTCAGATGAGTTTATGGGAAGAAAGCCATTTACAGAAGGAGAAGTTAAAACAGTTAACTATTTAAAAGAAGAGTTTTCAAAACTTGGGCTATTACCGGGAAATGGGGATAGCTTTTTTCAAGATGTTCCCATGGTTGAAATTATGGGAACCCCAACAGATAAAATGAAAATTTCAGGACCTAATGGTGATTTTGATTTGAATTATTTTGATGATTTTGTATTAGTTGCTGAAAAAACTGACCCTGTGAACATCCTTGAGAATTCAGAACTTGTTTTTGCAGGTTATGGTATTGTAGCTCCAGAATATGGTTGGAATGATTATGAAGGGATAGATTGGAAAGGAAAAACGGCAGTCGTTTTAATAAACGATCCAGGTTTTAAATCTGGAGATTCAACATTGTTTAAGGGTAATGAAATGACCTATTACGGTCGTTGGACGTATAAGTATGAAGAAGCCGCCAGACAAGGTGCCGATGGAGTACTAATTATACACGATACTGAACCTGCTTCTTATGGTTGGAATGTGGTTCAATCAAGTTGGAGAGGCGCCCAACTAAAAATAGAAAGTAATAATCCCGTTGCAGACATTAACGCATGGATTAGTAATGAAAGTGCTAAGAAGTTATTTGAAGCTTCTTCTTTTAAAGGGGAAGATTATAAAGTGATTGCTGGGCAAAAGGGTTTTAAACCAATTTCATTGGGGCTAACAGCTTCGGTCACAGTCAATAATGCGATTAAAAGGGATGTTTCCAAAAATGTAGTCGCAATTTTACCGGGTTCAGAAAGAAAGGATGAGTATATTATTTATTCGGCACATTGGGATCATTTCGGAATTGGTATACCAGTAGAGGGCGACTCAATTTACAATGGAGCTCTTGACAACGCCTCTGGAACAGCTTGCCTATTGGCGATTGCAGAAGCTTTCAAAAAAGCCGGGCCAACGAAACGTTCCATTGTTTTTATGGCTGTTACAGGAGAAGAACAAGGTTTGTTAGGGTCAGCTTATTATGCTGAAAATCCTATTTTTGAGCCTAAAAATTCGGTGGCAAATATTAATATGGATGGGGTTATGAGTCCGGGACGAATGAAAGATTTAACTATAACCGGTTTTGGGCATTCAGAAATGGATGAATATGCTAAAGTAGCCGCAGAAGATCAAGGGCGCTATGTAATTCCTGACCCTGAAGCGGAAAAAGGATACTTTTTTAGATCAGACCACTTTAACTTTGCTAAAATTGGCATACCAGCCTTATATGCTGGAGGAAGTTATGAACATTTTGAAAAAGGTATTGAATATGCAAAACGAATGAATGATGAATACCAACAATACAGATATCATCAACCTTCAGACGAGTTTGATCCTGCATCAACCGATTTAAGTGGTTCACAATTTGATGCACAACTTTTTTACAATGTTGGGTTTCGGTTAGCGAATGAGGATTACTTTCCGCAATGGTATGATGGTAGCGAATTTAAAGCCGCTAGGGAAAACAATTAATGAATGATAAAAAGGCTTTTTTGAAAACTTAAAAAAAGTAAAACTATTGCTAAAACTGTGGTCAATTGATAACTGCCTAGTTCTACAAGTTTTGTTCTTTATTGTTTTTGAATCATTCTAAATCTTAACCCCTTTTTCTTGAATATTTCGTAAATTACGGCTCTAAAAATGAGTGTTTATTACAGATGAAGCAAGTAGCCCCCTATAAGCCCAAAAATAAAGTACGTATCGTTACGGCAGCCTCCCTTTTTGATGGGCACGATGCTGCCATAAACATCATGCGCCGAATCATACAGTCCACTGGTGTTGAGGTCATTCACCTTGGGCACGACCGCAGCGTTGAAGAGGTGGTTAATACAGCCATACAAGAAGACGTCAATGCCATTGCCATGACTTCCTATCAAGGTGGGCATAACGAGTACTTTAAGTATATGTATGATTTGCTGAAGGAAAAAGGCGCAGGCCACATTAAAATATTCTGCGGCGGCGGCGGTGTTATCCTTCCTGAAGAAATCAAGGATTTGTTGGCTTATGGTATCACCCGGATCTACTCACCTGATGATGGTCGCACCATGGGCTTGCAGGGTATGATCAATGATTTGGTAGAAAAGTCTGATTTTCCCCTCGGCGATAGTCTGAATAACGAATTTGAACTTTTGACCAAAAAGAAGCCCCAGGCAATTGCCAGGGTTATTTCTGCTGCAGAGAACTATCCGGAAGTGGCAAAAAATACGCTAGAGGCTATTCATACAAAAAATAAAACAACTGTAATTCCCGTTCTTGGAATCACAGGTACCGGCGGTGCCGGGAAATCCTCTTTGGTTGATGAGTTGGTGCGACGTTTTTTAATCGATTTTCCCAAGAAGACCATCGGTATCATATCTGTTGACCCTTCCAAACGAAAAACAGGAGGGGCATTACTTGGAGACAGAATCCGAATGAACGCCATTAATAATCCACGTGTTTACATGCGGAGTTTGGCAACACGCCAAAGCAATTTGGCGCTATCAAAACACGTGCAAGAAGCGGTAGACGTATTAAAGGCCGCCGAGTACGACCTTATCATCCTCGAAACTTCGGGCATTGGGCAATCCGATACCGAGATTATAGAACATAGCGACCTGGCGCTGTATGTAATGACACCCGAATTTGGGGCTGCTACCCAACTCGAAAAGATCGACATGCTCGATTTTGCCGACCTTGTGGTCATCAACAAATTTGACAAACGAGGCGCTCTTGATGCACTCCGTGATGTGAAGAAACAATACATGCGCAACCATAATTTGTGGGATACGCATCAAGATGATCTGCCGGTTTTTGGCACAATAGCTTCCCAATTCAATGACCCGGGCATGAACACCCTTTACAAGGCAGTGATGGATCAGCTGGTTGAAAAGACCAATGCCAATTTAAAATCCAGCTTTGCCGTTTCAAAGGAACTATCCGAAAAGATTTTTGTGATTCCCCCGGCTCGCACACGCTACCTTTCGGAAATTGCTGAAAGCAACCGTACATATGACCAAAAGGTGAATGAACAGGTAATTGTAGCACAAAAGTTATATGGCATTTTTAAAACTATGGAGTCGGTCATTGAATCAACACCAAAATTGGATAAGTCAGGAATTGTTTTCGAATCTGTCAGTTTGAGCGCAGTCGATAACAAAGACTTTGTAAGAATGCTTGTTGCAGAATTCGACCGTATCAAAATGGACTTTGATCCCTACTATTGGGAGATGCTACTGCAATGGGATGATAAGGTCAAAAGATACAAAGACCCTATGTACAGCTTCAAGGTGAGGGGTAAGGAAATAAAGATTGAAACACATACCAAATCGCTTTCGCAGAGTGACATTCCAAAAGTAGCATTGCCAAAATACCAAGCCTGGGGTGACCTCTTGCGATGGATGCTGCAAGAGAACGTACCAGGGGAGTTTCCATATACAGCAGGTTTATATCCGTTTAAAAGAATGGGGGAAGACCCTGCCCGTATGTTTGCTGGTGAAGGTGGCCCTGAGCGTACCAATCGCCGTTTTCATTATGTGAGTTTCGGCTTACCGGCCAAGAGGCTTTCCACTGCTTTTGATAGTGTAACCCTTTATGGAAACGACCCAGGCCATCGTCCCGATATCTATGGGAAGATTGGCAATGCAGGCGTTTCCATCTGTTGTCTGGATGATGCGAAGAAACTATATTCGGGCTTCAACTTAGCAGATGCCATGACCTCGGTAAGCATGACGATCAACGGCCCTGCGCCCATGTTATTGGGCTTTTTCATGAATGCCGCGATTGACCAGCAATGTGAACTGTATATCAAAGAAAACAACCTTGAAAAAGAAGTCGAGGCCAAGATTCAAAAGCGTTATAAAGGTAAAGGCATTGAACGCCCACTTTACAACGGTGAACTGCCAGAAGGTAACGACGGTCTCGGATTATTGTTATTGGGCGTTACCGGTGATCAAGTGCTTTCCCATGATATCTATAAAAAGATAAAGACCAAGACCCTCTCGCAAGTAAGAGGTACGGTACAAGCAGATATTTTAAAAGAAGACCAAGCGCAAAATACGTGTATCTTTTCTACGGAGTTCGCACTGCGATTGATGGGTGACGTACAGGAGTATTTTATAACAGAGAAGGTACGTAACTTCTATTCCGTTTCTATTTCAGGTTATCATATTGCCGAGGCGGGTGCCAACCCTATTTCTCAATTGGCATTTACACTTTCCAACGGTTTCACTTATGTGGAATACTATTTAAGCCGTGGTATGGACATCAACCAATTTGGTCCTAACCTTTCCTTCTTTTTTAGTAATGGTATCGACCCCGAATATGCGGTGATTGGCCGAGTAGCCCGTAAAATTTGGGCCAAGGCAATGAAAGAGAAGTACGGTGCCAACGATCGGGCGCAGATGCTCAAATATCATATTCAAACCTCAGGTCGAAGTCTGCATGCACAAGAGATAGATTTTAATGACATCCGTACCACCCTGCAAGCACTGTATGCCATTTATGATAATTGTAATTCGTTGCACACCAATGCCTATGACGAAGCCATCACTACCCCTACGGAGGAGTCGGTGCGCAGGGCGATGGCCATTCAGCTGATAATCAATAAGGAATTGGGCTTGGCAAAGAATGAAAATCCCATCCAAGGAGCCTTTATTATTGAAGAGTTGACCGATTTGGTCGAAGAGGCTGTGCTGCAAGAATTTGACCGTATCACGGAACGAGGTGGTGTTTTAGGTGCTATGGAAACGATGTACCAGCGTAGCAAAATACAAGAAGAAAGTTTGTACTATGAGACCTTGAAGCATACTGGCGAATACCCAATTATTGGTGTGAACACCTTTTTAAGTTCCAAGGGTTCGCCTACGATAATGCCCGCTGAAGTGATTCGCGCTACCGAAGAGGAAAAGCAATTTCAAATCTTGACGAAAGAAAACCTCAATAAAGCAAATGCTGCCCAGGTTGAAGCGCAAATCAGAGCCTTGCAAAAAGCTGCCATCAATAATGAGAACCTTTTTGAAAAACTGATGGAGGTCACTAAATTCTGCTCGTTGGGGCAAATCACTTCAGCCTTGTTTGAAGTGGGTGGTCAGTATAGAAGAAATATGTAAAAAGGAGATCAATAAAACATTTCCGGTTATTTAGAAGCGTACTAAATTTGTATCAAATAGTCCATTTTGGTCGGGAAGGGCCATAGCCTAACCCCTTTTTTATTAAATTCGTTTTATGGGAGATTCTAAAAGTAAATCATGTACGAGCGAGGATAAATATGAAGATGCAATTGCCTGTTTGCAAAAAGATCTAGTTCATCTACAGGAATGGGTAAGAACACAAGGTTTAAAGGTGGTTATTATTTTTGAAGGCCGGGATGCCTCAGGAAAAGGTGGAACCATTAAAAGATTTACCGAGCCTTTGAATCCACGTGTGTGTAGGGTTGTGGCCTTGGGGGTGCCAACAGAGAAGGAGAAAACACAGTGGTATTTTCAACGGTTTGTGGCACATTTGCCAGCAGCTGGAGAAATCGTGATATTTGATCGTAGTTGGTACAATAGGGCAGGGGTCGAAAAGGTAATGGGCTTTTGTACCGAAGAGGAGTACCAGGAATTTTTACGTTCCTGTCCCGATTTTGAACGTATGTTGGTACGCTCTGGAATCATTCTTTTAAAATACTGGTTTTCGGTCAGTGACGAGGAGCAGGAGAAGCGTTTTAAAAGCCGTATAAAAGACCCAATGAAGCGCTGGAAATTCAGCCCAATGGATTTGGAATCCCGTGCCAGATGGTTGGAATATTCAAAGGCCAAAGACGATATGTTTGCGCATACCGATACCAAACAAGTGCCTTGGTATGTCGTTGATGCCGATAACAAGAAAAAAGCGCGCCTTAATTGCATTGACCATATCTTAAGTCAAATTCCGCATGAAAAAATGAAGTATAAGTCAATAAAACTTCCTCCTTTGCCCCAATATGAAAGTTATGTACGCCCTCCTATGAAGTATCAGACGTTCGTGCCAGAGAAGTATTGATAAAAGGTTCCAAAACATGAATTCAAATGATATTTTTGGTTATAGCAAAATTTAGTATTGCCAATTCTCATGGATCAATTGAGTGTCGGGATCGAATTAATGCTAAACACTGAGGCAATGAAGTTCAAAATTACAATGTTATTCCTCGTATGGATGAATTTTGGAGCTGTAGGTCTTCTAGCCCAAAGTCAGGATGATGGCTATATCATGACGGTTAATGGCAGATTGGAAATCAATGATATGGGAAAGACATTGATTCATGAACATATTGTTACAAATTTCATTGGTACCAAGAATCCCAATGAACCTTTTGAGGACCAAGAAATAGCTATCGATTTGATATTGCCTTATTTGAAAAATCTTAAGTCTTTAGGATATAAAACACTTTTCGAATGTACACCAAGTTATATTGGTAAAAATGTTGCCTTGTTACAAGAACTTTCGAAACGTTCAGGTATTCACATTGTTACTAACACCGGGTATTATGCTGCAGTTAATAAAAAATATCTTCCTAAACATGTATATACCGAGTCGGCTGAAGTAGTGGCTGAAAGGTGGTATCATGAATGGCAAAAAGGGATATCGGATACGGGAATACATCCCGGTTTTATAAAATTAGGCGTTGGGGCCGGCGTTCTGGATAGTATAGAACAAAAGATTGTGAGTGCTGGAATGCTGGTGAGTCAAAGAACTGGCTTGACCCTTGCTGTACACACGGGTGATGGTGAAAGTGTAAAAAATCAATCTTTATTGGCGAAGGAGCATAATTTTGATTTGAACAAATTAATTTGGGTACATGCCCAAAATGGTACTGATGAAGATCGAATAAGCATGGCCGAAAAGGACATCTGGATCAGTCTTGATGGAGTCAGCGAAACCAAAGTGGAAGAATACGTTTCCATGATCGTGAAATTCAAGGAACGTTCGTTACTGCATAAATTACTATTATCACATGATGATGGTTGGAGTGTTGAATTTGCGAAGGGCGAGTTCTCCCTTAAACTTTTTGGAAATGGAAATAGCCAACCTTACCGTACTATTTCGGAAATATTGATAAAAAGGCTTTATGAAATTGGATTAAACAAAGCACAAATTGATTTAATTTTGATTGAAAATCCAAAAAGGGCGATGGCCATTCACGATTGAAATTACAATACCTTCAAATTACTGATCCATAATGCCTCCATTTATAGGTTTAATCCAAAAAGAATAGGTGTATACCTTGTCCTTTAATAAATACTCCTCCAAGAAATTGTACATAAAGGAAGAACCGCCAAGTGCCGAGGTTTTATAATCTACATTAAGGGTTACGAAATCCGCATTGACAATATCTGTAGTATGGGCCGCTTTAGTCAGGTTTTCCAGGCTGTAATTATGTGCCGAAATATTCAGGTCTTTACCTTCTACAACTAAACCAAGGCCAGCAACATTACTCATGCGTGCCCATTGAACATCACTCTTATTACCATTTTCCTGCGGTCGTATATAAGGCACATATTGTGTATCAACGGTTGAAGAATACACACCAATTTTGGATCCTGTTTTACGATCAGGGTAATTCTCAAAGGGACCTTTGCCGTACCATTCCATATTTTGTGCTTCCTTTGGTAAAAGCAGTTGCATGCCCACTTTTGCCAAAGGCTTCATTGTAAAATAGTCCTTTACTCCATACCCAAAGGCAGCCAGAGATATTAATAGGAGAATGAATGGAATTAGCATTAGGAGAAACTTCACAAACTTTCGTTTCACTTTTTTACGGATTAAAATCAAGACTAATAGCATGATCAAAGCACCTATGATTCCTGCGATAAATGCCATTTTCGGCATACCTCCGAAAACTTTGGGGGGTATTAATCTATGGTCCGTCTTTATAAATCCATTGCCCAAAAGGGTATAGGTGGTTTCATAGGCGAATGTTGTTGCCGGGCTTTTTAATTTCCCTTTAACCTTAATATGAACCTCATTGTCAGCTACTTCTTCGATCGAGTAATTGCTAACATGGATTTGCATTTGATCCAATCCCATATTGGTCCAATGGGTGCCATTGGAAACTAAAAAGGGAATATTGGGATTGCCCCTATCGTTATCTGTTGGAGCTCTCCATAAATTGGGTTTGGGGCCTTGGACAAAAATATGTATCCCCGATTTCTGATAGTTTTCCAGAAGTCCGTTTTCTGTATTGAAAGTAAGGCTGAAGGCATCATTCTCAAAGGTGATATTGTTGTCGGATGCTACTTTTTTAATTGGATTCCCAGTAGCTGCTATTGTTGGTTCTTTCTCCGCTTGCGCCAAGGTGAATTGCTCCCAAGCAACTTCATGACCAGCGTTAGCCCAGTTAAGGGTGTCCTTTAAAACCAGGCTGAGGGTCAAATGATAATCTTTGTTTTTTTGGAAGGTATTTTGGTTTATTGCAATCTGAACCTTTTGTGACTCGCCTGGTTTCAAATTTGCTATAGCAATACTTCCCGTATTAATGCTTTCCCCTGAAGCGGTCAAGTTCCATTGCAGTTGGGTAAAATCCAGGTTTTGATGGAAATACTTATTGATGATGTTGAAGGTGGCTGTCTTCAAGTCAACAGCATCGAATTTTACAAATTGCTGTACTTTCTTTACTTCCTCAAGGGCCGGATGCGGCTCGCGATTAGGAAATATCAGTCCGTTTATACAAAAATTGGTATCGCCTATTTCATCCCCGAAATCACCACCATAGGCATAGAATTCATTCCCGTTTTCGTCTTTCTTCACTAATCCTTGATCTACCCAGTCCCATATAAATCCGCCTTGCATTGTGGGGTTCTTTTCAAAGATGTCCCAGAATTGTTTGAAATGTCCGGTGCTATTTCCTTGTGCATGGGCGTATTCGCAAATGATATAAGGTCGAAGCGTGTCGGACCGAGCATTTTCTTGGGCCTTGTCAGGCATGGGGTACATGGTGGATCCAATTTCCTGATTGGCAGGTCCACCCATATTTTCCATGAGCATCATACCGCCTTTGACTTTGCCTATAACATTGGCTTCTTGAAATTCTTTAAGGCCAATACCAATATCCTTACTCTCGTAATGAATAGGTCTATTACTCTTATCAATGGAGCGTATGACTTCGCCCATTGCAACTAAGTTTGGACCATAACCTGCTTCATTTCCAAGGGACCACATTACAACGGAAGCAAAATTCTTATCTCGTTCAACCATGGCAACCCCACGGGCAACAATGGCATTTTTCCATTCCGGAAATTTTACGGGACTTAGGTTGTAATTGAACCATAGATCATGACTTTCCAAATTAGCTTCATCCATTACATAAAGCCCATATTCATCACAGAGTTCATACCAGCGGGTTTGGTTAGGATAGTGTGAAGTGCGAACAGCATTGAAATTGTATTGTTTCATCAATTTAACATCCTGTACCATAGAGGCCTCATCCAAGACACGCCCTTTATAAGGATCAAATTCATGCCGATTGACCCCTTTGAACAAAGGAGCTACGCCATTGATAAGTACTTGACCGTTTTTAATTTCCACTTCTCGAAAACCAATCTTTTTGGCAACGGTTTCCATAGACCCATCCTCAGCAATCAGATTTAGGACCAAGGTGTAAAGGTAGGGGGTTTCGGCGGTCCATTTTTTCGGATTTTGAACCGGAAAATTCACAAGAACATCAGCTTGTTTGTATGATGTTGCCTCATTGACTACTTCTTGACCTGCTTGATCCAATAAAAGAAACTGAATATTTCCTTCATAACTTGCAGCAGCATTATCTAAATGTACATCTATAGAAAGAGTCGCATGAGTATAGTTGGCATCCAAATCGGTTACTACTTGAAAATCATTGAAATTGGTTTTGGGCTTTCTATACAAATACACATCTCGGTAAACACCACTCAATCTCCAAAAATCCTGATTTTCCATATAACTGCCATCAGACCAACGAATCACTTGCAGGGCCAATGTATTTTCACCTGTTTTAAGATATGGGGTAACATCAAATTCAGCGGTTGTCATACTCCCTTCGCTATAACCCACTTTCATCCCATTTACCCAGAGATAGAAAGCTGACTGTACACCGTCAAAGGCTAGAATCGTTTTGTCTTGTGACCAAGAGGCATCAACATTGAATTCATACCGATACAATCCCGTTTCATTTCCTTCATGGGGTACAGAAGGAGGATTGCTTTCAAAAGGCATTGAGATATTGGCATAAATTGGCATTCCGTGACCTTCCAACTGCCAGTTGGAGGGCACTGGTATTGAATCCCAAGAACTGATATCATACTCCAAGGCATAAAATCCTTCGGGAGTATCATCTGGGTTATTGAGGAATTTAAAATCCCAATAACCATTTAAAAGTTGATACCTGTCCGAGGTTGTAACGTCAAAAGAAAGCGCACTTTCTTGGTTTTGAAAGGGAATAAAATAAGCGTGGGGTTGCAGTTTGTTGATACCAAACACTTCAGGACTTTCCCAATCTGGCTTGGTTTCTTGGCTGAATAATGAACTTGCTACAATTGAAAAAATCAATAGGAGTTTAAGGACATGCTTTTTCATTTTATGGCTGAATTTAGTAGAAATTCAAATAAGTTCAAGTGCTCCTATAAATTTAGTGGTTTTTATAATGTCATATATCTTTTCTTATGTTATTAAATAAGGAAAAGTATGCTTGGCAAAATATTTAAAAATTCATATAAAATAGAATGCATATGACCTAGATCATTTTCTAAATGATATCCTTAATCGATATTTACTTGTTAAACAGGGGCATAAATCCTACATATTTCAATTAATAAGCAGTTATGCTGATATGCGGGGATTTATTTATTAAAAATCATAGGATATGCAAGTATTTCAACGAATAGGGATTGCTTTATTTTCATGCTTGGTGTTGTTTGCATGCAAGAGGCAAGAATTATCGCAAGATACTATGACCCCTAAGGCCAATTCCGATACGGCCAAAATGATTGAAATACAACCATTTAAAGCTAATCTAAATTCTACTCCAAATATTGATTTAGAGTACATTTCATGTGTGTTTCCTGATTCATTTTCGTTTGCAACCGTTCCTAAATTCAGTACAATGACTGGCAATACCTCTCATTTTGGAAAACTGGATAATAGTAAAAGCCCATTGATCTTACGAGAATGTTCTTTAGATACAGAAACACAGACCGTCAAGATTGTTTGGGATATGACCTTTAGAAACAAGGAGGGGGAAGGCCTTAGGTTTCTTGGTGCCGTAAACTTGAGTATAGAAGGGCCAACTTCAGGGGTATTTGAAGTAATAGAAGGATATGGTAAATTTAAGGGGTTCACAGGGTGGATAACCACTGAAGGGTTCCTAAATACCGAATTAGGAACTATTTTTTTAAGTGTAGATGGCATGATTACCCAGCCCAATAATAGGTCTCGTAGTTACTATGCACGAAATGAACAGTAATGGCCGAGATCTTTAAGGTTAAGCTATATATGGTCATCTGTTTTTTAAATAGAGAACATACACTTCGAAATTACTTGGGAATAATGTTTGTCCAGCATCCCTTATCCTGAAAAGAAATGATGTATATCAAGAAATATTTTAATTAAAATACTATATTTTTGAATTACACATTATTTGCAAACCAGTTTATCTTAAAAGAAGTTTCATGAAAATAAGAATCAAGGAAAATTCGGTGCGTTTTAGATTAACTCCGACTGAGGTTAAGCGTTTTTGTGAAGAAGGATATATTGAAAAAACCACTCAGTTCAGTACAACCACATTTACCTATGGTGTTAAGCAAAAACAGATTGAAAACTTACAGGTAGACTTCAATGACAATACAATTACACTTAATGTTCCTGTAGATTTTGCGAAAGATTGGAATGGGAATGATGTAGTAGGACTAGAGCATTATGAGGATCTTTCTGATGGCAGTAAATTTTTCTTGTTATTGGAAAAAGATTTTGCATGTTTGGACAATACACACGAAGACCAGTCAGATAAGTATCCAAACCCTAATGCGGGCAAGTGTTAGGAGGTCTAATGGAAACCATGTTTAACTTTAGATATGGATAACGATTTTCTCAGAAATGTATCCGTTCGAGGGTCTGATGAATTCACAAACATCAAACTAACCAAACCGGTTCGCCATGCTGCAGGTTTGCTGGGCATACGAGCTGCGCTTCAACATGGTTTTAAAGAAATGGGAGTTTTACGTTCTATGCGCGCCTTCCTGAATATGAACCAGAATGATGGTTTTGAATGTCCCAGTTGTGCATGGCCTGATCCTGACAAACCTTCCAAAATCGGTGAGTTCTGTGAAAATGGGGCTAAAGCACTGGCCGATGAAGCAACTACCGAGCATATAGGTCATGACTTTTTCGAGCGAAATTCCGTAGCGGAATTATCACGACTCAGCGATTATGATTTAAACAAGTTCGGTAGACTGGTTGAGCCTTTGGTATTGCGAGCTGGTAAGGTATATTACGAACCTATTGCTTGGCAAGAAGCCTATGATTTGATTTCTGAAGAATTGCGGAAATTGAGTACACCTGACGAAGCTATTTTTTATACTTCGGGCCGTTCAAGTAATGAAGCGGCATTTTTATATGGCATGTTCGCCAGGGCATTTGGCACCAACAATATGCCCGATTGTTCCAATATGTGCCATGAGAGTAGTGGGGTGGCCTTGGGGGAAACCTTGGGCATGGGCAAAGGATCTATAAAACTTGAGGATCTTTACGAAGCAGAGGTTGTTATCGTGGCGGGTCAAAACCCTGGCACCAATCACCCACGAATGCTTTCTGCGCTTGAGAAGTGCAAAGAAAATGGAGGCAAGGTCATTAGTATAAATCCACTTGAGGAATCAGGTCTGGTCAATTTTAAAAATCCCCAAAGCGTAAAAGGCATGTTGGGCGGTGGTGAAGATCTTACAAACATTCATTTGCCCGTAAACATCAATCAGGATATACCCCTTATAAAATTGATCATTAAAAAATTAGCTGCTTTAGATGCCATTGACCAATCTGTTTTTGACCATGGGTTTATCAAGAAGTATGTAGATGGGTATGATGCTTTGTTGAATGACATTAATAACTATGATGTCCAGGAACTCTTGCGGTTAACTGGAGTTGACGAAGCAAAGATTAATGAGACCGTTCAACTTTTGACATCTAAATCCAAGATTGTGGTTTGTTGGGCCATGGGGCTTACACAACATAAAAACGGAGTGGAGACCATCAGGGAGTATATCAACCTATTATTGCTTAAAGGTGCTATAGGCAAGCCCAATGCAGGCACTTGTCCGGTTCGGGGGCACAGTAATGTACAGGGTGATCGTAGCGTTGGTATTATGCATCATGTTGATGACAAACTGAACAGAAGGATAGAAGCACATTTGGGGTTCAAGCCTCCAACCAAAGAGGGTTTGGATACGGTAGCAGCAATGCGGGCGATGCATGAAGGTGAGGGAAAAGTCTTTGTCTGTTTGGGAGGAAATTTTTTGATGGCAGCTTCTGATACTGAATATACAGCGAAGGCTTTGCAGCGCTGTGAACTAACCGTTCAGATCAGTACAAAATTGAATCGCACCCATTTAGTGACTGGAAAAACAGCGCTGATCCTACCCACTTTTGGACGTTCTGAAAAGGATATGAAAAATGGCAAGAAACGTTTTATCACTGTTGAGAATAGTATGGGAAGGGTACGGCAATCCCGTGGACTTTTAAAGCCTGTTTCTGAAAACATAAAAAGTGAACCTGAACTTATCGCTGAATTGGCCGATACTTATTTTGAAGGCAATCATTCCATGAACTGGAAAGCGATGGGTGAGGATTATGAATTGATCAGACAACAAATAGATAAAGTCATAAAAGGGTTTGAAAACACAAGTGAAAATTCCAAAGGATCAGGCTATTATTTGCCCAATAATGTGCGTGATCTTGATTTTAGTATGTTGCCCAATGGAAAAGCGCAAATAACCTTGAACGGTTTACCTGATCACAACTTACAGGAAAATGAATTTATGTTGATGACAATTCGGTCCCATGATCAATTCAATACCACAATCTATGGCTTGGATGATCGCTACAGAGGTGTCTACAACGAAAGAAGGGTTTTGTTTATGAATAAGCAGGATATGGAAACACAGGGATTAAACAAAATGGACATTGTGGATATCAGTAGTTTCTACGATGATACCAAGCGAACTGCTTTTAAATTCCTAGTCATTCCGTATAAGATCCCCAAAGGGAATCTTGCCGCTTATTTTCCGGAGACCAATGTTTTGGTGCCCTATAACCATTTTGCGGATAGGAGTAAAACGCCAATCAGTAAATCGATTGTAATTAGGCTGGCTAAATCTAAATCAGTATAAATTAATAAGACTCCTATCTTTAGTGACAGGATGTTATCAATTGAAGACGATATGAAAATGAAAATAAATGCAATACCCCTTACTTTTTTCTTATTGGTTATGATTTCCCAATTAAATTTCGCACAAGAAAGAACAAATATTACCCTTAAAAAAGATTGGAAGTTCTTAAAGGGTATTAGCGAAAATGCTTTTCAGAAAGACTTTGACGATTCCGACTGGCAAACAGTTTCAGTACCGCACGATTGGGCAATTTATGGTCCTTTTGACAAAGAAGTGGATAAACAGCTAGTTGCCATTGTACAAAACAATGAAAATGTGGCTTCTGAGAAAACAGGAAGAACAGGAGCCTTGCCTTATATTGGTCAAGGTTGGTATCGTAACAAATTTAAGATTCCCCAATACAAACAAGGACAAAAAGTAGTGTTGCTTTTTGAAGGGGCAATGAGCGAACCCAATGTTTTCGTCAATGGAGAAAAAGTGGGTGAATGGGCTTACGGCTACAGTTATTTTTATTTTGATGTAACTGATCAAGTGGTAGCTGATGAGGTTAATACCTTAGCTGTGCAATTGACCAATGTTGAATCGTCATCACGCTGGTATCCGGGTGCAGGACTTTATCGCAATGTTCGTATAATCGTTAAAAGCAAGGAGAGTATTGATCAATGGGGAACGTTCATTACTACTCCCTCGATTACTTCTGAAATGGCAAAAGTGAACATTAAAACAAAAGTATCGGGTGACAATGTTCATTTGGCAACCCATATTCTTAATGAAAAAGGGGATACTGTGGTTACAGATCTATCACTTTTGAGATTTGGCAATGAATTTGATCAAAACATGGCCGTACCCAATCCTAAATTATGGAGTCCGGAAACACCGTATCGCTATACAGCCATTTCGCAATTGTATGCAAATGATGTGCTTAAAGATGAAGTAACAACTCGATTTGGAATACGCGAAATTAAATATGAACCTGAAACTGGTTTTAGCTTAAACGGCACGGTACGAAAGTTCAAAGGGGTTTGCTTGCATCACGATTTGGGACCTATTGGTACAGCTATCAATACGTCTGCACTCCGAAGGCAGTTAAGGATTTTAAAAGATATGGGGTGTGATGCTATTCGCAGTTCGCACAATATGCCCTCGTTGGAGCAAGTGGAATTATGTGATGAGATGGGATTTATGTTTTTAGCAGAAAGTTTTGATGAATGGGCAAAACCTAAAGTTGAAAATGGGTA
>Ga0316189_10003294_pt1 | contig 15700 bp, 10 predicted proteins | sample LowCovwburrow_MG_FD_204930 | JGI IMG/M metagenome (GOLD analysis project Ga0316189, IMG submission 204930) | Coastal sediment microbial communities from Maine, United States - Lowes Cove worm burrow | ecosystem: Environmental > Aquatic > Marine > Coastal > Sediment | place: USA: Maine... | reverse complement strand
GCGGTGGCGCACGTCGGTCGGCAGGGGACCGAAGTTGTTGCGCACGAGCTCAGGCAGGTCGTACTGCGAGCTGGATCCGACGTTCACCGCCCCGCTCACCGGGTCGACAAAGCCGCCGTAGTTGCCCACGTTGCGCGCGAACGTGTACGAGCCGACGAACATCCAGTTGTTACCGAAGCGCTTGACCATCTGCAGGGAGAAGGCGTCGTAGTTGCGGGTCGGCTTGGCGAAGAGCGTATCCACTTTGGAGTACGCATCCTCCAAGAAGCGGCAGCGCGCTGACTCGCGGGCCTTGGCGCCAATCGTCGGGTCGTCTTCGTCGAGCATGTCCAGCTCATCGGACAACGTGTCGCAGCGAGCACTTTGGGCGGCGATGGCCTCGGCGCCCACGGATACGCCCGGGTTCGCCACGATGTAGTTCGCGCCGCCGTCGGTGCTGATGTCCTCGACCGCGCGGCCGAGGTCGCGGTGCAGCCAGCGGACCTCGAGCGTGAGGTCTTCGATGACCTCGTGCTGGTAGCCCACCTGGAACGACTGATCGTATTGGCCGCGCAGGTGAGGCACGGTGGCGCCCGCGATGAGGCCCGTCGTGGAGCCGCCCGAGTCCGTGCAGAACTCCGTGGGCTGGCCGAGCAAGGTCTGCTCCCGCGGGTTCCCGTCCGGACCGTTCACGCTGTTGCCCTGGCATGTCTGGTGCTTGTAGTCGCGCCCGACATCGACCAAGCCACCGTAGACGCGATTCACGAGCGCCAGCGGCATCTGCTGGAAGAACCAGCCGTAGTGCACGAACAACCGGCTCTTTCCCTCTTCGGTCCAGTCGTAGACCAAGCCGATCCGAGGCGCGACGTTGTCGGCGATACGGATCGCCGGCCGCCCCAGGATGTCGCGCATGTCCTGCATCTCCCAACGGGCACCTGCCTCCACGAACAACGAGTTGGTGATGGCCCAACGGTCTTGCAGGAACAGGCTGTAGTTCTGGGTTGAGACGCGGGCTCGGTACGCATCGACGCGCGCGCCGTTGCCCAGCGGATCCGCGATCGCGCGCAGGGACCCATTTTCGCGCTGGACCCGACCAAAGCCGCGCGTCACACGACTGTTGGGATCGTTGGAGCCGACGAAGATCTGACGATTGTTGTTGACCCGCGCACCGCTGAGGTCGGAGTACCGCCCGGACTCGGCGTCGTGGCACCACTCGCCGCCGCCCGCTTGGCCACCGCAGTTGTCGTAGAAGTCGCTCTCGTTGCTGCCGGAGTAGCGAACCTCGCGTTTGCGCATCAGGTGCTCAAACTGCGCGCCGTACTTGAGCTGGTGCGCGCCCGCTCCATCAAAGAAGTGCGTCAGGCTGACCTCGCTCTGGATGCGTCGACTGACCTCCTTGGAGTACTGGCCAATGCCGCCCGAGACCCACGAGCGGACCGGACACGTCTTGCCCGGCAGACCGCTGTCGTTGCAAGCCTCGGCGACCCCCGGAACGTCCGACAGCCTGCCCTCGGCATCCAGCAGCGCAAACAGACTCTTGCCCTGCGAGTCGTTGTACTGCGTCGACGGGGTGAGCTTGTGGTTGGGGTCGTCGAGCTTCCACGCCTCGTCGAAGCTCGTCTGCAGGAATCCGACGAGCGCGTCGATCTCGACATTGTTCTTCTTGCTGCGGCCGTTGTACTCGAGGCTGGATCCGATTCCGTTGCCCCGCGCCCAGCCCAGGTGATCGTTGACGATGCCGTTGGCCACGGTCGATCCGCCACCGACGGACGCGTTGGGGCTGGCGCCCAGCGAATCCGGATCGATCGACGACAGCGGGCGTCGAAATGCGCGGCGCTGGTACTGCGGCTGGACCCGCATTGTCGCGGCGAGGTGATGCTTGGGGGAAACGAACAGGTCGAACCCGAGCAGCGTACGCACGCCGACCGAACCGGTGCGGAAGTCCTGACCACCGAACTTCTCGGTCGTGATGTAGTCCTTGCCGTCCTCGCAGTCTCCCGCTCCGTTTTCGTACGGGCAGTCGTCGTACCCGCCCGATTGGTTGACGTCCAAGCGGCGGAAGTAATCCTGCGACAAGGTTGCTTTGGTGCCGGACCCTGCCACGCCCGCCGACCAGTAGCCGCGCCCCTTGAGCCACTTGGCGAACTTGGTCGTGGGATCGTCTCCCACCAGCGGCCCGGAGAACGACGCCACGCCCTGCATGGCCCAGTCGGGGGTCTCCACCGCCCGAATCGCGTCGTCGGTGCCCACGATCGTGCGGGGCTCCGCCAAGCGCGGGGTGAAGGTGAACCGTGCACGACCGCGAGTCTTGTCACCGCCAGCGATGCGGCGGGCCCGGATCTGCCCTCCGGACACGAGGCCGTATTGTGCGGAGTAGCCTCCCTCGAGGACCTCGACCGAGCCGATGAACTCCGAGATCGTAGACATCGCCACCATCCCGTTGCCCGGGCTGCTGGTGCGGAGGCCGTCGACGACGTAGTTCGTTTCTGCCGACGACGCGCCGATCAACGTGTCGCCGCCCGCATCGCTGCCACCTGTGGCCGAGACGGCAATCGCCCCGGCCATCGGGTCCCTGTCCGCGCCCCCGGCCGCAACCTTGTCGATCTCGGAGGCATCGAGGGCGATGCCGCCGCCCGGGTCACCGCCAACCGGTGCCTTTTCGATGTGAACAACCCGTGTCTCCTCGCCTGCGCGCACCGTCATCCCGACCGTTCCCGTCGCGCCGCGCTCGAGCTTGTACGTCTTGAGCGCCTGGACGTTGGAGTGCGTGGCCTGTACGTTGAAGATTCCGGCCGGCAGCCCTTTGACGCGATACAGCCCTGTCGAGTTCGTCGTGACGATGCGGGCTTCGGCCATGCAGCTGCAATCAACGATCACCGTAGCGCCAGGGAGGCCCTTGCCGTCCTCCCCGCGGATGATCCCTTTGATAACGCCCGTCGTCGCGGTAGACGGCGCCGCGATGGCCTGACCTTCGATGATTGGGAACGCGGCCAGGGCGACAAGTGCCGCGACCACGCGCGGTGCGAGGACCATGAGTCGGGGGGATAGGCTGCAATGAGGCACAACAGACTCGGGCCGTCGGTGACCCGCGACGCCCACCGCAGACGCCCACAAGGGCACTCGGTGAGTCGCCACGCGTATCCCGACGCGGGGTTGACTGACAGGACCGCGGGCGCGCACGCCAGCCAGGTCCACCCCACCAACGCCGGCCACCACGCCGACTTACGGCGCAGTTGGGCCAATCCGTCCCGCCACGGGGGACGACTCATCCCACCCGCACGTCGCTGCAGGGCGGCGCGCGATTGCGGACGGTCGGCCTACCCGGTCGTTAGCGGCCCGCGACCGACGCGATGCACGACACCGCGTCTGGGCTGCCCCACGAACGCACATTGATGTACGCGTGCAGCAGATCGCCCGCTTCATCGATGAAGTACGTGTCGGGGATCTGCTTGGTCCCAAAGGACTTGTGGACCTCTTGCTTGGGGTCCCACAGCACCACAACGTCGCTCTCGTCGAGCGCCATGTTCTTGAGGAACGGGCGGATGGCGTCCCGGTCTTCGTCGATGCTCAGCGCGATGACAACCACATCGTCGTCGTCGGCGAGGCGCTCGGCGAGTCGATTGACCTGGGGCCACTCGGTGATGCACGGCAGGCACCACGTGGCCCAGAAATTCAGCACGACCAGCTTGCCGCGAAAATCCGACAGCTTGACCTCGTTGCCCTCGAGGTCCTGCACGTGAAAATCGGGCGCGGGGCCGCTGCGCACCTCGGGCTTGAGCGGCCTGCACGGGGCGTCGTTTTGCCCCTGCACCGCGGGAGAGATCATCCAGGCGAAACCAAACACCAAGAAGCCGCCGACCAGGACGTAGGTGACAAGCGCCCCCAACCCGAGCGGGTCGACCCGCATCCCGCCCGCCGCAGCCGGGGCGGACTCCCCTGCCCCTTCACGGGCGGTATCGCTTTGCTCTGAGCGCTTGGCCATCGGCCGACCTCAGCTACCCTCGCCGCCCTTGGACGGCGCTTTGTTGGCACCCTTGCGGACAGGCATCACGCGCTGCAGCGCATCGGCGAGCAGGGTGTCGAGCACCTGGTCGCGGGCGGTGCCCTGATCGACCAGTTTTTGAGCCTCGGCCCGCTCGGTCGTGATCATCTCGCGCAGCGAGGCGGCATCCATGCCGCCGGAGACGAACTTGCCGTTGACGAAGACGGCGGGAGTCCCTCGGATGGCGAACCGCCGCGCAACCCGGATGTCACCGTCGACCTGCCGCGCCACGTCGGCGTCGCCGTAGTCGCTCGCGAACTGGTCGACGTCCATGCCGAGGTCGTTGGCCCAGTCATGAAAGTTGTCGGCGGCGGCGTCGGGGATGCTCTTTTGCTCAGCGAACATCTTGTCGTGCATCGCCCAGAACTTGCCTTGGCGGGCGGCCGCAGCAGCGGCCAGCGCAGCGGGGCGCGCATGCTTGTGCATCCCCAGCGGCAGGTTGCGGAACACAAAACGGACATCGCTGTCGGCCTCGACAATCTCATGTGCCACGGCGGCCATCTTGGAGCAGTACGGGCACTGAAAGTCAGAGAACTCGACGATCGTCACCAAGGCATCGTCGGGGCCGAGCGAAGGGCGGTCATCCGGCTTGACCTGGTAGCGCTTGGCTGGGTCTGGGCCTCCGCCGTCGCGCTTGGGCGCACGCTTGACCAGCGCGTCCTTCATCAGATGCGCGTAGACGTCGCCCGGCGACACACCACTGCTGACCACGTCCTCGGCCGCTTCGAGCTCGGCATCGAGGATCTGCTTCCATTGCTCGAGGTTGCGCTTGCCCTTGTAGTGATGCCCATTGACCACAAACGCGGGGGTGCCTCCGATCCCGAGGATGGCCGCGGACTTCATGTCGTCGTCGATCGACTGCGCAGCTTTGGGGCTGCCCATGTCGGCCTTGAACTGCTCGGCGTCCAGCCCGTGCTCGCTCACCAGCGCGTCGAGACCCTGGATCGAGGACTTGGCCACGAACAACGCCTCGTGCATCGGCCAGAACTTGCCCTGCTGGTGGGCGGCCCACGCCGCTTTGGCCGCAGGCAGTGCTGCTTTGTGGAACGGCAGCGGCATGTGCTTGTAGATGAGGCGGACTTTGCCCTCGTAGTCGCTCATCGCCTCCATCAGAGGCGGCGATGCCTGCTGGCAGTACGGACACTGGTAGTCGGCGTACTCGATGATCGTGACCATCGCGTTGTCCGGGCCGACTTGCGGCTCGTCGCCGCGCAGTCGCACGTTGAGGCGCGGACCCGCCTGAACCTCGGCGAACGAGTCGTCCTTGTTCCAGTACTGGCCGATGTAGAACCCGCCGCCAAGCGCCAGCAGAAAACCGAGGAGCCCGAGCATTGCGCTGAGCGCCCCACCCTTTTTCTCGGTCTTGTCGGCGTCGTCCGCCGCATCGGCGTCGTCCGCCGCATCCGCGTCGTCCGCTGCATCCGCGTCCGCTGCATCCGCGTCGTCCGCCGCATCGGCGTCGTCCGCCGCATCGGCGTCGTCCGCCGCATCGGCCCCCTGCTCGTCGCTGGAGCCTTCCGGCTCTCGCTTCGCGGATTCGTCATGCTCGTCGTCGGTATTGGTGGTGTCACCCATCGTGATATCCCGCCTTCGCCCCTTGTATCACTTCGCCCCAGCGGCTCGCATGAACCGGGCGTAGACCTCTTCGCGCGTGCTGCCGGCCTTGATCAAGGACTCGGCCACACGCCGCTCGCCGTCGACCACCTCGGCCAGCTTCGCGGGCTCGAGCATGCCGCCGACAAAGAACCCGTTGATGAACATCGACGGCGTACCCGAAACCCCAAGCTTGCGGCCCTGCGCCATCTCGGCCTCGGCACGCTCGGCCAGTGCCGCATCGGCCACGTCGCGATCGTAGGCGTCGGTATCCAACCCAAGGCGGTCTGCATGGGCGCGCAGATCGGCGTCGGCCAGCCCCGCGCGGTTGGCGAAGATGAGGTCGTGCATGGCCCAAAAGTGCTGCTGCCGGCCCGCGGCAAGCGCCGCATGGGCCGCTGGCGCAGCGCGCGGATGAAACGGCAGCGGAAACTGCCGGAACACGACCCGAACATCCTCGGGATACGCGGCCACGAGTTCGTGCAGCGCAGTGGCAAACGTCCCGCAGAACGGGCACTGGAAATCCGAGTACTCGACGATGGTGACCAACGGCTTGGCGGCGCCACGCACCGCCGCTGGCGCGTCCATCGTGTAGACCGCGGGCTTGCGCTTGCCCGGTATCAGCTTGGAGAGCTTGGCGTCGACTTGGCCGGGCCCGGGAAGCTCGCCTTGGTAGGTCGGGTCAGCGACGCTGGCGGATTTTGCACACCCGCCCAGACTGGCCACGGCTGCACAAGCCGCGCCAGCACCGAGCAGCGTACGGCGGGAGATGGAGTGAGGCTTGTGCACGACCAATCGCTCCTCAGTTCATGAACGCGGCTTCGGGAATCGCGTCGGCCATGATCGCCTCGTAGACCGATTCGCGCGGCGTCCCGGCCTCGATGCGCTTGTTGGCCTCGGCCAGCTCCTCGGCGACGAGGGCGGTCAGCACCCCCTTGCGAAAGCCGCTGAGGTAGCGGCCATTGACGAAGAACGCGGGCGTGCCCGTGATGCCCACCTTCGCGGCGATACGCACGTCCTCGGCGACGACGGCCGACAGCTCGCGGTCGTCCATATCGGCAACGAACTTTGTGGGGTCCATGCCCATCTCGGTCGCCCATTCCACAAACGTGTCGCGGCCGATGGCGCCCTTGTGCCCAAGCAGTCGATCGTGGAACGCCCAGAACTTGCCCTGTCGGTGAGCGGCCAACGACGCCAGCGCGGCGCCTCGCGCCTCGATGTGCATCTCGAGCGGCAGATTGCGCACCGCAAGCCGCACGTCGGATCCTTGCGCCTCGAGCAGGGCCGTAATCTCCTCCGCGTGCGCGCGACGGCAGTAGGGGCACTTGAAGTCCACAAACTCCACAATCACCACGGGGGCATCGGCAGGCCCCTTGGTGGGTGCGTCGCCAGGAAGAATCTTGTAGCGCTGATCCGCCTCGGGTGGCGTCAGATCGGTCGGGTAGAAGTTCGACGCCTGCTTGTCGGCCAGCTCCTTTCGAAGCTCGGGCGCCTTGGGGCGATCGACCGTCCGCGTCTTGGCCGACTCCATCATCGTCGCGTACAGCTTCGCCCGAGGCTCGCCGTTGGCGATCATCTGCTTGACCCGGCTGAGTTCCTCGTCGATGACGCCGTGCCACATCGCCTCGTCTTGGTACCCCGCCAAATACAGGCCGTTGACGAACATCACGGGAAGCCCCTCGATACCCAGCGTCTTGGCCGCTCGCCGATGCCGGATTCGCTTGGACGTGTACACGCCCGTGTCCAAGTCCTCCATGAAGCGCGAGACGTCCAGGCCGATGGCCTCCGCGTGCGCCCGCAGCTCGGGTCGCTCAAACCGGCCGGGGTGCTTGAACAGCCGCCAGTGCATCTCCCAGAACTTGCCTTGGGCTTCGGCCGCAAACGCAGCCTCCGCCGCGCGCTCCCCCTGTGAGAACCCGGCCACCGTGAACGATCGATAGACCACACGAATGTCATCGCCGTAGTCCTCGACGAGATTCTTCATCACGCCCCATGACCGCCCACAAGGCGGGCATGCGTAGTCGGTGAACATCACAATGGTGACCAGCGGCTTGTCGCCGCCGAGCGTGAGGTCGTCGTCGAACAGCTCCACCTTGAAGCGCTCGCCATCGATCCTCACCCGCACCTGCGCACCATCTTGGCTGGGCGCGGCAGCCTCGCCACATGATGTGGTGCCCATCAGGAGGACAACCAACGCCCCCACCAGGGCCGCCATCGTCCGCGGGACAAGCGGGGACACGCCAGGAGATCTGTAGGGTGCTCGCACGTTCACGGCCTCGCGGGGGAGCCTACCCGCTCGCCGAGCGATCTGCTGCCACTACCCACGACCCCGACTGTGAGGCACCCTGTGACGTCACCGTCCCAGACTTGCGACCACAAAAAGGAAAGGCCGCCAACCGAGATACGGTGGCGGCCTTTGCATGGAGCGGGAGACGAGATTCGAACTCGCGACTTCAACCTTGGCAAGGTTGCGCTCTACCAACTGAGCTACTCTCGCGCGTTTTGGGGAGCGAACTGTACTCGGGAACGAGGAAGTGTCAAGCCAATTACGGCAAGACACTTTCACTCTCCCGCTACACGCCTCCAGGCACCCGAGACGCGCGGGCGAACGCCGCTCTGGCGTTGCGAGCATCATGCGCTTGGTATGCAGATCTGGTGGGTTCGGCATGTGTGCCGACTCGCCCTGATCCGGGGTTGCGTCGGTGGGCAGAGCCACGATAACTACACGCCAACGCCAATGGATGTTCGATATCGCATCGCTCTTGTCGGCTACACGGGATACGTTGGGCAGGTGCTGCATGCACTGCTCATGCAGCACGACCGAATGGACCCGGTCGTCATTCAGGCTCGGGACCCGTCCAGCGGGGGCGTGGACGAGTGCGAGGGCGCAGACGTCGTCGTGCTCGCGACCCCAGCCGATGCGGCCCGAGTCTGGACGCCTGCGTTGCGCGCCGCAGGCCACCGCGTGCTCGACTGCTCGGATGCCCATCGTCAGATCGATGGCGTGCACTACGGCCTGCCCGAGCTCTTTGGCCCACCACCCGCCAGCGCAGATCTCGTCGCCAACCCAGGCTGCTATCCAACCGCGTCGCTGCTCGCGCTGCGCCCACTGCTGCAAGGTGGGTGCATCGAGCCGACAGGCATCGCGATCGCGGGATCCAGCGGGACGTCGGGCGCTGGCAAGGGGCTGCGGGACGATCTGCACTTCTCGGCGCTGTTCGGGAACGTGTTCCCCTACAAGGTCGGCGAGCATCGCCACACCCCCGAGATCTCGCTCCACCTCGGCGCACCCGTCGCGTTTGTCCCGACGCTGCTGCCGATCGTTCGGGGGATGCTGGTCACCGCCTTCGTGCGCCCCACGAAGGACCCGTCCGCACTGCTCGCGGTGCTCCGCGAAGCGTACGAGCCGCACCCTTGGGTATCCGTGTTGCCCGCGCCGGGCGCGAACCTGGGCGTCCTGCACGCAGTGGGCACGCACCAAGCGTTGATCGCCGTCGGGCCCGTTGAACACAGCGGGGTCGTCCCGGTCTTCTGCGCGATCGACAACCTCCTGCGCGGCGCAGCCAGCCTCGCTCTTCACAATCTCAACCTGTGGCTCTCCCTTCCGGTCGACCTTGGGATGCCGCCTCCGCGCGCAGACCTTCCCGTGTCCCCGCCCCCGATGACGAGGCTCTCGCCATGACGCAAACCAACTCAGATCCCGCCCCTGGCACGCACCCGAAGGTCAGCACGCGATTGGACGGCCCGGTCGCAATGCCCAAGGGGTTCTCGTGGGCCGCGGGCCGCTGCGGGATCAAGCAAGGCCGACCCGACCTCGGGGTCATCCTCAGTCAGCCGCCTGCAGCCGCGGCCGGCTGCCTTACGCAGAACCTGGTGCGGGCCCCGTGCGTCACCCGCAATGCGTCACTGCTGCCCGGAGAGTCGATCGGCGCTGTGCTCGTCAATAGCGGCAATGCCAACGCGCTCAACGGGCGCAAGGGCACGAGCACGAACGAACAGATCGCCGCCGAGCTCGCGACGCTGCTGGACGTTCCACCCGCCGCGGTCCTCACGGCGTCGACGGGCTCGATCGGCCATCCGCTGCCCGTCGACCTGGTCGTCCGAGCGCTGCCGACGCTCCTTGAGCAGCGTGGGGCCGACGCGGCGGGGTTCGCCAAAGCTATCCTCACGACCGACACCTGCACCAAGGTGGCGCACCTTTCGGTCGTGCTCCCAGGGTGCGACCGCCCGATCTCCGTGCTGGGGGTCGCCAAGGGCTCGGGCATGATCCACCCCAACATGGCGACGACCCTCGGGTTTGTCTGCACCGACGCAGGCATCGCCACGCCCGTGCTCCAGGGCATGTTGAGCGGGATCGTCAGCGACACGTTCAACGCGATCACTGTCGATGGCGACATGTCCACCAACGACATGGTGATAGCGCTGGCCAACGGTGCGAGCGGCGTTGAAGTGACCGACGCGCAGCAAGACGCGATGCGAGTCGCGTTGATGGCCGTCGTTGATTCGCTCGCCGAGCAGGTTGCGCGCGACGGCGAAGGTGCAACCCGGCTGCTCGAGGTCGAGGTGACGGGAGCCCCCGACCGCGCTATGGCACGGGCCATCGCGCGCGGCGTGTGCAGCAGCAGCCTCGTCAAGTGCAGCGTGTTTGCCGGCCAGCCCGACTTTGGGCGGATCGCCTGCGCCGCGGGCCAAGCGGCGACCGAAAACGGGATCCCGCTCGACCCCGACCGAATGACCATCGGCGCCCAGGGCATCGTCTTGTACTCGCCCCAAGGCCCCGAGACGGTGCGCACCGCCGACGTTCTGCGTCGACTGCGAGATGACGTCGTGCGCTGGACGGTCGACCTGGGCAGTGGCGACGCCAGCTTCGTCGCCCGCGGTTGCGACCTGTCGTACGACTACGTGCGGATCAACGCCGACGAGGAGAGCCACCTCGAGGAGTCTGCCGAGGGCACGCAGGTCCGCAACCCTTCACTTGGTGCCTACTCACCGCGACTGCGGCACCAGCTGCTTGTCGAGGGGCTGACCTACGTCCGCCGCTTCACCGCCCTGAAGATGCTGGTCTACGTGCCGCCGACGGTCGGCGGCGTGGGCCTCCCCGAAAACCTCGCCCAAGACCTCGCGCTGTGCCTGGACGCGGGCCTTCGACCTGCGATCGCCGTGCCGACCGAGGCCGCGGCCGAGCTGCTGCGCAAGCGGGTAAGCGAGGCCGGGCACTTCACCTCGTCGGTCGCCCCCGATCCCACACGGCTGTCGCGGCTGTTGGACCGCGGCCATCTGTGCGTACTGGTCAAACCACAGCCCGACCCAGCGGGGATCGTCGATCTCGCGATCAAGATCGGGGCGCAGAAGCTGATCATGCTGACCAATGAGAGCGGTCTCCGCGACTCGCACGGCCACGTTCAGCGCGTCTCGCCCGAGAATCTCCTCATGGGGCTGCAGCGCGGACGCTTTGACCCGACCCACGCCGACACCCTCGTCTTGGCCCGACACGCGATGACCCGGGGAGTGCCTGCGCTGCATCTCGTGGACGCCAGACTGCCCCACGCGATTGTGGGTGAGCTGTTTACAGACGACGGAATCGGGAGCCTGATCACGAGGCAGACGATCGGATGAAGGGCGCAGGGCGAGGACCCGCGGCAACCGCTATCGGAGGACCGAAGGGCCGCCGCGCAACGCTGCGCAAGCTTCTGGCCCACGGGGCGGCGTGTACCCAAGCGGAGCTGGGCGCCATGCTCGCCGAGCGCGGACACCCGACCACGCAGAGCACGGTGAGTCGCGACCTCAAGCTCTTGGGGGCGGAGCGACTCGTGGGCGACGATGGCACGGTTGCGTACCGCTTGGTGACGCGCGCACGCAGCGGACTGTCGCCCGACATGGTGATCGGCATCGATCACAACGAGGCGATGGTCGTGATCAGGACCGAGATCGGGCGGGCGCAGGCCGTCGGCTTCGACCTCGATGCGCTCGGGCTCCCGGACATCATCGGGACGCTCGCTGGCGATGACACCGTCCTGGTGATACCCCGAACGATCACGCGGACCGACGTGCTCGCCGCGACGATTCGCAAGATGTGCGAAGTCTAGGTCCCGCAAAAGGTGACGTAGGGGCCGAAGTCCTCGGGGGCTGGCGCCGCAAACTGCTCAAGCCCGGGGCGTGCCTCGTACGGGTTGGACACCGCATCGAGTAGCGCGTCGAACGGACCAAGGTCGCCATGCTCGGCGGCGGCGGCCAGGGCCTCCTCGGTCTTGTGGTTTCGCGGGATGTACACGGGATTGACGCTATCCATCCCGGCAGCGACTGCCGTACCGGGCTGCCCTTGGCGGGCCTGCCGCGCCTGCCACTTGTCGAGCCAGTCACGCATGGGTGCTGCGTCGCCGGCCAACGTCATCACGGGCGCCTCATCGCCTCGCGCCGCGGCGGACAGAGTCCGAAACGCGGTGGTGAAGTCCAGCTTCGCGTCTTCCAGGACCGACAGCCAGCCCTCCGCCAGTGCCAGGTCGTCGTCGGCGACCTCGGTGAACCCAAGCTTGGCCCGCATCCCGGCGAGCCAGGCCGACTGGTAGCGCGGCTGGTACGACTCGAGCACTTCCTCGGCGCAGGTGACCGCCGTATCGCCGTCGTCGTGCACAAGCGGGAGCAGAGCCTCGGCAAACCGCGCGAGGTTCCACAGCATGATCGCGGGCTGGTTTCCAAACGCGTAGCGCCCGTTTCGATCGATCGAGCTGAACACCGTCGCCGGGTCGTACACATCCATGAACGCGCACGGCCCGTAGTCGATCGTCTCGCCCGAGATCGTGACGTTGTCCGTGTTCATCACGCCGTGGATGAACCCGATCTGCATCCAGCTCGCGACAAGCTCGGCCTGCGCATCACAGACCGACTGCAGCAGAGCCTGGTACGGATTGTCTGCGTCACGATGCTCGGGGTAGTGCCGAGCGATGGCGTAGTCGGCGATCCGGCGAAGGTTTTTCGTTTCGCGATGCGCGTTGAAGTACTGAAACGTGCCGACGCGGATGTGGCTCGCCGCGACCCTGGCAAGCACCGCCCCTGGGAGCGGCTCGGGGCGGTACACCGACTCTCCCGTGCTCACTGCGGCGAGCGCTCGCGTTGTGGGCACGCCGAGCCCGTGCATGGCTTCGCCCATCAGGTACTCGCGCAGCACTGGCCCAAGCGCTGCTTTTCCGTCGCCGCCGCGTGAAAACGGCGTGGGCCCCGACCCTTTGAGCTGTAGATCGCGGCGCTCGCCATTGCGGTCGATCACCTCGCCCAGCAGCAGAGCCCGTCCGTCCCCCAGCTGCGGCGAGAAACCACCAAACTGATGGCCCGCGTACACCTGCGCCAGCGGTGCCGCACCGTCAGGCACCGTGTTGGCGGAGAAGATACCCGCGCCATCGCGCGTGAGGTCGTCCGCCGACAGGCCGAGCTCACCCGCCAGCCCCCGGTTGAGCTTGACGAGCTTTGGCTCGGGAAAGCCCGCGCCCGTGACGGCGTGATAGAGGCCGTCGAGCTCGTTCGCAAACGTATTATCGAACTCGATCGTGGTGGTGGGCACGAGCGGGACTGTACGACGAATGGCTCGCTGGCCAACCGAGCCACGCGGGGGGGCCTTGGACATCCGGCGACGCAGGCTTTGACACCGCGGGCCGAGTCCACTAATGGAGCGCCATGCCGCCACGCCTCTCCTTCCGACTTGCCTGCGCGCTGCTGCTAGCGGCATGCGCTGTGGGCTGCGGATCCGAACTGGCGGAGGCGGCGGGCGGTACGAGCGTCGAATGCCTCGCGTTTCGCTGCGACTCGCCGAACCCGAGCCCAGTGTGCTGCCCCGACAAGCCGATCGATGACGGCGTGCCGGATGGGACATCCAGCGGCTCGGCCGGCGCCGCCACCGACACCACGGGCGGGCCAGCGACAACGCCCGGTCCCACATCCGGGCGGGAGCCGACGTCTTCTTCGGAGGGGTCGTCGTCCGGCAACGTCTCATCCACGGACTCCACCGCGACCGACTCCACCACGACGGGCTCGGGCTCGGAAAGCACCAGCACCTCGGGGACGGAGACCGCAGGGACAGATTCCACCAGTGGAGACTCCGGCAGCGATTCTGGCTCGAGCACAACGGGCGGGTAGCCAGCGCTAGCGGGACCCACTGGTTCCGCGGCCGCAGGCTGCGCTCGAAACCCGGCGGCGAGCTGCTACGTTACGTCGCGATGACGCTTGAGCAACACGACGATGGTCTGTGGTCCAAGCCGGTCGCACAGTCCTTCTTGGGCCTGCACGTGGGCACACGAATGACCGTTGTGCGGCTGCCTTCGGGCGGGCTCTGGGTGCACTCCCCCATAGCCTTGACCGCTGCGTTAGAGGACGAGCTACGCACACTCGGCCCGGTCGCCCACATCGTCGCGCCGAACCTGTATCACCACCTTTACGCGGGCCCGATGCTCGAGACGTTCGACGAGGCGAGACTCCACGCGCGCCCCAAGCTGCGCACAAAATGCGCGGGCCTCCGCATCGACGCCGATCTCACCGAAGCCTCGGCGAGCGAGTTCGAGGGCGTCCTCGAGGCCGTACATATTGATGGCACGATGTTGGACGAGGTCGTCTTTGTGCACCGCCCGACCCGTACGCTCATCTCCGCCGACCTCATCGAGAACTTCAAGTCGTCGTCGCACTTCATGACCCGGCAGTACCTCAAGGTCAGCGGGATTCACGGCAAGCCCGGCGTAAGCCGGCTGCTACGGCCCATGTTCCGACAGCGAAAACGCGCGCGCGCAGCCATCGACCGCTTGCTCAGCGCCGACTTCAATCGAATTGTCGTAAGCCACGGGGCCATCATGGAAGATGCTGGCCCTGATGCCGTACGCGATGCGTACGGTTGGCTCCCGACGCGCTGAGGCGGCAAAAACTGCGTTGCATTGCAGTGCCGCCCAACGGCTCGCGAGCGGCCCAATTCGTGCGTTTTCGACCGCACGACCGATGGTATCGTGCTCTCGCCCTTGGATAAGACCATGACCAACAACCTAAAGCGACTCCTGCTCCTTGCGCCCACCAGCGCGCTCGTTTTGTCGGCCGCCGCAACAGCGCAGGCCGCCACGCCAACCTATTACGCCGACTTGCCCACCTTCCAGGGCGACATCACGACGACCGTCACCGACGACTACAGCAACCCGGCGTATGTCTTCATCCAAGACAACGCAGCGATGAGTGCCGTTCTCGGTGAGACCGACTACGCCAGCACCGGGTTCAACGATCTCAACATCGTCACGAACACCGACACCTACTGCGCCGGGTGCAACGGGTCGTTTGAGCTCTCGTTCCTGACGACGTCGGTCGGGACTGCAGCGGGAGTCATCGGTGTCGGTATGGACATTCCGAACCACAGCAACGCACCCCAGTACTTCGCGTTCATCACGTTCGCCGACGGCACCACGGAGGACATCGCACTGCCTCCTGCCGGGTCCTTTTGGGGCGTGTCCGCCCCCGAACGGATCGAATCGATCCATATCGGACTCAGCATGGGCGGAACCACCACCTCTGGGTCGATTCAAATCGACAACCTCATCGTCGGCGACGGCCCGGTGTCCGACAGCGACTGTTGCAACGCGAGCCCGATGGGCTTGCCCGGCTGCACCGACGCAGCATGCGAAGCGACTGTCTGCGCCCTGGACGCTTTTTGCTGCGACAACAGCTGGGACGGCATCTGTGCGGGCGCGGCGGGAACGGAATGTCCGGCCCTATGCGGTGGCCCGGTGTGTGGCGACGGCGTCACCGATCCGGGCGAGGACTGCGACGACGCTGGCGAGTCCGCCACGTGCAACGCCGACTGCACTGCCGCGGTCTGCGGCGACGGCCAGACCAACGCGACCGCAGGCGAGGCGTGCGACGACGCGGGCGAATCGGCGCTCTGCGACAGCGACTGCACCTTCCCGATGTGCGGCGACTCCGTCGTCAACATGACCGCGGGCGAGAACTGCGACGACGGCGGCCGCTCCGCGATGTGCAACGCCAACTGCACTGCCGTCAGCTGCGGCGACGGGGTCGTCAACATGACCGCGGGCGAGCAATGCGACGACGGCGGGCGAGTCGGCC
>Ga0316189_10003291_pt1 | contig 15704 bp, 15 predicted proteins | sample LowCovwburrow_MG_FD_204930 | JGI IMG/M metagenome (GOLD analysis project Ga0316189, IMG submission 204930) | Coastal sediment microbial communities from Maine, United States - Lowes Cove worm burrow | ecosystem: Environmental > Aquatic > Marine > Coastal > Sediment | place: USA: Maine... | reverse complement strand
TAATACTGACTTCAAAACGAACTTCAGGTTGGAAAAAAGCAAAATGGGTTACGTTTGCACTACTTCCTATTCTTATTGTGCCTATCCTTGTGGGCATTGGAGTGGCGTTATATTTAGGCCCAAATAACCAATTGGCTGGCATATATACTAGCTCAATCATACCTATCCCAACCTATCTGTCGGTTTGGATAATGTTTGCGGTCTTTCGCATCAAAAACCCTGTTCTAAAGACAGATGCTCGTTAGTTAGATCAAATGTGCTCAAAAGGATAGGGATATGAAAAAGGTGTACTTATATTATCTGCTGCCGGTTATTTTCCTTACATTTGTTTTACCGACTCATGCAGGAATACATGCCTATGCGGAACTAGGCATCCAAATAAGCAAAGCGGTTGTTGAAATTCAGCAGAAACATGGAATGCCTGTAAAATATGGATATGTAGGAAATCATTGGCTAGCAACGGATGGTCGTCCAGGGCACTACACAATTAAATTTTATCGGGCCAAAGAAGTTCCTCAGGCAGTCATCCTCGACACAATCAAATATTGCATGGATTTGTATGAGAAGCAGGGGCTGAAAGAGCACTTATATCGGATTCAAGTTCTTTTATATAAAGAGTCAGGAGATGAATGGCGGGAGTCTAGGGTTCTGTTTGGGCTTCTGGGTGAAGCAGAGCCATATTTTGTTATGAAAATAGGAAAAGACGAATGACCGCTTTTGGCCGAAAGCGGACATTGGGATTTTCATCGGCCTAACAAAAAAAAGGGCCGCAATGCGGCCCTTATCCAACAAATTCAGATGTTATTTCTTTTTAGACTCTTTGCCATCATCGCCAAATGCCCATTCGTAAGCATCGCTTGATGACTCTTTGGTAGAATCCCATGCGCTATCCATCGTAGCACAACCGCTTAGTCCAAATGCAACAACCATAATCCACAATACGTTTTTCATCTTCGCCTCCTAAACCTGAAACAGATTATTATTTCATCATTGGAAGGGAGGCTTCCAAAAAAAACATGCCAGTTATGTGAATACGATCACAAAAAACGGTTTTATCTTAAACAATCATTCCTGCACCAACAGTATTGTTGGTAAAGCTATCAATCAGAATGAAGCTTCCGGTAAACCGGTTAACCGCATACCTGTCTGCATAGATCGGTTTGAGCAGTTTCAGCTGAATCTGACCAATCTCGTTCATCGCCAGCTGATCCGACGCCTCATGCTCAAGCGAGTGAATATCGGTCTTGAAATCAATATCCGTCACCATCGCCTTCAACGTATTGGTGGTGTGTTTGATCCAGTATTTCTTGCGAGGCTCAAGCGGTTCATCGCCAATCCAGCAGACATTTGCCGTGATCTCTTTTTGGGGATTCAGTCCTGAATCACCACGCACCAGCATATCACCGCGGGAGATATCGATCTCATCGGTCAGTGTGATGGTGACACTCTGTGGTGCAAAGGCCTCATCGAGATTGCCGTCAAAGGTGACAATTTCTTTAACTGTTGATGATTTGCCGCTCGGCAGAACCATCACCCGATCTCCCACTTTCACAGTGCCTGAAGCGATCGTCCCCATGAAACCACGGTAGTCTGGAAGTTCGGCTGTCTGTGGACGGTTAAGCAGCTGCACAGGGAAACGGAACGGCTGCTCATCAAGCTCCTCAAGAACCGGCAGTGATTCGAATGTTTCCAGCAGCGTCGCGCCTTCATACCACGGCATGTTTTCACCGCGCACCGCCACCATATCGCCATTAAGTGCAGACATTGGAATGCAGATCAGATCCTTGATCCCCTGCTTGGCACAATATTCGATCATATCTTCACGGATTTTTTCAAACGTCGCCTGATCATGATCCACCATATCCATTTTGTTGATCGCAACAATCAGATGCGGCATGCCAAGAAGCCCCAGAATATGGGTATGGCGCTTGGTTTGTGGCATTACACCACTGCGTGCATCAATCAGGATGATTGCAGCCGTGGCCGTAGACGCACCGGTCACCATGTTGCGTGTGTACTGCTCATGGCCCGGGCAATCAGCCATGATAAATTTACGTTTTGGTGTGGCGAAATAACGATACGCAACATCAATGGTAATGCCCTGCTCACGTTCAGCAGAGAGGCCATCGGTCAGCATCGCCAGATCAATCTCGGCAGCCGAAGCGATTTTTGTTTCGCCCTTCTTCTTACGCACGGCAAGCAGCTGATCTTCAAATGCGCCCTTGGTATCCACAAGCAGGCGGCCGATCAGGGTTGATTTGCCATCATCGACACTGCCAACCGTTACCAGCCGCAGCAGTTCCATCTCTTTGGTTATCTCTAAATTCAGCTCAGTCATTTTTAATTCCTCAAAACCTTTACATGCACTCTCAATCGGAGCAGCCACTCCCGCCAGGGACGGCGGGCGAATCCTTCAGGATTCGTGAGGCAGCAGAAAACCGCGCTTTTCTGCTGCCATTCAAGCAAAAGGGCATGGAAGCCCTATTGCGCATCAAACAACCTAGAAGTAACCCTCTTTTTTCTTGTCTTCCATGGTGTTGGCACCATGGTCGATAATACGTGTTTCCCGCTCTGAACGGCGTGCCGCCGCTGCCTCGGCCACAATCTCTGTCATATTTGTTGCCGTAGAACGCACAGCGCCCGTACAAGGGCTACAGCCAAGCGTACGGAACCGTGACATCACCATCGTAGGTTCTTCACCCTCCAGCAGCTGATCTCTGTTCTCCTCATAATAGGGAATCAGCATATCACCGCGTTCAATCATCGGACGCTCTTCAGCAAAATAGAGCGGTACAATCGGAATGTTCTCTTCCTTGATATAGAGCCAGACATCCATCTCGGTCCAGTTGGAGATCGGGAAGACACGCACCGATTCGCCCTCATGAATACGGCCATTATAGAGGCTCCACAGTTCAGGACGCTGATTCTTCGGATCCCACTGGCCGAACTCATCGCGCATGGAGAAGACACGCTCCTTGGCACGCGAACGCTCCTCGTCACGGCGGGCACCACCAAAGGCAGCGTCATACCCGCCCTCTTCCAATGCATCGAGCAGACCCTGGGTTTTCAATGCACCACAACAACGGGCCACACCGTGCTCTTTCGGATTCATACCTTTAGCAATCGCATCTTCATTTCGACGCACAATCAGATCTGCTCCAACCTCTTTGCAGTAGTTATCGCGGAACTCGTACATCTCCTTGAATTTGAAACCTGTATCCACATGCAATAGCGGAAATGGCAACGGCGCCGGATAGAAGGCCTTGCGAGCCAGATGCAGAAGCACTGATGAGTCTTTCCCCACAGAGTATAGCATCACCGGATTACGGAACTCTGCCACCACCTCACGAATAATGTGGATCGACTCGGCCTCAAGCGCTTTCAGCTGTGTCAGTTTATGTTCAGACATTCTCATCGTCTCCCAAACAGTCTTCTTAATCTATTTCTTAATAATGACGCGATGTTTGCCATCGCCATCACCACAATCCTCAACAGAGAGAACCTGATAGCCCTGCTCTTCACATGAGCGTGGCACATTACCCAGCGGCTCACCCTCATTCAAAATAACTTCGAGCTCTTCACCGGCCTCCATTCTGGCCAGCTGAAGTTTCACCTTCACAAAGGTCATCGGACATGTCTCACGTGTAATATCAAGAAAATGCATCGCTTAAACCCTCTTCAGATAAAAATAATGTGCGCATCTTCAGACTCATTGAGGAACGTGGCAACTCCCACAACCTCCTGAACCGAATCAACCAGATCATCTTTTGTTACACCAAGAATCTGCATCGCCATTTCACAGGCATACACACGAATACCGAGCGCATCTGCCGCTTCAATCAACTCAGGCAGTGTCGCCACATTGTTCTTCTTCATCATGCCGGTCATCAGCTTCGGGCTGGCTCCGGCAAAATTCAGACGAGAGAGAGGAAGACACTTAAGGCCACCCATCAAAAAGTTGAACATGCGAGAGAGAAAATCCTTACCCAGCCAACTGTGGCCCTGCTTTTTCTTCAATGCATTCAAACCCCAGAAGGTGAAAAACATTGTCACTTCACGATTGGTTGCCGCCGCACCCGTGGCGATCGTGTAAGCCGCTACGATTTTATCAAAATCGCCACTGAAGCAGACAATTGATATTTTTTTATGCTCACTCATTTCTTTCCTCCTTTGATTTCAGAGACCGGATTGGCATGCAGTCCACACTCAGCCACCGCACCCTCACGCTCCCACCACCAGCGACCTGACCTCGGGTCTTCACCGACCGTGACCGGACGGGTGCAGGGCGCACAACCGATAGATGGATAGAACTGATCGTGCAGCTTGTTATACGGAACATCGTTAGCCTTGATGTAGTCCCAGATATCTTTTTCTGACCACTCGATCAGAGGGTTAAACTTTTGAATACCAAAAGCGGCATCATCTTCGATGGGCTGCATATCGGTGCGCGATGCAGCCTGTTCACGGCGAAGACCGGTCACCCAGGCTCTGGCACCTTCCAGCGCACGTTTAAGTGGTCGAATCTTACGGATTTCACAGCAGAGCTTACGATTCTCCAGACTTTCATAAAAGAGATTCACACCCTTCTCACGCACCATGACTTCAACATCCGCTGCGTCAGGAAAGTAGACCTGAATATTTACGCCATACTTCTCACGACAGGCAGCCATCACATCGTAGGTCTCCTGCGGCAGGCGGCCTGTATCAAGTGTTACAATACGAATTGATGGCGCATGTTTGGCGATCAGATCAAACAGCACTACGTCCTCGGCACCAAAGCTGCAGGCAAACACCAGATCAGGCGCAAACTCGCGTTCTGCCTGTTTCAGCCACTCAATTGTTTGATTCAACTTTTCCATTCCTTATATCCCTTGACCAATCAGTGGCCACCAAAATGCCATCGTCAGTACAAACAGCGCCAATGCAGAGGCAAGCAACCGGCTTCCGATACGAATCATGTTGCTCAGATGTACGTAACCGGTTCCGAATATCATGGCGTTGGCAGGCGTGCCCATCGGCAACATGAAGGCAAAACCTGAGACGATACCAATGGTCAGCGCCATGGTTACCGGATCAATCCCTGCCAATGCACCCAGTGGTATACCAATAGGCAACAGAATCGCTACCGTTGCAGCATTGCTGATACTTTCGGTTAACAGCATCGTGATCAAAGCCACCAGTGCCAACATCGCCACACCCGTGACACCATCAGGCCAGAAGGCTGTTGCCACCCACTCGGCCGCACCGGTCTTCTCAAGAGACTTAGCAACAGCAATTGCACCGCCATACATCAACACCACGCCCCAATCGATATGCGACTGAATCTCTTTCCAGCCAACAATCCTGAGCGCAAACATCGCCACCACAGAGATCAACGCAATGGCAGCCAATCCAATCGTTTCACCCATGAATATCCAAGCCGACACCGTGATCAGCATCAACAGAGCCATCGTTTTCGCCCGCACATCCATCAGACCGATCTCAAGCCGACGCTCCTCAATACGGTGACGTGCACCCTCCATATTGATCGCATCGTGTGGCGCAAAACGGAGCAGGACAATCGCAGTAATCGCCAGTACACCAAGTGCCACAGGAGCCGCAGAGAGCGTCCAATCAACGAATGAGAATGTCTGGCCCGTTGTCTCTTCAACAATCGCCATCGCCAAAGGTCCGCGGGCACCACCGAGCAGTGTCATCACACCACCGATAATGGCACCCCACGCCATCGCCATGAAAATCGCCATCGCATATCGATTACCGGGCTTTAAACCAAGTCCGTGCACAATGCTCCAGACGATGGGAAGTAGCACCGCAGCGACAGCGTGCTCAGGCATGAAGCAGGACATGATAGCTGGCAGAAACAGCATACTGAGAAGTAGTTTTCGAGGCGTGTCGCCAAAGCGATTAAACACACCAAGAGCCAAGTGCTCTGAAAGCCCCGACTTCATAATTCCGGCAGCCAGAATGAAGGCGCCGAGAATAAAAAAGACCGCCTTGTTACCAAACATGCCATACACTTCAGTTGCAGGCATGGCACCCACCATCGGCAACATGGCCATACCCAACAGAGAGGTCACCGAGAGCGGTAGAAGTTGACTGACCCAGAGCGTCAGACAAACCCCGAAAACAATCAATGAACGCCATCCCGGCTCAGTCAAACCTTGCGGCGGAGAGAACTGAAAAAGAACCGTAGCAATCAAAGCGATGACCCCAAGCAGAACAAAGGGAACACTACGATGCAGTAAAATCGACACGGTCCGCTTCCTATGTCGTAAATCACTATTCTTGTCCTGCTCACGATGCAACAGATGTCTGCGAATCCCATCAAACAGCGATTCCAGTTTCCGCCCAACAGATGAAATAGCGAAGCGCTGTTGAAGAGAAGGCTGAACGCCGTCCAACACGCGGCTCTCCATTGGAGTCAATACACGCCCCATATCCCGCAAGCGATGAGTCGGTAGTCCCGACTTGATCACCAGTTCGGACTGGATCAGCAAGGCTTGCTCGACATCATCAAGAGTGGCCAGCGGCTGCTCAGCCAGAGGTGTCCCCGGCAGAGGACGAAATGGAATCAGCAATGGGACAATCCCAGCCTCGACCATGCACTTCATCCCTTCAGCCGTCGAAACCAGTGGTTCAAGCCCCACAATTAGATGGCTAACCACCGTTCCCGGTCTGAATACTGAACGGGCGTAATGCAGCGCCTCCCAGATTCTCTGTTGACCGCCATTTGCAGCTTTGCCGGGACATATTTCGGCAAAGCGCTTTTCATCATTGAGCTCAAGGTTACAGACAAAAATATCGAGGCCAGCGTCGTAGAGCTCATCAATCACATGTAGATCTGTCGGAGCTACGGTCTCCAGTGCTATCTGCTGATAAGGAAGATGACGTCTAAGCAGTGCAATCATCGGCAATAGTCGTTTAAGACCCGCGTCCGCACCCGGCGCGTAGCCATTGTAGAGATAGACCGTATCGATTTCACGCTCATCCAGTGCTGCACGAACCACCTCAACCAGATCGAGAGGATCGTGAATCGGAGGAACCTCTTCATTGAGCATCGAGTCGTACTGGCAGTACTGACAGGCAGCTCCCGGCTTGGCAAAGAAACCGCAACCCATGGTTGGGTAGAGCATCAATAGACGATCATGCAATGAGGAGATACTTCCCATACGGGCACCACTGCGTGTCTCTTTATGGTAAAATTGAGGTGTTCCAACTAGTTCAACACGCTCACTCTCACCAGCGCAATTTAGGAAAAAACCCTGCTCGTCCCGGTGCAGTTCATAGGTGCTCTTCTCTGTGTAAGGCTGACCCACAGGAACCGTACAGAGATGACCGGAAGGAAGACGAATATCAACCACCGACTCTGTAGCGTTGGCCTGAGCCACCCAGCGCGAAGCATCACGCAGACCTTCAGGCAATGCCAGACCACGGCTAACTAAAGAGAGTTTAGTCCGCCCCGGATTGGCAAAAGGATGAAGGTCTGTGGAGTTCATCAGATTTGGGTGCTCTTCTCTACCCGGATTTTCCACTGATGATCGGAGATCTTCTCTTTCACCAGAATGGTCTGCCCCTGCTCTTCAAGTGAGAGCGGAACATTCTCAATCGGCGCACCATCATCGAGGATCACATCAAGCTGAGACCCCACAGGCATCGGTGAAAGCTTGATCTTGGTCTTCACAAAGTTCATTGGACATGCCACCCCGGAGAGATCCAGAAGCTCCACATCCGAAGAGGCTTCACTCTGATCTGACACCACTGTTTCAGGCTCAGTCGCCTCTGCCGGAACAGCAGCAAATCTTATGGCCGCAAGCTCAAGCCATGCAGACTGAATATCCTTCAATTTGGTTACGCCCGGTGCAGGATCGCCAAGGTCAATGCCCATCAATGCAGATTGAACCGCATTAAAATGTTTCATCAGCTCACTATCTGAACCTGCATTGGCCATCAGCAGGCCAAACACTTCGCTATCTTCTTCCGGAGCTTCTCCAAACGGCACAAGGAATGCCCGCGCTGCCGAAATAGCTGAACGGCGAAGTGCTGTAAGCGCCTCTGCCCAGAACATGGCATCAGTGTGGGCACGAGCAATCAATAGCTCGTATTCAGCTTCGGACATAAGCGCATCGGACATAGAGAGAACCGCACCGGCACATTCACCCTTCTTGTTGCCCTTGGTATTAAACGCTTCGTTCTCGCTCCAGTCGTAGATCAGGCCTTCAACTTCACCGGCATCAGCCGCAAATGGAGCCAGAATTTCCGAGATCCCCTCTCTGCCCAGACGCGTTGCCCAGTCGTGCATCGACTCATCACCACTGCGGCCTGCTTTATAGGCATTGAGCACGGTAATACCGGCTTCCGGTGCATATTTGGCAGGCACCGGATCGGTTGCAAATGCCAACGGAGAACCGGCGACACCGGATCCACCGACATGCAGTTGATAGTGTGGCACTGCCTGTCCAGCTACCTTCTTTGCCATACCGTGAAATCCCAGATCGGCAATATGATGGCGACCGCAGGAGTGCTGACAGCCGGATGCCTTAACGGTAATCCCGGCCAGAGTGCCATCCTTTTTCAGATCAGCCATCAAAGGCTGAAGGGCGCTAGCCAAACCACGGCTTGAGGTAATACCAAGACGACAGGTTTCCGTGCCCGGGCATGCCACAACATCGGCAATACCACGTGCATATTCACTGGTAAGCCCTGCCGCATTCAGAACCTTCAGAGCCGCTTCAACTCTACTTGCATCAACATCAGCAATCACCATGCCCTGCTCAGTGGTTACACGAAGCTCTTCAGTGCCGGCTGCGCGCGCAGCATTGGCAACTGCACGACACTGATCCGGAGTCATATCACCACGGAAGAGATTAAGCAGAATCGCAGATTTGCCATTGTGCTGATCAACCACGCCTGAATCGGCAAAGGGAAGCTCTGCAGTTGGTGTCCGCCAGTTTGCTTCCTCGTAACCCGAATCATCCGCATGGGTTTTCTCGATCACAGCACGCTGTTTTTTATACTCTTCGATAAAGCCTTCAGCACCCAGTTTTTGCGCTACATATTTCATGCGGGCACGGGCACGACGTTTACGATCGGAGTATTTGAAATGCATCCGCATCAACGCTTCACCAGCAACAAACAGTTCCGACTCTTCAATAAACTCTTCCAGCAGCAGGGCTCCCATCGGCTGAGATGAAAGGCCACCGGCCGCCCAGACCTGAAAGCCGGGCTTACCATCTTTGTGAGTTGCAATGAAACCTGCGTCATGCATGCCAGAGAGGCCGCAATCGGTTGCGCAACCGGAAAATGTAACTTTGAACTTCCGTGGAAACTGCTGACCCAACGGATGGCGAAGGAAAAACTCTGTAAATTTTCTTGCATGAATAGTCACATCAGCATGCTCTGCCGGGCAACGACCTGCCAGGAAGCAGGTGGTTATGTTACGAACCGTATTTCCGCACGCTTCACGCGTGGTCACCCCTGCCGCATCAAGTTTCCGAAGAAACGGCAATACATCTTCAAGTTTTACAAAGTTCGCCTGAATATCCTGACGAGTGGTCACATGAGCCACCTTCTCAGGCGCCTCAGTCAGCGTACCGTCAGTAGGCAGCGCACCGGCATAGGACTCCACGCACTCTGCGATTACATCCAGTTGATCCGGAGTCATGCAGCCGCCAGGCAGCTTGGCACGCACCATCTGCACACCCTCCTGACGCTGGCCGTATACACCCATCTGTAGGCGAAATGGCGTGAAACGCTCTTCCGGCATCGTGCCGGCAAGAAAGGCCTTCAGCCCTGCCTCAAACTCATCAACGTCAGATGTCTGTGCAAAATCAAACTGTGTTGTCATCAACAACTCCTGTTTTAACTGCCCTGCGCCGCCGGATAAGAACCCATGGTACAGGGACGTACCATCTAAATTGGAACTCTTTCCAATTTAGTAAGGCGGGCAAAACCACGTTTTGCTCGCCGACATAGGAAATGGCATGGAAGCCATTTTCGCATCAATCAAGAATGTCCTAGCTGCAGTTCACAAGCCTGCTCATAAGTCACCAGGTCGGTAATGGTTGCGTTTTCACCACACAACGGACAACCCGGATCCTTACGCAGCTTCAGCTTCTTCCACTCCATCCGAAGTGCATCGAAAGTCATCAGCTTGCCGGAAAGCGAATCGCCAATACCGAGCAGCTCCTTCACCGCTTCAACCGCCTGAATGGTGCCTACAGCACCGGCCAGCGCGCCTAGAATACCTGCTTCTGAACATGACGGAACCAGACCTGCCGGAGGCGGCTCTGGATAGAGACAACGGTAGCAAGGACCTTCTTTATCGACATGTGGCTTATAGGTGGCCACCTGCCCTTCAAATCGGAACATCGCTCCAGAGATCAACGTCTTCTTCTCGAAGTAGCATGCATCATTAACCAGAAAACGGGTCGGGAAGTTGTCACAACCATCAATAATCAGATCATACTCTCGAATGATTTCACGGATATTGTCTTCGGTAACAAAGTAGTTGTAGGTGTTGACCTTCACATCCGGATTGAGCGCCTGCATCGTCTCACGCGCAGACTCAACCTTAGGCATACCAACACGGTCTTCGTTGTGGATAATCTGACGCTGCAGGTTGGATGAATCGACCACGTCAGCATCAGCAATTCCGATGGTGCCGACACCAGCGGCGGCCAGATAGTAGGCGACAGGTGAGCCAAGGCCACCGGCACCGATCATGAATACTTTGGACTCGAGCAACTTGCTCTGACCCTCGGCACCCACCTCCGGCAGGATGATATGACGCGAATAGCGTTCAATCTGTTTCTCTGTAAAATCAATCACTTATAAACTCCGATCAATCTAATTCCAATTTATAGTTCTAATAAACTCACAGGTTCAGGTTTGTACCATGACAGGCGTGAGGAGCACAAAACCGCAGCGTATTTTTTATACGTGAGGATTTGAGCACCGCATCAACGCAGTCAGGATGCAAAGATGGGCCTGTGCCTAAACTTCGATACCTTTGAACAGGTCTGTCGACATATAACGCTCAGCCATCGACGGGATGATGACAACGATGCGCTTACCTTTCATCTCAGGCTTAGCCGCCACACGCAGTGCCGCAGTTACTGCAGCACCGGATGAGATGCCACCGGGAATGCCCTCTTCATCGGAGAGGCGACGTGCCATAGCGAATGCCTCATCGTTGGTCACCTGCTCAACACCATCAACAATATCAACATTCAGGTTTGCAGGAATGAAGCCTGCACCGATACCCTGAATCTTGTGCGGACCAGGAGAGCCACCGGAGATGACAGGTGAGTCAGCGGGCTCAACAGCAAACGCCTTGAACTCAGGGTTGCGCTCTTTAAGCACCTCGGCCGTACCGGTGATCGTGCCACCTGTACCTACACCTGCAACAATCGCATCAACCTTACCATCGGTATCTTTCCAGATCTCTTCGGCAGTGGTCTGACGATGGATTTCAGGATTGGCAGGATTTTCAAACTGCCTAGCCAGAAAAGCACCCTCGGTTGAGCTTACAATCTCTTCGGCCTTGGCAATCGCACCCTTCATACCCAGTTCGGCAGGAGTAAGCACCAGTTCAGCACCAAGTAGCTTAAGCAGTTTACGACGCTCAAGACTCATCGATTCCGGCATAGTCAGGATACAACGATACCCCTTGGAGCGAGCCACAAATGCCAGAGCAATGCCCGTATTTCCTGAGGTTGATTCAACAATAACACCACCCTCTTTCAGCGAGCCATCAGCTTCAGCTGCTTCAATCATCGCCTTACCGATTCGATCTTTTACCGAATTCAGCGGATTGAAATACTCCAGCTTGGCCACTACTTCAGCGTCCAGACCAGCGCTCACGCGGTTCAAACGGACCAGTGGCGTATTGCCGACTGCTTCTGCTACATTATTGTATATTGTCATATCAATCTCCTTTCAGTCAGGTGTCACTTGGTCGTGACGCTCATCCCTCAATTACGTTCTGCTCAATCGGGTCCACATGGACACCCTGCTTTTGCAGCCACTTCACGCTCGCTTCAACCACATCCGTATCACCTTCAAGTTCAAGCCCAACAAGACCCATATGATCCTTCACCTCAGCGGTACGGATATTGGTGATCACATCAAACTCTTTCGCCAGCTTCCAGATCAGCGGCTCTCGAACCGTCGACTCATCAAACGTCAAATAAACTCTTAACTTCATAACTTCTCCTAGATCTATCGATGAGAGATTTTTGATCGCAGGCAAGGCGCGGAAGATTTGAAGCGCGCAGCGTATTCACAATACGTGAGCACTGGAGAATCAAACGCAACGTCGCATGCGGACAAAAAGACTCATCGGCCTCCGGCAATGGCTGGAACGATGGATACTTCATCACCCTCTTTCAGCGCCGTGTTGCGGCCATCCAGAAAACGAACATCTTCATCGTTTACATAAACATTAACAAAGCGACGAATTTCGCCAGCTTCATCACACAGACGCTCTTTCAGGCCTGCATGGGCAGCTTCCAGATTATCAATCAATTCGCCGATGTTTGCTGCTTCAATTGCAACTTCATCAGAACCACCGGTCAGTTTACGCAGCGGGGTTGGAATACGTACATTTACACTCATTTTCTAACTCCTATTCTATTCTTAAATCATTTAAATACTTATGATTACCGTAGTTTTGTTCGAGAGCAAGGCGCGAAAGATTCGAAACGCGCAGCGTATTGGAAATACGTGAGCACTGGAAAATCAAACGCAACGCCGCTATTGGACAAAAGCGTGGTGATCATTTTACGCCGTCGGCTTCTGCGAGAACGTCGAACTCTTTCAGGCTTGCTTCGATGATGCGCGGCTTGGTGATGTGATCAGCCACAGCTTCCTGCGTTTTCAAGCCATTACCTGTAATACAGAGCACAATCGACTCATCACGCGGCAGCTTGCCGGACTCAATCATCTTCTGGGCACAACCCAGTGTGACACCACCAGCCGTCTCCGCAAAGATACCTTCGGTCTCGGCCAACAGTTTCATTGCAGCCACAACCTCATCATCAGAGATATCCTCAGACCAGCCTCCGGATTCCTTAATCACTCTATTTGCATAGAATCCATCTGCCGGATTACCAATCGCCAGAGATTTGGCAATGGTGTCGGCATGAACCGGGTGGATCATATCGGTACCATCTTTCACAGATTTGGTGATCGGTGAGCAGCCAGTTGCCTGTGCGCCGTAAACCGCAGTGCCGTTATCCTCAATCAGACCAAGCTTGATGAACTCCTTGATCGACTTGTCCACCTTGGTGCAGAGAGAGCCTGAAGCCATTGGAACCACGATATGCTTCGGCGCTTTCCAACCCATCTGCTCCATCACTTCATAACCGAGAGATTTGGAACCCTCTGCATAGAATGGGCGAACATTCACATTCACAAATGCCCAACCATATTTACCAGCCACTTCCGAGCAGAGACGATTCACATCATCATACTTGCCCTTGATGCCGATAATGTTGGTACCGAACACGCCGGCACCCAGCACTTTGCCCTGCTCAAGGTCGTGAGGAATAAACACATAAGACTCAAGCCCTGCCGCTGCTGCGTTGGCTGCAACCGAACCTGCAAGGTTACCGGTAGAGGCGCATGCCACAGTTTTGAAACCAAACTCAACAGCCTTGGAAAGAGCCACGGAAACCACACGGTCCTTGAAAGAGAGTGTTGGGTAGCAGACAGAGTCATTCTTGATATAGAGCTCTTTTACGCCGAGCACTTTCTCAAGACGCTTTGCACGTACCAGCGGAGTGAACCCGTTCTGTGCACCCACAGTCGGTTCTCCATCAATCGGCAACAGCTCTTTATAACGCCACATGGTCTGCGGACGCGACTCGATCAGCTCGCGGGTAAACTTACCCTCCAACTTCTCATAATCGTATACCACTTCCAGTGGACCGAAGCAGAACTCACAAACGTGAGTCGGCTCAATAGGATACTCCTGACCACATTCACGACATTTCAGCGCACGTACGATGCTTTCGCTCATTTAATTCCTCTCTTCCGCGAAAGAGCTTCCTGCCTTTCGCTTTTATCGTTTCGCAAAAGTGTGATTTTGCTCCACTTACGGATTCGCTCTCGCTCATCCGCCGCACATCCATGTGCGGGAAGGCAATCTCACCGATTGCATAAATTTTTTAGCTGAAGCCGAAAATAAAAAAACCTCCGCGTTGAGGCGAAGGTTGAACTTTGAAGATGCATCGACATTGATGCATATAAAATGATCAACCCGAACATCATCGCTCCTAGAAACACTCTCTAGGCAGGCATTGGCACCAGTCGCTAAATAAATCTTCAGCCGGTTGCCGCGGTTTCTCAGGGCCTGTAACCCTCCACCGCTCTGGATAAATTCGGATCCATATGTAAGACGCCGCATTATTCGCAAACAGAAACAAAACGCAAGCCTGATCTTGAGTGGCCTGCTTGGTTATGCCTTCTCGACGCTGTAACGCATCCACAAGCGGTGAGTTTCGCCGGGCGCAAGTTGAACCACATCTTCATCGGCATTGGCACTTTCAACACAGAGCATGCCAAGGTAACCATCATCCGATCCAAAATCGCCCATCTGTTTGCACTTATCCGCCCATGGATTCCAGACAATGGTTGAATGGCTGCTACGTTTTTCGATGCGGATATCACGCTGCATAACCGGATCTTCAATCACCACATCCTGTTCCTGATCGAAATAGATCCGATCAACCTCTGAGCTGATCGTAACATCCCCCTGCTGGAATCTGCGAGTCGCCTTCCCCACTTTATCCAGATAGTCACAACCTTCCAGACCACGAACAACCACCTTGCTCACATCGCCAACACAGAAGTAGGTATGCAGAGCATCACCAACCGTCAGCGTTTCAACATCCCGGTTTATTGTTGCCAGCTCCATCTCCAGAACAGCCCCGATAACCATATGTATTTCAGCAGGTGCATGATGAGGCCACTGATCTTTTTTCACATCCGAAATGCGGAAACTTATACGTGTCGAACCATCTTCTAGAGCAGTCGTGTCGATAACATCCCAAGGCACTGTGCGGGCAAAGCCGTGGCCGGGAAAAGATGCGTCTGAAACATGGGCTCCAAACCAGGGCCAACAGATCGGCACGCCGCCACGAATTGACTTGCCATGAGCCAGCGTCGCTACAGGCGACATCCAGATTACCGGCTCTCCACCTTTCGGCTGCCACGTCATCAGATGAGCACCCTGCAGAGCAACACTTGCCGTGCAGTGCTTGTTATCAATATCAATGACAATGAAACCATCGCTGTCATCGCGGAATGTGACCTGCCCGGCAATGCCGAACTCCTGATTAAGTGTGGAAACATCTGTGCTCATAGCCCCTCCAAAAAGTTAATGCACTATGCGCTTTGCAACCCTGTTAATCCAGAAGGGGCATGCAAAAATATGTCGTTCCCGTTAAACTGGTGGCGGCTCATGGCAGGAGGCGGGAATGGCGAAGCATCATAAGTTAACCATCGAAGGGAACGAGGCGGCGGCCTATATTGCCCATCGTACCAACGAGGTGATTGCCATCTATCCCATCACCCCATCATCCGCGATGGGTGAAATGAGTGACGCATGGTCAAATCAGGGGAGGAAAAATCTCTGGGGTACCATCCCCGAAGTGATTGAGATGCAGAGTGAGGCAGGTGCTGCCGGAACGGTGCACGGCTCA
>Ga0316189_10003290_pt1 | contig 15706 bp, 16 predicted proteins | sample LowCovwburrow_MG_FD_204930 | JGI IMG/M metagenome (GOLD analysis project Ga0316189, IMG submission 204930) | Coastal sediment microbial communities from Maine, United States - Lowes Cove worm burrow | ecosystem: Environmental > Aquatic > Marine > Coastal > Sediment | place: USA: Maine... | reverse complement strand
TTCAAATAAATTGTTAATCCATAAAAAAATATACTTGCTGCTACAGCAAATCTCACTATAGAAAATGAGGTGAGATATAAGCTTGGGATTAAAATATAAAGCAAGTAGCTATATCCTGGATGCAAGGATATCTTTCTTATTCCGAGCGCAGTGAAAGTTACTGTAATCAACGAACATAAAAAGAAAAAGAAGTGGTAGTCATACGTAACAAGTCTGCAAGCATAAATACTTAGTTTGAATAATGGTTCTAATTCAAAATTAGATAATATTTCTGGATGCGTATAAAAAGAGACATAATTCAAATAATCATATCCTACATTATGCCTGAACCCTGCAAACAACGTTGATATAGCCACTGCAATCCAGAATGAACTCAATTTCTTAATTGGATTAACTGCTAATAGGAAAATAGTTGCGATATAGAAATATATATATGCTGTCATTTTTTTTTATTTGCGATATTAAATAGTGTTTTTCTCTTGACAAGAGAAATCACGTGTGCATATCTTCCAAAAAACAAAATTCTGAGTCTATCAATAAGCAAATATCTATCAAACAAAAGATACGTGTTGTTTTTTCTTCTAATTGCTGATTTTTCAAGTGATGACTTCAAATCAATCATACCGCTTATACCTCCAATTCTAAAATTAGAAAGTATTATTTTTATATAAGTAAAACTACAGCCCGCTTTATAAAATCTAAGGATTAAATCCCAATCTGCTGCAATTTTATACGTTTTGTCAAAATAACCATATTTTTTGTAAATATGTCTCCCAATAAAAATTGTAGGATGAGAAAGAATCATTCCTTTATTAATATTCTTAAATGTCCCTGGGAAAACCTGTGTATAATAATGTTTACCACTCTTATATATATTCATGTCTCCATAAAATATATTCCTATATATTTCTCCACTGCGGGCTATTTCATTTAATGTAGAGAGTTCATACCAGTCATCAGAGTTAATAATTCCAATGGATTTTCCAAGGGAGAGCATAATCCCCTTATTCATAGCATCATAAATCCCCTCATCCTTCTCACTCACCCAGTAATCAACCGCATGTTCATATTGACGAATAATATCCAACGTCCCGTCCGTTGAACCGCCATCAATAATAATATACTCCACATTATCATACGTCTGACCAATCACACTCAGAATGGTCTCTTCCAGATGCTGCGCCCCGTTAAACACCACCGTAATCACAGTGATCAGCGGTTTCTCCGGCAGGCTGCGCTTAAAATATCCTTGGGTACGCAGACCGCCTTCGCCCTGTCGTCCCTCGCCTTCAGGCAGGAACAGCACCGTCTTGAAGGCCGCATTAGGCGGTTCTTCAATTATCGGCACTTCACGGGTGACGAGCCGGGTTGTGCTGTAGTTTGGATTTAGTTCGTTCATTTTTTTATGAGAAAGCCGTGACGGAACCAGCACCGTGCCCTTGAATTACAATCTAAAAAAAATAGCATCTACCTGTAGAGTTCGGCCATCATCAGGGTCGATAAAGCCCTGCTGGATAGCCCACAGTACAAATCCTTCTTGTTCAAGTCGTTGCTTTATATCCAACCAGAGCCGTTGCCCCTCATACAGTGGCACGAGGGAAAGTTCACAAAGAACCCCCCGTACCCTTGGAAGGATTTCGGATGCACCATCAAGCACCTGCCATTCAAAACCTTGTGTGTCAATTTTCAGGAAAGGAAACTTTGCTTTTTCAAGATATGTAGATACGATTGAGTTCAACTTGAAAATGGGAATTCGTTCAACCCCTACATAGGCGGACTCTCTGGACGCAGAAATATGAGATTTCATCATAGGCAATACAGATGATGAAACAGAATTACCTGCAATATTAATTTCTATCTCGCCATTATGATCACCGACGGCGCAACGTGGATGAACTTGCCATTGAGAATCACAACTTGCTGCCGCTGACAAAGCTTGATGCGCAGCCGAAAGCGGTTCAAAGCTGACCAGTTGGCCGTTATAACCAACTGAACGCAATCCGCTTGCGAATTGCCCGATATTCGCGCCAACGTCCAAAACGAGATCAACCTCAAATCGACTTAATGATTTAACTATCTGAAACAATGGATTTGAAGCTGGGGTAAGGCGATGAAGATCAAAACCAATTTTATGAGTAAAAGATTTGATCTTCTTTTTAAATATATTCATTAGGTTCTCCGATAATGCTTAATTGAGCAAAATTTGACATGCTTTAAATCTGGGTTGACACTTGTACAGAAAGTTATCCATAACGTTGCGACATTTTTCTTTGGTTCAGCTATTATGACGGCAGATAATTTCCAGTCAAATCGAACCGAGATTGCCTGATGGTTTTTCCAGTACCTGAAGTGCCCGTCCCTGATACCGCGAACAATATTTTGGGGAATAAATTTCTTCGTCGTCCTAAAGCGGATACCCAGTCAGTTTATATAGCGATTTCAGCTTGATCAAATATCTATATTGAGCGACAACCATTTGAGTTAAAAGATAAAAACTGAACAGAAATGATCGTCCTTTAACTCAAAAACGCTATAGCAGTCTCTGCTGTACCCTCATGGTTTTCTCATTATTTTTTTGGCACCTAAACGTGTTGCTACAAATCCGAGAAGATTATCTATCTTATTCGGACTGATAGAATATATCGTTCCCGCTGCGATACTCGCTTCATAAACATCTTTAAGAGAACATGTTATATCGCCTCCTATCAGTCTACGATTGAAGAAAACATCAATAATCCTGTTTTTCCAATTAAATATCTTAAAACGAAGCTCAATGTATTTTGCTTTTGAGGAAGCTTTTTCCATATCTAATCCATGCTTATCTGCAAATACTTGTCCCCATTCTGTCACGGATTCTTTATGCTTCCCTGCGCACGCTAATATCAACACAAGTTGAATCTCGTGATCTTCGAATTCAGAAGATTGCCTCAAGCATTTTGACTGAAGGTATGCTTCATAGACAATAGCCTGTATTGAAACAATAGGTCTTTTATGCTTATCAAGAGGTAATGCGTTATGAAAAGGTATATTTGGTTCGCGAAAAAATTTTTCACTTGGAGAATTTGCCGATTTTTTCTTTTTTGAAAATGCGGAAGTTCCCCCACTATGGCGAGAAGCGCCATTAATTGCTACCGGTTCAAAAAAATAGATATAACTTGGGATAATGCTAGCAATTGCGATCCCCATATATACGTCAGGGGTCATTGAACAATAAAATTTTCCTGTTATTTCTTTCAGTTGCTTCAATATCTCGAAATCTACAAATCCGCCGTTGTATAGCATCGGCAACTCAATATAGCTCCTTTTTCCCATCATGACTTTTGCAAGCCATTCTTTACAGCTTCTTTTTTCCCATCCTGAAGTTAACGGTACACATAACCTGCCAAAATTTGTTCCAACTAAGTCTGGCCAAGTATAGAAACAAGTGACAGAGCGAATCGCTTGCGCATCTGTTAATCGTATAAGTTCCGAAATTTTATTCAAGCATCCCGGCAGCAGCCCGTCATCATCTCCAATTATTGTAATCCATCCTTCCGACACATGTGAAAGCGCAAATTCCCAATTATGAGACATGCTGACTCTTTTTCCTGTATTAATGTACCTTATTCTATCATCTGCGAAGCTTGCGACAACGCTCTCAGTATCATCACAACTAAAGTTGTCACTTACAATTATTTCTAACTGTTCGTAGCTCTGTGCAAGTACGGTTTTAAGGGATGCTTTTAGAACATCACTTCGTTCTCTCGTTGGGATTATTACTGTGAATTTTGGTTGCATCATTTTATCTTGTTGCCTCTTACTCGCAATACCTTCGCCATTCTGAATGGCGATCTTTCAGCAGAGGTTACAGTGTTTCAAAGAGTTAATAATTGATCTGTAAATTAAAAAACGGTCCGGGATTTGGCGGACAGAGTTTTAATTATTTTCAGCTATACTCAGCGAGTTCCACTGACAACGCACGAACACGTATTACAGCACAATTAGCAAGCAAATTGAGAGAGGACCTCGCTATTAAGCCGCTCGCTGAATGGCGAAGGTATTGTACTCGATGAGGAAGTTTTTTATACTTGACTGAATTTAAAAGAAATTATCTGGTAAGGGGCATTTCTAAATGTTCAGCAAAATAAGCATGTTAAGATTCTCTGGCTATACGAGCACTAAAAAGAATGCTAAAGGTGGTCCTGAAAAATAACTATGAAAATTCATAGTGTTAAAAGTAAGCAGTTAAAAACTGGATCATCGAGTCTTATCGTTAGTTAGCGCAAATTTTCTTTCCGCTTCGAAGAGCGGCATTCACAGCTGACCTGACCCTTACCGCCGTTTCCAGACGGTTCGCCGCCAAGGCGGCAGCGAGAAGGGCCGCGCCGCTAGTCAGGCCAATACCTGCAACCATCGGCAGCGTAGACCAGTTCGGCTGCACCACAATCCGCCCCATCAGGCATACTGCCACCGCCGCCAGCAGCGGTCGTCCTACATCTTCAATATACCACCGCCATTTTTCAGCAGGCAGCAGGCGACGGTGCACGAGAGTCGGGTTGATAACCACATAACCTGCATTCAGAATCAGCCAGACAGAGGCCGCACCAACAGCCCCGTACTGTCTTGCCAACAGAATCATCAACGGCACCAGCACCAGCACGGAAACTATGTTAACAACAAGTCCAAGCCGTGTCCACCCATGAGCCAATTGCAGAGCATAAGGAATGTTCATGAGGCCGTTGCAGGCTGTACCTAAAACAAGAATGCTCACCAGCAGATGGGTATTGTCGGCGGTGACAGGACTTCGGGTCCACAGGAGTAGCAGTTCCTTGGAGAATAACGCGACCACGAGCGCGGCAGGCAGTACCATGACGGATATCAGTTGCGCACTCTGGTGATACAGCTTAGTTATCTCTTTCTCGGCACCCTGTTCCACCAAACTGGTCAGCTTGGGATACGTAGCTGAAAAAACCGGGCCGATGAACCGATACAGGGTCATGGCGACTACATTGGCCAAGGTATAGTAGCCAAACATTTCCAAGCTCAACATCCGGCTCAGGATGATCTTATCTAACTCCATCAAGAAGATTACTGTTATGGTAATCCCGGTCATGCCGGCTGCGAACCGCCAGATGGTCCGCAGCAGTTCAGGGCGGAAAGATGCCTTCTTGGAAGCAGGCGGTAAACTCTGCCAGAGAAAAAAAACGATGAGTCCGATATGGATAGCACTGATCGCAAGCTGCCAGAAAAAAAAAGCCTCCACAGTCGGAGACACCAGCCAAAGCACCAAAACTGCTCCTACACCTCGAAAAGTTGCTACTACCGTGTTGATGCTGTTCAGCAGCACCTGCCGCTGAAGGCCCATCAGCCCCCCGGAATAGAAACCCATCGGCCAGCGAAAGGCAACACACAGTCCCATAATGAGGAGTGCCGTGTGTACACTGTCCTGAGACAAATTTTTTACCTTTACCCAATGAAAGGCAATGAGAGGTGAGGCCAAGATAACAGTCACTGCGATCAGCATCCCTATCAGCCAGTACGGAATTTCCAAGGTTCTGAGCAGGTCGCGCATGTCCTGCGCCTTGTCTTTTTGCACAGACAGACGCGCCATCTCTCGATTCAGGGTGCTGCTCAGTCCCATATCAAGTAAGGCGAATACTCCCAGCAGGGCAGCAAAAACGCCCACCAGCCCGTATGCCTCTATCCCCATGAAACGGATATAGAGCGGCACAAAGACTATGCCCATCAGCCCAGTCCAGATATTGCCGCCGAAGTTGGCAATGATGTTTCTTTTGAGAAGGGTCATTTATGCGACCAAGCACAAGCGGTCATAAAGTGTTTCATAGGATGTCGAGGCCGTCCAAAATCAACTCGGGATTGATTGTGTTCTCCCTGCTTTATTGCACCCGCTTCAGATACCCGTCCGGGGCAACCGTGATCAGCAGCTTATGCTGAATGCTTTTGTCGATCTCAAATTCCGGGTGGGTTTTGAGATATTCCCAGACAGCGGTCTTCGGGTTATTGCCCGGCCCCCAAGGACGAGCTGAAAACATATCAGCAGGCATGTCTTCTACTAAGGTGTCGAACACCACGCAATAGCTGTCAACACTGGTCAACGGCGCGTAGGCTTCAAGCTCGGCCAGTACATGCGCGTGGGTGTGGTTGCTGTCCAAGCAGACCAGCACACGGGAGTAATCAGCCGCAACCGTTTTGACCTGTGCGATGATCTCCGGCGCGATACTGGAACCCTGAATCATCTGAATGCGGGAAGACATGGGATGCGCTTCAATGACAGCTCGGTTGTGGGCGCGAATGTCAATGTCAATGCCCAGCACCTTGCGTTTTGAAACCTTGGGGTCGATTTTATCACCCGTTTCAATGGCATCGCACATATCCAACAAAGCCAGCATAGAGGCACTGAAGATCAGCGAGCCGCCGTGGGCTATGCCGGTTTCGATGATTAAATCGGGCTTGATCTGCCAGATCAACTCCTGCATGGCGACCATATCCTGCGGATACTGGATGATAGGACGGTCTTGCCAAGCGAAGTTGTATGTATATCCGTCGCGGTTGGTCTCCCGTGACCAAATTCGAGATAATGCTTGGGCATCAAAATTTTTACCCAACGCATCAATGTTTTCGGCAACTTGTCTTTGGTACTCAATCAGCGGATTCATATTTTCTCAAAATAAATATTATTACTGTAATTAATTTGTTACACAGGCATAAATTATGTTGCAATCTTCAGGATGCTGTTTGCCGAGTTCATAACAGGCTCTGCAAAATTCTGATTTCCAATCCTTAGACTTTTCCTCACCTACTCTTCCCCAGCCAAAACCACCCTCTTTCCATAAACCGTTTTTTAAAAACCAGTCCATTTGCGACGTGGATAGCATCTTGTAAAAAATCCCACCGGTATTACAGACCGTAAGTCCCGCATCTTTTATGTTTTCGACCAATGTATCAAGTTCATAGGCTCTACGATGCCCAACGATCTCAATATCAAACGGCGACAATTCATCACATGAGGTCAATGTCCCCATTAAGACAGATAGGCGACGATTGATAGCCACAGCATTAGGCACATGCACAATGAGGATTCCTTTGTCGCTCAATAAATTAGCTGCCTGACGTAGCATCAAAACGGGATCAACAACATGTTCCAGAATGTTGATCATAGTGATTGTGTCAAAACGCTCATCCGTTTTAAAATCCTCAATCAATCCCTCGTGTAACGTCGCCATAGGCAGGTTTACTTTTGCCAAAGCCAAATGTTTGCTTGAAGCATCAAGTCCCACTACTCGCTTGAATCTCGGTGCCATCATAGAGGTCAATGCACCGTCACCACATGGCATATCCAGCAGACTGTCACCATGCGCATGTTCTATACAAGTCATGGCTTGATAATAGCCCAACACTGTGTTGTAATCCTCAAATACCTGAGTGCGTGCCCAAGTAAACGTTTCCTGCAATTTTTTTTCTTTCATTATTTCTGATGATCCAGAAGAAGCTGTTTCAGACCTTCCTCTATCATTATTTTTGGTTTCCAGTCCAGCACTCTATTCGCTTTTTGATAGTTCATGGAAATACAAGCAGTATACGATTCAATCTGTTTCTGCTGAACAGTACTCTTACTTCCGAGTTCTTTTTTTAGCATTTCAGCGATGACTCGGGTAGAAGTGGTGATTCCAGTTCCGACATTGATCACACCTATATATTTCTGTATACAGACTCTAATAATTGCATCGGTAAAATCGTCAATATGCAACAAATCTAATTCTGCATCAGCATTGAGATAATGATGAGTGACAATCGGTTCGGAATGGCATGCCTTATCTATAAAATTATAAATAAATTTCGGTCTATCCGAGCCAGTTCCATATACAGGGCTTGATCTCATTACCGTACATCGCAAGTCGGATGTCCTCTGAAATTGCTGGATCATCAATTCTGCAAGATACTTTGTATCTCCATAAGGTCCGTGCGCAAATGCCGGAACTGTTTCATCCACAAACAACTTACCCACATAACCTGAATAAATTTCCCAGCCTGACGGGTAAACCATTGATATATCAAGAGTTGTGCAAACCTCAAGAACATTCCGCAACATCGCTAAAGTCTTGCCCAATGCAATATTAGACGTGTAAACTCTTGGATTTGCTAAATGAATAATGCAGTCAACATTGTACTGCGCTGCAAGCAGGTTTAATTGGGTGCTGCCCATTTCGATGTCCAGTTGCTCACGGGAAGGGGCGATGACTTCAAATTGATTTGCAACAAGCTGTTTACAAACCGCCGTGCCGATAAAACCCCGTGCACCGGTAACCAGAATGGTGCGTCTATCTTTCACTTTACAGTTGGAGGCATCCCCTTCAACCGCACGGCGAACCGCTTCAAGCGGAGCCAACTTTATCTCTGTTTCACCTGTTTTTTCCTGCACCATTCGTACTGCATCAAGAAACGGAATCTGATTATGGACGGCGAGAATTCCTGCTGCTACAGCATTGCTGCGCGAAATACCATAATCGCAACAGACGACAGCTTTAGAACCATTTCGCAGGCATTGCACTCCAGCCAGGATTTTCTCTTTTACTGCATCAGGGCGGTTTCCTGCCTTATCAACGAGATCTCGCACATCAACAAGCTCCATCTCGGTCAAGTTGCGGATTTCTGCCGCCGGTGCCGTGCCGAGTAATTCAGTTATCCAGCGAATACTCATTTGACTTTCTCATCCAGTACATATTGCTCAACAAGGCTCCGCAAATACCAGCCGGGCTTGATTGTTGGAGATAAGGGAAGCTCCCCGTTGATTATATATTTTACCAGCATGTCAACTTCATTGAATCCTGCCATCGCTCGCAAATAGGTCGAAGCGGAAAAACGAGGATTGATTTCAAACGGCAATAATACATCATTACGCACACGGCCTTGAATATTGATTGGCCCACGACTGCCTACGGCTTCGGCTATTCTTTCCGCCTGACGACAGAGTTCAGGAAATTCGCCCATATAACCCTGACTGTAACCGCTGGAAATCAGTCCGCCCCGTCCTCGATAGGCTACTGAAAGTTTTGCATCAAGCACTCGGCGTAAGGCTACAGAACCAGCCAACCGCCCGTCAGGAAGTGACAGCACTCCTATCGTAAATTCTCCTTCTTGATCGTCGATATATTCCTGTGCAACGGGATAACTGCCGTTTCTCCGAATGAATTCGGCATAAATCATCGCCTCATCTGCGTTCACAGCGAAAAACACCCCCACGCTACCGCCTGAGCCGGTGGCAGGTTTCACGATGCAGGGCAGGCCAACATATTCAAGATCGCTCTTGCTGCTGACGATAACAGTCCGAGGAATTGGGATTCCGAATTGCGCCAACTGCTGGAAAGTTTTTTCTTTATCCGAGTAACGAGCGACGATTTCAGGTGTATTCGCCAGTAAGCAAATATCAGCGTCCGCAAAAGTTTTGCTATCCGCCCCTAGTAATGTCATAGGTTGCTCACCGCCGGGGATCAGAAAACTGACTTCAGATTTTAGACAGGCGTTCAGGACACTCGTGACATAGTCATCAGGAGAAACCCGCCAGCATTTAGAAAAACCCTGTTCGTAAAGACCATAGGCTGTCCCGGAAATGTCACATCCATATATTTCGTAACCTCCTGCGAGTGAAAGCGATTTGCGAATTTCAGTTCCTAATGATGCACCGCCAACACCTGCTATCATTACCTTTATGATTTTTTTTGCTGCACTCATACTTCACCTCGGATAGATGTCAATGTGGCAAGAATCCCAGCAATTCCCGGCTCGAATTAGCTTAAGAGTCTGGAATGAATAAATAAGACCAAGAATAGTTTACGAAGAGCGATCCTATATAGCTGATTTAGCAGGATTTGTTTGTTTTTCACTTTTACTGTCAAATCAATACGTTACGAAACTCTTTCGTAAACTTTTTTATCTCATTTATAACTATTACAGTATATTATAGCATTTCGGGCCGGGAATAGCTGCAAGAATCCGGTCTTGCTCTTGATAAGTTACATCATAGTAACTCGGCAAATTGATTGCTCGTCGAGGTATATCCCACGAATTTAAATTTCCCATCCTCCGTTCAAACATAGGTAGACCAGAAAGTGGCCAAAAAAACACCCGTGCATCAATATTTTCTGCCGCAAAAACAGCTTGTAGCTTCTCCCGAGTAACACCAGATTGTTCAGAGAAAACAATGGTCGGCATCCATGCGCCATTTACCGTTCCTTCCGGTTCCGGATTCATCCCAGCCATACCGGGCATTTTTTCAAGATGCTGACGGTAATATGCAAGTATTTCACGCTTCCGGCCAGTTAATTCCTCAATGCGCTCCATCTGCGCACAGCCTATCGCAGCTTGGATATTCGACATTTTGTATTTGAATCCCACCATATCCGGCCAAAACTGCTTAGTCTGACTGCGGGCTCGTCCATGATTACTTAACGTCAGCATACGCTCGTACAACTCTTGGTCATTGGTGACAAACATGCCGCCCTCACCGGTTGTCAGCGTTTTGGTGCCATGAAATGAAAATGCACCGAATCTTCCCATAGAACCGGCTCGTTTGCCGTAATAAACAGAACCAATCGCTTCAGCGGCATCTTCAATCACCGGAATACCATTTTTTTCGCCAATAGCTAGTAGCCGTTTCATGTCGCAGAGGTTGCCGTACAGATGAACTGCAACAATAGCTTTAGTTCGCGGCGTAATAGCCTGCTCAACACGCACAGGGTCTAAACACCAAGAGTCAGCCAAAATATCAACAAAAATAGGTTTGGCACCCAGATGAACAATGGGGGAAGCGGTGGCAATCCAGTTGGTGTCGGCCATGATGACTTCATCGTCCGGGCCAATACCGAGAGCAGCCATGCCCATGTGCAGCGCACCCGTGCAGCTTGAAGTCGCAATGGCGTATTTTACCCCTAAATATTGCCTGAACAGTTCTTCAAAGCGGTTGATGTATTCGTAGCATTTGTCGCCCCAGCCGTTTGCGGCTGCATCGGTTGCATAGCGAACTTCAAGATCAGTGATCGAAGGTTTTGTGTAAAGAATGCGAGGTTTCATGCGTCAAGTATCCTGGATTGCCTTCTGATCGACAATTTTTTGAAAATCTGCGGTGAAATCACTGTTTTTCGGCTCAACACCGAGAGTATCGCGGCAGTAGGAAGCACAAAGCCCGGAAACACGGTACAGACGGGTGGACAGAACATGCAGCATATTGAAATGTTCCGCGATCTCATTGTAATCTGTCCCGTATTCATGTGCCGCCAAATTTCTCAATGCACGCATTTCCTGCCAGTCGGCGATGGAGGAAAGAACACCGACTTTCTCAAAATGAGATAAAACCCGAATAAAGGTATCCGATGGTTCACCGGCCAGCAGGGCGGCATGACGCATTGCCGCTCCAAGCGTATCCTGCAATTTCGCAAATCTCTCATTGACGGCGGAAAGAGCCATAAACAGCTCTACATCCTTGTTCCGCTTTGCCAACTCATCTCCCGACAAAGGCCAAGAGAGTCTTGCGCAGGAACCATCAAGAAAGTAAACACACCGCTCAACAGCGACGAGCATTTCGGCCAAATGACTGCGATATTCTGACGTGATTCTGCTCATACTTTCCCTCCGTCTATGAGGATTGCCGAATGCAATTTCGCTATGCGCTGAAAAGCGGTCGGTGTTTTATCTTCAGCACGGACAACGAGATCAACCGGCAGACCGACAGCCGATTCTATCGCCATCTTCAATCGGGCACGCTGCATCCGTGAGAGATGCCGGGCTGTCTCGATCAGCAGATCAATGTCGCCGCCTCGTGCTTGGTCATTAAGACGAGACCCGAACAGATAAACACGGCATCCGTTCCCGGCATGCCGGGAGATGACTGTTTTGATAGAATCCATTTGGGAATCAAGCAGTCTCATGCACTTACGCTCTGATAACAGTCAGCTCAGGAATTGCAGTTACAAACGCACTGCCCAATTGATGAACCGAGGATAATTGCCCCATGATTTCAAGCCTGATGTTCCACGGCAAGATCAGCACGTAATCGGGATTATACTCTGCCAGCGCGGAAGGGGCAAAAATTGGTATGCGGCTGCCCGGCATAAATTTTCCTTGCTTAGAGATCGCAGCATCACTGACAAAGGGCAGTAAATCGGGCTTGACACCGGCATAATTAAGCAAGGTGTTCCCTTTGGCGGCGGCACCATAACCAGCGATCTTTTTTCCAGCCTTTTTTTGTTCAATCAGAAAAGTCAGCAGGTCATTTTTAACCCGGTCGGCGCGGGGCTGAAAACTCTGATAAGCATCAATAGACTGCAAGCCGCATTGTATTTCTTCCGCCAGCATCTCCTTGACCGCTGCGGTATTCTCACGATGGTCATCGCTGTGACAGCCGAACACGCGCAAACTCCCGCCATGCGTGCCAAGCTGCTCCACATGCCATATCCGCAGCCCGGCTGTCTGGAAAATACGGCTGACTGTATGCAGCGAGAGATACGAAAAATGTTCGTGATATACAGTGTCGAACTGATTCTGTTCAAGCAGCCGCAGCAGGTGCGGAAACTCTAAGGTAATGGTGCCGCCCGGCTTAAGCAGAGCCTTCAGGCCTCGTGTGAAGTCGTTGATGTCCGGCACATGAGCATACACATTATTGCCAACTATAAGATCGGCCTGTTTGCCCTGCTCCGTCAATCGTGTGCCAAGCTGCTTGCTGAAAAACTTACGCAGTACTGGAATGCCAAGCCGTTCGGCGGCAGATGCGGTGCCAGCGGTGGGTTCAATGCCTAAGCACGGGATGTCGGCAGTGACAAAATTTTTCAGCAGATAGCCGTCATTGCAGGCAACTTCAATCACCAAGCTGTCTTTGCTCAACTTGAGCCGGGCAATAATATCTTCGGCATACTGCGCCGCATGCCGAAGCCAACCAATCGAGGTACTTGAAAAATAAGCATAATCCGACTTGAAAAGTTCATCTGCCTGCGCATAGTCCTCCGTCTGCACTAACCAACAACAGTCACAGACTTTCACCTTGAGTGGATAATGCAGCTCTGCGCAATTCAAATCATCTCTATTTAAATAGGCATTTGATGGCGGAGCAGAACCGAGATCAAGAAAAGTATGCGTAAGCTGCGTTCCGCAGTGTCGGCAGTTCATAGGATTTCTATGCCGTTGAAGTTTGCCGTCAGGAACGGGTGAGCTTGGTCACGCGCTGAAAGCTCGGTGACCTCTAAAGGCCAAGTAATATTGATACGCGATTCGTTACAATGAAGTCCTGCTTCTGCCTGTGGAGCATAGGCCGCTGTGTGCAAGTAAAGTAGTTCACAATCGTCAGTCAAGGTCTGAAAACCGTGAGCAAAACCTTCTGGAATCAGCAACGCCTGACCGTTGTCTGCCGACAGCCGTTCTGCCTGCCATTGCAAAAAAGTGGGCGAGTTGGCTCGCAGATCAACAGCCACATCCCAAACCTCGCCCCGGATGCAGCTCACCAGTTTCATCTCGGCCTGCGGCGGCATCTGATAATGGAGCCCGCGTATTGTACCGCGACGTGCGGTGAAGGTATGATTGATTTGAGCAACTGGCTTTTGCCAACCTGCGGCGGCCAATTCTTCGGCGCAGAACAGACGAGAAAGAAAACCGCGCTGGTCACCGAGCTGCTGACGCGTGATACGCTTAAGCCCGGCAGGCGGCAGGTTACTGACAGTGAATCGGCTCATCGTTCTGTGTTTTCTCAGCCTTTGGTTTTTTTTCTATCCAAGATACACCAGCCTGTCCGGCATCCTGAATATACGATGCCGTCTGCTCCGCAGTGATCACCGTTCCTGTTTCGTAGAACTTTTTATACCATTCTGCTGTCTGCGTAAAGGTAATTCTGTTGTTCCAGACCCCTTTCCAGCCGAGCCGCATCTTGGTTTTGGAGCAGTCCAGTTTTAACAGACCTGCCTCATGGGGGTTATTCTCATTCTCTTCTATCTGATAGTCAATCCTGTTCCAAGCCTTCCGCATCGCCTGCACAACCTGAATAACCGAGATTGCTCCGTCGTCATTAGGACCGAAATTCCAAGCGTCAGCATACTCTTTTTTTCCTTCCAACAGCCGCTGACCGAGCAGAAGATATCCGGAAAGAGGTTCCAGCACATGCTGCCAAGGCCGGGTTGCCCCAGGATTTCTGATGCGCAGTTTCTTTCCCTTACTCGCCGCTTCCATCATATCCGTCACAATGCGGTCTTTGGCCCAGTCGCCGCCGCCGATCACATTGCCTGCGCGTGCACTGGCAAGCAGAATACGAGGCGCGTCGCCGCTGAAAAAGGAATTCCTGTATGCTGCGGTCACCAGTTCCGCGCAACCCTTGGAGGCACTGTAGGGATCATGTCCCCCCATCGGATCGTTTTCCCGGTATCCCCAGGCCCATTCCCGATTTTCATAGCACTTGTCGCTGGTGATATTAACAACAGCCCGTACTGAAGGAGTGTGGCGGCAGGCCTCCAAGACATTGGCTGTACCCAGGACATTGATATGCAGGGTTTCTACAGGCTGCTCATACGAAAGACGAACCAAAGGCTGTGCTGCCAGATGAAAAACAATATCAGGCTGAAACGCAGTCCACGTCCTTTGTAGCGCATCCAGATCACGGATATCGCCGATGACTGACTCCATTGCAAGACCTGAACGGATCAGTTCAAAATGATTCGGGGAGGTATTCGGGTCAAGAGAAAAACCGAGCACTTCTGCGCCTAGAGATGTCAGCCAAGCGCACAGCCAAGAGCCTTTAAAACCGGTATGTCCGGTGACCAGCACTCGTTTTTTCTTATAGATGTTGCCGAAGAGCCGATATGCCGGTTTTAGTGTCTGCATACGGATTCATCTTCCCAGAGTTTCCAAGGAGCATTGCCCTGTTCCCAGAGTTTTTCGAGTTTGATCTTATCTCGTAGGGTATCCATGGACTGCCAGAAGCCTTCGTGCCTGTAGGCGCAGAGCTGGGCATCCTGCGCAAGCCGCTCCAACGGCGTCTGTTCCCAGACCGTCGTGTCATCTTCGATATAGTCAATTACCTTCGGGTCGAGCACAAAGAACCCGCCGTTGATCCAGCCGCCGTCGCCTTTCGGCTTTTCCTGGAACAGCCGGATACGGTCTCCGTCCATATCAAGCGCGCCGTAACGTCCCGGTGGCTGAATCGCTGTCATGGTGGCCAGTGCTCCATGACGCTTGTGATATTCAACTAATGCAGAAATGTTCACATCAGCCACGCCGTCGCCGTAGGTGAAGCAAAACGGCTCATCATCAAGATACTTGGCTACTCGCCTGAGCCGTCCGCCGGTCATAGAATGCTGTCCGGTATCCACCAAGGTCACTTTCCACGGTTCACAGTAATTATGATGCACTTCCATTTTGTTCCGGCATATGTCAAAGGTGACATCAGACATGTGGAGAAAATAGTTGGCAAAATACTCTTTGATATAATACCCCATGTATCCGAGACAGATGACAAAATCATTAATGCCGTAATGGGAGTAAATCTTCATGATATGCCAGAGAACAGGCCTACCACCTATCTCAATCATAGGTTTTGGGCGAAGGTGCGTTTCTTCGCTGATACGTGTGCCGAATCCGCCGGCAAGGATAACTGCTTTCATAAGGATTTTTTTCCAGTCTCGTTATTCTCGGATAAAATACAAAATGGTTTGAATCCAGAAACTAAAATTTATTC
>Ga0316189_10003288_pt1 | contig 15711 bp, 4 predicted proteins | sample LowCovwburrow_MG_FD_204930 | JGI IMG/M metagenome (GOLD analysis project Ga0316189, IMG submission 204930) | Coastal sediment microbial communities from Maine, United States - Lowes Cove worm burrow | ecosystem: Environmental > Aquatic > Marine > Coastal > Sediment | place: USA: Maine... | reverse complement strand
TTTTTATGTTTCGCTTCTTCTTGAATTTTCTGAATTTCAGCAAGCTTGCGGGGGATACGGCGGGTTACTATACTCCTCTTGTTTTTAGCTTCGGAGATAGAAATATTAGGTGGTTGCCAAAGGCGCAACAAGACTTTGCGCACCGGCTGAGGAAATTGGATGACGTGGTTGCCCTTCTTGCCTCGCAGGAGTAGACAAGGAGGACTGAAAGTGATAGGCGGCCATAGCCAATCCCATACTTTCTGCCAATGGTATAGTTTTTTGCGAATTATTTTCTGAGCTATTTTACCGCCCTGTTTCTTTTCGAACGACTGAGCCCATATTTTTAGCTGGGCTAAAGTTAAATACTTTTTTTGTTTTACCTTATATTTATTTGACTTACTTTTGGGGTTCTGAATTATTTTATGGAGCTGTTTTTTATTGAGGGACTGATTCCAGCTTTTCAGCTGAGTCGTCAGTAAATATTTTTTTTGTTTATATTTTTTGTAATTCTGTATAGAGAAAGGGTAAGGTTTTGAAATGAGATATTTACTAATAGATGGATCAATAGCCACTAACGCCTGGTAAAGTTTATCCATCTCTGACTTATTGAGTTGCGGCTTTGGCTTGTAGCTCTTCTTAACTATCTTCTTGAAGGTCGCTGCTCCTTCATGGGTAATAAAACGCAACCCATGATAGGTCCAGCCTTCACTAGGGTGCTTAGGGATAGGTACCGGTTTGTTGAATTTAATACATACCTGCTTCTTTTCCGTAAATTCACAGAAATGTAGACTAGGATAGAGATCAAGAAGGGTGTCGGCAAGTGAGATACCGGCAGGTTGCAATCCCAGTAAGAGGCTGTAGCCCGGCCCCAATGCATCAGCAGCGTAAAGGAGCGGGTTATTTGTCCAGAGTTGTAAGCGACGTGCCGGTGGCCGAGTGGAATCCTTGGGATTGGCGTCTGCCAACCATACACCTGGTAACGATGCCGTTTTGCTCCCTGGATTGTCTGCTAACGAGGAAGCAACGAGGTTCCATTCTTTAAGGCTAGTTGGCCACTCTTCACCTTTACGGTGCTCGTACAATCGTACTGCGGTCAGTTTGGGAGTGAAGCGTATGAGACCGGCTTCAAAATTTTCAGCATGACCATCGGGATGACGGGCAAAGGCTGGTTTATCGGGTTTGCTGGCCGCATCATTCATGCTGTACGCGAAACTCAGGACAGGGCGTGTATCAATGGGAACTATAGGTGAGTTTTCGGCTGCTGACCGCCAGATTGGAACTTTTTTTCCTTCTACAGTTATTGTTTTTTCTGCCGCTGCGCGTTCCTGAATTTGCAAGGCACCGTTTCCCGGTACAAAGGGACTGTCAGCTGTAACAGAGACTAGCGGAGGCACTATTTCCGGCGACTCCGGCGACTGCCAGCTCAACGAAAGGGTCGTCTCCACTTCTAACGGCGGAATTTCGGGAATATTGTCTTGTACGAATTCGGGCAGGAAGTCCACCGGTGCCAACGGCAGCGGGAGTTCTGCCTGCACATGAATTTCAGCATCAATTTTTAGAGGCCGAGGTCCTTCGGTAAGGACTTCGGCACTGGCCGCTATCTGCAAGCCGAAACCGAAAGCCTTGACTTCGATATTGGCGGAAAGATTGACCTCACCTGAGAATTGCTCAGGTTGCACCGTCACAATTCCGTTCCCTTCAAGTACCGCATCCACCGAGATCTGCACCGGACCAAGAGAAACACTGGGTGGCTTAAAGCCGATAAAAAGTCCCATACGGGAGCGAACAGTCTCCGGGGAGATCATATCAAGCATCAGGTAGGCGTCGCCCTTAAAAAGAAACGCGTCGTCCATCTTAAAGATATTGGCTTGGATACGACGGTCGCGTGGTTCGTTCTGACCCAAGTACAAGTGCCAGTTTGTCAGATCTTTAAAATCGAAGAACGCCTCCAGCATGCCGCTGGCATCCACCATATCCTTAATAAGCTCAGCCTCAGCTTCTATATTGAACTGGAGAGTTTTTTCTCGCCCATCCATTACAGCTAATGCCCGCAGGGGCGGTTCGGCTGGCAACAATCCGTCTAAAATGATTGAGCGGCCTTCAAGAACCAGAATCGGACCAGGCACGGCCAGCACCATCAGCCCGCGCATGCCCTTGATGTAGCCGTCAAGGGTGGTGATGGTCACGCCCAGCCCCAAGGCCACAGCCATGAATTCATCGCGCCATTTGTTGGTTGGATGGGCACCGACCAGGGGGCCGCGTTTGTACCAGTCGTAGTACCAGTTCTGTTCGGGTGTCTTATCAGGTGTAACGTTTAGTCCGAACAGCCCCATAGCCCCTTTGAGTGCCAGGCCGGATTGGCCCAAAGGGATACCTTTAGGGAGTTCTACCCCCAGGTAAACGTAGAGAAAGGGATACGGAGAAGGCTCGGCGAAGTTCATACCGACCATGAGACCGGCTTCCGCACTGAAGCCGGTGGCTGGTACACGCAAGGCGACATCACCGGCAAAGCCGATTTTTTGCGCTTCTTTGATAAAACGGATAAAGCCTTCGAATTCTACGGCCTGGGGCACACTGTAGAAGAGGTTAACGCCGTCGAATTTGACCTCAATGCGGCTGGCGACGGCCATTAAGCCTTCGAGATTAAGGTCTTCGATTCGTGATACGTCATCGAACTCGGCCAGTACCTCTTCATGCAGCAACCGTGGCCAGGTAATGCGAAAGCCTTCTACATCAAGTCCGACAGGGATTTGCTCAATGAGACGCAATGAACCGGCTAAATCAAGCCATAGTTTGTCTGTCGATTCTTCGTAGCCGAGGCCCAATCGGTTGAGTTCGAAGTGAAAGCCCCATAGGTCCAGAGTGTTCAGCTCTTTAAGGTCCAGCCAGGCTTCTTTGAATTTGAGCACCGGGGGCTTGAGCGGTTCAGGAGGATTGGGCGGTACGGGAATCTTGGGTAACTCTTGTTCAATGGCTAAGTCTTTGATGTCAAGGCGAGGCCATTCAAGACCATCGGAAGCCATGAGAAGGGGTTCGAGACTTCCATTGACGATGACAGCGACCTTCCGTTGCTCATACTGATAGCGTACAGCCAGCGAGTGTATTGTCAGTGACAGTAGCTCTTTCTTGGTCAGCGTGATACCGTCCTTGTCAACACCCAATAAGGTGACAGTAAAATCGCCACTGCTTTGGACGTTGAGAGTTATCTGTACCGGCTCGTCGAAATAGGGCAGCCGTAAAAAACCACTGATATCCGACTGCAACAACCGGTTTTGCTTAAAAACTAAGCCGATGTGCTGGATGCCTCCATTGATACCAAATAGCGTGGCTATGGAGATCTTTGTCACCGAGGTACCATTATCTTCAGTTTCGGAGCGGTACTCGAAGTCGCCGGAATTTTCGTTGTAAGATAGCGGCCAATCAACCGAAACTGTTCCTGAAAAACCCTGCGGGTTCAGGAGTGCATCGCTGAAGGTGATTGCTGGCAGTACTATACCGTCGGGCACGTTGATATCGTTGGGAAGAATAACTTTGGCCTCGCTCAGAGAAAGCTCTGGGCTTTCCTGGAGTAATCGTGGGCGTACATCCTTGGCACTTATGATGATACCTGTATCACCGATCATCGCCGGGGTAAGTTGGAATGTATCAAATCCCTGGATGTCAATGTTGAAATTTGTATCAACACTGACTGTGCATTGCATCTGGATTTCTGCATGACCATCATCCGGTTTTCCGTCAAGTGTTACCGGTTTGAGCAGTGACGGGTCGAAACGGAGAGCCAGTAAAAAGTTATGGAGAGTAAGGACGCTTTGTTCGGGGGTGGACCGTAAGCTGAGGTCGACGAGAGTATAACCGCCTTCTAACTTGTTACCTCCGGCGACGAATTGGATGAGGTCAAATCCGGGAATCGCCAGCTTGAGTTCCTTGGCAAAGGCCAGTGTCAACCGTACGTGCAGGTCAAGCCATTGCGGCTGTGTTGAGAAATCGACGACGTAGATATGCTCGAAAAAATCAGTTGGCAGCTTTGATAAGGGGAAGAATTCTTCCGGGAGTGGTGCGCTTGCTAAAAATCGATCCAATCTGGCGAGAACTCGTAACATGCCTTCTCCTTAATGTGCTGCGTCGCTTGAGTATTGGTTGCTGTTGATGCGTAGAGCCTGTTCCTCAGTCAAGTGGTCGTTCGTCAGGGCGAATGAGCCAGAAATCGCCAATTAGCTTGTCGTTCCAGTTTGTTGTGTCCCAATCGGTGTTTATTTCATGATCGAAAAATGTCCTACTTTGACGCAAATTTTTGCCAACCAGTTTGTTTAGCTCGGTTAACTGATTATATAGTTCTTGGAATTCCTGATCATCTTGTAAGGTTAATGAAAAATGGTATCCACTCAGACTAATGAGATGTCGTATTTCCTGTTGCATGATTTCGATCATATAATCTCGAAAATTACTAAAAAGAGGCGAAACAAGGCAACCTAGGGAGCCGCTTCCTTTACGCGGAGTACTTCTAAGGCCTTTGCTGCCGTAGTGTATGAAAATATCCCCTTTATGGTCGCCATCCAGAGTGCAGCCTTGATCGACACCAATATTTGGGTAGCCGAAATAGTTACGTGCTGGTATATTTTTGTTAAAGTGACCCGGCGGTGAAGATTTACCGATGTGAAAGGCAAAATTTATGATTTCCTTTGAGTGGGCACGCCATGAGTGGTAATAATAGCGTCGATTACCACGAACTGAAGAACAGGCTTTCCTTTTGCCTTCCTGGCTTAGGCTGTTAGGCCTATAGCGTGACGTATAGCTGCTCCAGCGAAATGGCCCCTGTGCAGAGCCATCGTAGATAATAAACATTACTCCATCATAATGGTCGTTACCTAGTGCTGGAGGTTGATAAGGAGGTTGACCAGGACGGGCCATATCTGGCCCGATGTAATAAGACAACTGTGGCAGCCCACCTTCACTCAAGCCAGCCGGAATATGCCAAGAAGATGTCGTACTCTCTAGATCAGGTGTACCATCAAGGGTTAGAGTTTTAGCTGCTACATTAATATCTTTGATGCGGAAGCAGCTGCGGGAACCAGCTTTAACATTGGAAAGGTAGATAGTGTCAAAATTCTGATTAACGTGACGTAAATTTGGTTCTGTGATGTCGAGTGTTATCGTTGATGAGTTTGCTGTAGCCTTGTCTCCCCGTATACGCCCGGCGAAACTGTCAATCAGCACCAAAATGGGGCGTCTCAGAATACGCCATTCAAACGGCCCTGTATCGTTTATGTTGCTATCTACGGTCACGTTTATGTCACTATCTACAGTCACATCCAATCCGTTAATTTTTATGATCCGGTAGTAGCTTTTCTGGTCAGGATTGTTGTTGGGCCAAATAACAATGATGTCCCCATTTTTTTTATCATTTTGGTGAGGATTTTTTTGGTTTTCTTGCACAGTATTCTTGATCAAATTCTTGAGGTCCTTGTCAGAACCCAGACTCAAAGTATCTCTCCTTGGGAATAATGCTAAGGTTGCATCTGATCCCTCCGGTTGCAGGAAGTCCACCGTGATGTAATTTGAGTCGGTGGATTCACGCGGAGTGGTGCCTGTGGCCCAAGGATCAGGAAAGTTGGCGTAGAACTCGACAACGGCCTCCAGTTGAAACAGGTTTTGTTTGTCTAAAATGTTGAAGTTGAAGTGCGGTGTAGTATCTCCCTCTTTTAGGTTGCCTGTGCGGGCTTGTAACTGTTTGCGAAAAAGTGCCTTCTGGTTGTTGCCTACTTCTCGCCATTCCGTTCCTGTTAAGTTGTGGCTTCTCCGCATCATTTCCAATAGTTCTATTGGATAAAGAATGTTCTCAGTTGCCGCTGCCACGTCTAAATTTTGAGGTATAATCGGCCAATTAAGCGGAAGTAAATTTTTAAATCCTTGCACCTTTTTTGGATCTTCTTGTAGCAGAATATCATTTAATTCGTGATAGAGATGGGATGGATCCCAAGTGCCCAGATTAGTAAGTACGCCAAAGCCTACTTGGCGCGTTGTGGTATTTGTATTATCGTTAAGCACCAAACCCGGCAGTCCTATGCGACACCCTGCTTTCTTTACAAATACAGGTAGATTGCCCTGTACAAACATATTCTTTCGATCATCCAAGTTAACCCCATTGGTTATGGAAGGATGGGCCAGGATGCTTTGATTAAGCAGATCCTCAATGGAACTCAATAGACTCGCGGTGTCTACGTTGTAGTAGACGAATCCAATGAGTTTCATCTCTGTTAGATCGAATGGCGTCACCGGAGGTTTGATGTGCTGCAACTCATTGACTCGTTTTGTCAGTACCGGCTCAAAAGCTGCCAGTGGAGTTAGGTGTAGGTATAGGGTTATCGTTTCCGACATTGGATCTGTTGTAAGCAGATCAACGTAATAGCTGGAGTGGGGCTGCGGTCCCGTACTCGGAGGGTGTACCGATAGTACCCCTGGACAAGCTGCCAGCAGATTCAGTTTGTCCAAATTGCTCACTTGGGCTGGGTCCGCCGTTAAAGAAATATGGTCAGTGACCACGCCGTCTTTTTCTTCTCCATAGCCGTGATTTTTTGTCCAGGCATCGTACGGTGGTTCAATAAAAAGGCTTAACAAGTTCGACATATCAATCTTCCTGCTCCAGTCAGCTTAAGGGGAGTGGGTCAAGAGTTACGATTTCCGAGCAGTCGCTCAAACGGCCATCGTCGGTGCGCAGGCGTACGCGATAATGCCAGCGTACATCTGCTTGCGCCGTTGTATCCCAATAAATATTTTGTACAACATCGTTCCAATGTTGCCAGCCTCTCTTGCTGTTCACCGGTGGGCTGGACCAATCCTTTAAACCGTCGCGCTGCCGTTGCAGCAACAGCTGCGCTGTTGTCGTCGCTGCCGATACCTGTAAACGTACAACGGTGACATCACCGGTATCAGTTGGGCCATTTTCGACCACCCATTCCACAGCGTCAAGGGTTGGTGGTGCCGGTGTGGAAAGATCCACAGCTGTCACGCTCATCGGAGCACTTGGCTCGCTCTCCAGAAGCAGCTCGCGTGGCTTCTTGTCTTGCCCGGCAGGTGCCATATAAACCTTTTTGACCGCTGTTATTACGTAACTGTAAATCTTGCCACCGCGTACGTCTTGGTCACGCCAAGCACATCGCCTCGGATCAGTATTCACGATCTGCTCACCAATGGTGATGCTTAACGGCGTTGCTGGTGCCGTTTCAGCGAGACCGCGCAAGCCGCTAACTCGTGCGCTCCGACTGCCATCAGGATGCGATTCGTCAGAAAAAATAACCTGACCGCTTTCGGGATCGAACAGGTTAGGGCTGGCTGTGCCTGCCTCCTGCACTTTTACCTGGTTGGCTACAACAACCCTCACTTCTGCCAAGCTGAGGGTAGCGTCCACATTTACTGTTACCGCTTGCGGCAATGTGAGAGAACCGGCTATTGCCAGGAGCGGCATATCTGTTGTTCCATCCAATGTGGCAATGGGGGCAGTAGTCCTCACCTGCGGGGCAGCATCACCCTCGGCACGATAGATGCGGTAACCTGCCAAATTCTGTTCTGTAGACGGCTCCCACACAAGCAGGGCGGCACGATCCCCCAAGTGCGGTTTATCAATAACAGGAGGTTCAGGTTGCGTCGTATCCACCTGGTGAAATGGAACACTCACCTCAGACCAATCCGAACGATTCTCGCTGGCATCCACAGCTCGCACACGATAAAAATAGCGGTTGCGACCGATGCCGGGGATTTCATCGATGAAAATCGTGACAGCAACGGGAACGCCGGTGGCTAACCCGAAGGCCTCGGGATTTTTCTTAGCAAGCCCTTGTAGGGCCACGAAATTGTTTTTCACCTCGCTATAATCCGGCGGAGCATAGAGGGTGACCTCGCCTGTAGCAGGCCCGTCCGCATTCTGGATCATGGGCCGCACGACCAGCTCAAGTTTTTTTTCATTGCTAGCTACAGCTGTGATCTGAAAGTGGCGGTCACCTTGTGAAAGTCGACCACCCCGAAATACTGCCGGATTCTCTCCGGCCAAATCAATATTGGTTTTGAGGCGATACAGGCCACTCTTTTGGTCCAGGTGTACAGCGTCCAGGTTACCCTTTAACGGCTCCTTGGTTTTCATTGTCTCTGCGACGTCAGCCTTACCCAGCAGCCAATTACGACGGTGAGCCGCCAGAATACCGTTATCCAAGGCCCGAGCCACTTCATAACGCAGGTTTCTCGAAGGGTTGAGGTCGCCGGTATCCCAAGTCAGGCAAACAGTGGCATGCCCTTGACGATCAGGCGGTGTGGCATAGCCTGCTTCGGCACCGCTGTCTTGATTGCATGGATACGGTTGACTCGGTGCGCCGACAGGTGGCGGGCTGACTGCCGTAACCTGCACCGGTGATGATAGGGGACTCTCGTTTCCACGGAGGTCCAAAGTGCTGACGGAAAGATAGGCATTTTGGCTGGTCTGTCCTGGGGGAATTGACAAATGCAGCGTGTCTGCATTGCCTCCTCCGCTTCCCGCATTCGTAAAATTCACCTTTGGTATCACCAGATACGGCGTGTAATAGCGTACGGTAATACCTGTGTATAAATTTGTCAGTGCCATGTTGGACAAACGAACCAGCACGTCAAATGTACCCGAGTTGTTGGCTTTGGCATCGGAAACGACCCGTGCCTCATAAGTGCGGGTTTCGCCGTTGCGAGGAGTGATGTCGAAAGCTATTTCACCACCCGGTACCTTAGCTACGTCAAGCAAGCGATTCTGGAGAGTAGGCTTAATAGTCAAAGCCTGAACCTGTGGTGAGCCTTTGTCAGTTTTTGCTGCAATGAGGGTCAAGCTGGAGTTCTCAGTAATTTGTGTTCCGGGTGGCAGTCCCACACGAGCCGCAGTTGCGGCATTTTCTTTATTGAATGATGGTCCACTTGTGGAATACAGAATCGGGATTTCGTTCGACTGTCCGTCAACCCGCAGCGTGCCTCCGTCAAAGAGGTTTGGCTCCAGCAGGGCACGATCCAGTAATACTTCAACAATGGACGACGGTTCGGCCAGTGCTTGGGGTTGCTGACCAGCTGGCAGCATAGCTAACGGGTCACCCTTGGGTGAGAGAACCTCAACCTGAACCCCAAGAGCTTGGAACTCGCTATCTTTTTTTCTCAACATACCTTTTAAGGGTGGTTGGACGCGGATTTCCAGATTCAAGAAATGCCAGTTGGTTCGCTGACGCGGATCGGAAAGGAGTTGGTAGCTGTCGCCGGGAGTAATTGCATTGTGTGTGGGTGCCAACAGAAGCTGAAGCTTATCCTGCGCTACAATATCGGCGATGTGGTACTTTCGGCGTTCATTACCGGGAAAGGATGCATTGTCGTCCTTTACTTTGGTGAGCACCCCACCGGTAAAAGCGGACAGTTTTTCACTTGTGACTCCCTTGAGTTGCACAGTGTAAACGGTTGCCCCATCCGGCAGTTCCTCCTCAGAAACGATCTTATCAACCGCCACTTCACAATTTTCGAACAGACTCTCGGCACGCCAGTAGCAGCGAAAGTTCTTTGCATCCGGTGCCTGGCGGTATTGGGCATCGCCATATTCAAAATAGAGTTCAACAGTACCTTGGTCTTTGTTCGGCTCATTTCGTTCGACTGGCGAGTGCCAAGGGTAACCCGGCTGGGTCAGGGCGGCCCGCAGACGGATGGGTGGCGGTGGCACTTCCAGATCCTGTACCTTTATAGGCTCGGATGTGATGGCCTCACCCACTTGGCCGAAGATGTCGATAGGCCTCAGCTGATAACTGTATTCACCCATAGGAACATCAGTGTCGATGAATAAGGCTGTGTCTGGTTGCTCCCAGGCAGACGACGGTACCAGTACCGGTGATTCTTGTGTTAGATGATCCAGTTTTCCTCTGCCATCATCGCGAAAGATATCAAAAAGTACAGGCTGGACAGCACCTTGTCCTTTTGCAGGTCGCGGCCAACGCAACCCCACTCGCCCTAATGGTCCGGTATCCCCCCAGCGCAGACCAGGCAGTTGATTGCCTTCCAGAGGTTCGTTGACAAAAGGAAGATCGGATTTTTGTGCCCCTTGGCCGAGCAACAGGCCGCAGCCCACATCTCGGTTATCACCCCACTTGCCTTCGACTTTGTAGTCATATGTTCCACCCGTGAGCTCTTTGTCGACCCAGTAAAGACCCAACATGCGGGCGATGTTGGGGTCTAGAGCTGCTAGTAGCAGTATCGATTGAGGGGCAACGTTTTGTAACGAGGGTTTGATCTCAGGATCTTTTTTAAGACGTAGTTGGTCAGGTGATACGTTGAGGTCATCAAAGATTTCTTTCGTAGGATGTTGTAGCAGGTTAAGATAAGTAACGAGTTGCTCTAACTCCGGTTGGTAATGGTTAATTGCATTTTCGGGGTCGGGTTTCCCTTCATGAGACTTGGGAGCATAACGATTGTATAGTCCGTCCTTCTCCTTCTGTTTGCCCACCAATGGTTTATCCTCCCATGGTTTAATCTTCAGGCGTCCTAGTGCTTCGTCAATAGAGCTACATAATGGAATGTGTATAATAGATTTCCAGTTGCCATTGCTGCACTCTTCGGTATTGGGAACGCTCAGGTAACAAACGTTATGCAAGGCCTCAAAGAGGAGAGGGATCGTCACCCGTGTTATGTATGGTGCTGAGACTTGAAGTGTAACTCTTCCAGCGGTATTGAGATTGGAGGAGGTCGCCACTAATTGAGAGCCAGCGTACGCAGATAATTTAAGGGGGATATTAAAATATTGAAGAATACTATCTGTAGTGTTTAGTTCGAGACTAACAAAAGCCACCGGCTCTGTGAAATGCAGTTGCAGTAGCTCTGGTTTAGGATTAATAACTATTAAAGAGTTATCGTAAATCTTAAATTCGACGGACCCAATATGTTCAAAAGAAACATTTTTGGTAGGAGAATTTGAGTTAATCTGTATCTTCGAGATATGTTTTTCAAGACATTCTGGTGTGCTAACACGACGACGGTAGACCTGAAATCCACCAGGCGGAAAGCCAAGATGCTCTGGGAAGGTCCAGCGCAAGTGATTCCCAGATGGACCGATAGAATTGGAGTAAGGACGGATACCGGTGAGTGTAATACGATCAACCATAGACTGCTCCTAAAGAGCAAAGGGTATCGGATTGCTGCCCACAGAGAAAATGATACAGATGGCGAGGAGGGTGTTCGTTAGTGAAACTCGCCACGAAATAGTACGGGCAACTTGAGCTGACTGCTAACCAACAATGATGCTATCCTATCAAAGAAAAATTAGTATGTAAAAGAAAAATATGAGACAAGACAGGTTGTCTCATTCTTTTTTTCATCAACCTATGAGCAATTCACAAACACCTTCACCCTCCCCTCCTCAACCCAACAATACAGCACCGGCACCACAAACACCGTCAACATAGCAATAATCATCCCCCCAAACGAAGGAATAGCCATAGGCACCATAATATCCGAGCCCCGACCGGTGGAGGTCAAAATCGGGATCAAAGCCAGAATGGTGGTGGCCGAGGTCATCAGGGCCGGGCGGATGCGCCGCTGCGCACCCTGAAGTACCATCTCCCGGATATCATGCCTAGTCTTGCCCTTGAAGCGGGCCCGTGATTCGTCCAGATAGGTGGCCATCAAAACTCCGTCGTCGGTGGCGATGCCGAACAGGGCCAGGAAGCCCACCCAGATGGCCACGGACAGGTTGATCGCATGCACCTGGAAGAGTTTGCGCATGTCCGTATCAAAAAGAGAAAAATTCAGGAACCAGTCCTGGCCGTAGAGCCAGATCATCAGAAAACCGCCTGACCAGGCCACCAGGATGGCGGAAAAGACCATCATGGTAGTACCCAGGGAGCGAAACTGGAGATAGAGAATCAGCATGATCACTAACAATGCCAGAGGCAGGATTACGGACAGCCGCTTCTGGGCCCGGATCTGGTTCTCGTAATTCCCGGCAAAGGTGTAGGAAACACCGGGAGGGATATGCAGCTCGCCGGTCTTAACCTTCTCCTCCAGAAAGCTGCGGGTCTGCTCGACCACGTCCACCTCGGCAAAGCCCTTCTTCTTATCAAATAGGACATAGCCGGTCAGGAAGGTGTCCTCGCTCTTGATCATCTGGGGGCCGCGCACGTAGCGGATATCGGCCAGCTGGGCCAGCGGGATGTGCTTGCCCGTGGAGGCGGTGACCAGGATGCGGCTCAGGGCCTCAACCGAGTCCCGCCGCTCGCGTTGATAGCGCACCTGCACCGGGTAACGCTCCCGGCCTTCCACGGTCATGGTGACCATTTTGCCGCCCACAGCCGCCGAAATCACCTCCTGCACTCTGCCCAGCTTGATGCCGTGGCGAGAGATGGCCTCGCGGTCGATGACGATCTCCAGATAGGGCTTGCCCACCACCCGGTCCGCTAGCACGGTCAGGGGAGAAACCGAGGGCACCTGTTTAACTAACCGCTCCAGGTCCAGACCCACCCGCTCAATGGTGGCCAGATCAGGCCCCTTGACCTTGATCCCCATGGGCGCACGCATGCCGCTTTGAAGCATAACGATGCGGGCCGCAATCGGCTGGAGCTTGGGAGCCGAGGTTACACCAGGAATTTCGGCAGCCACAACAATCTCGTTCCAGATGTCGTCGGTGTTTTCAATGCCGGGCCAGGGCTCGCGGTCCGGGTTGATCGCCGGATGAAGGGCGGTTCGCCAAAGCCGGAAGGGCCTGCTCTCCGTATCAGAAGCGGCATCAGAAACGGCAGGCACCAGCCGTCCTTGCTCGTCCCGCCCAAACCGCCCCTGGACCAAATAAGGCATGCCGTCCCCGGCCTTGAGCAGCACCCCTGCTGGGTTGCGACAGAAATCCTTGCGATCCGCCCGCCAAGAAAAAAGTAGGCGATTGCCCTTCTCATCTTCCAGATATTCCGGATGATAATTAATAATGGTCTCGATCATGGACAGAGGCGCAGGGTCTAGCGGGGTCTCAGCCCGGCCCAGTTTACCCACGGCAGATTCTACCTCCGGGATGGCGGTGATCGCCCGATCCTGAGCTGCCAAGACCTCCTGAACCTCGGTCAGCCCGGCATGGGGCATGGTGGTGGGCATGTAGAGAAAAGAACCCTCATCCAGGGCGGGCATAAATTCCCGGCCCAGTCCGGGAAAGCTGTGCGCCAGACTCATCATCGGTTGGGCCCGACGGATACTGTCCGGCAGCCAGCTGGTGAGCTTCGGAACACCGAGCCAGACCATGGCCCCGCCGATCACGATCAGCAGGGGAAAGATCAGGAAAATCAGCTTCCAGCGCAAAAAGAGGCGCAGCAGATGCGGGTAGAGCCACTGAAAAACCTGAAACACCCCCAACAATCCTCCGATCAGCAGGGCGACAAAGAAGAAATTCGTTGAATCGCCTTTCTCAATCCCCAAGGGCTGCCAGCTCCGGGCCAACAGAACCATGACCAGCAGGATGACCAGCCAGTTCTCCAGTCGGGTAAAGATGGGCAACAGCTTCTTCGGGAGAAATTGGAGGATCAGCCGGTACAGGCCGAAACCAACCACCACCAACCCGAGCAGGTGTACTTTCCAGGCTAGAATTACTCCGGCGATGATCAATAAAATCGGCAGAGCAAAACGGATCTTCCAGGACGCCTTACCCGCTTTTTTGCGCCGAAACAGGATATGGGCCAGGGGCGGCAGCACGGTCAGGGCGATGACCACTGAGGAGATCAGGGCGAAGGTCTTGGTGTAGGCCAGGGGCTTGAACAGCTTGCCTTCGGCGGCCTGCATGGTGAAAACCGGCAGAAAGCTGACCACGGTGGTGGCCACGGCGGTTAGCACTGCGCCACCCACCTCCACCGAGGCATCATAAATGATCCGCAGGGTGGATTCCTCGGGCCCGGCCTCGTCCAGCCTGCTGAGAATGTTTTCGCAGATGATGATACCCATGTCCACAATGGTGCCGATGGCGATGGCGATGCCGGACAGGGCCACCACGTTGGCATCCACGCCAAAGACCTTCATGCCGATAAAGGCCATGAGCACGGTCAGGGGCAGGAGGGCGGAGATCAGCAGGGAGCTGCGCAGGTGCATGACCGTGACCAGCACCACGATGATGGTGATCAGAATTTCCTCGCTCAAGGCGGTCTTCAGGGTATCCAGGGTCTCGTGGATCAGGCCGGATCGGTCGTAGAAGGGCACGACGGTGATCTTGCTCACTGTGCCGTCGGCCAGGGTTTTACTCGGCAGGCCCGGTGAGATCTCTCGAATCTTATCCTTGACCCGCTCAATGGCCGCCAGCGGGTTGTCGCCGTAGCGCACCACAGCCACCCCGCCCACCACCTCACTCCCGGCCTTGTCCAACACGCCCCGTCGCAGGGCCGGGCCGAGGCTCACCGTTGCCACGTCTGATATCCGAATGGGGATATGATCCACAGCCTTGATCACCGACTGCTCCAGATCCTTGATACTCTTGACAAAGCCGATGCCCCGGATCACGTACTCCACCCGGTTGATCTCGATGGTCCGTGCGCCCACGTCGATATTGGACTGACGCGCTGCGGCAAAGACCTCCTCCAGGCTTACGCCCCGGTCATGCAGGGCATCCGGGTCCACGTCGATCTGGTATTCCTTGACAAAACCGCCGATGGAGGCCACTTCCGAAATCCCAGAAGCCCCCATCAGGGCGTAGCGCACATACCAGTCCTGGACGGAACGCAACTCGGCCAGGTCCCAGCCACCAGCGGGTTTGCCGTCCGGGGTCCGGCCTTCCAGGGTGTACCAGAAAATTTGACCCAGACCGGTGGCATCCGGGCCGAGGGTTGGCTGCACACCCGTTGGCAGGGTTCCTGGCGGCATGCTGGAGAGTTTTTCCAAGAGCCGGGATCGGGACCAATAGAACTCCACCGAATCGTCAAAGATGACGTAAATCGAGGAAAAACCAAACATGGAGTAGCTGCGCACCGTCTTCACGCCGGGCAGGCCGAGCAGGGACACGGTCAGGGGATAGGTGACCTGATCCTCCATGTCCTGGGGCGAACGGCCCGCCCATTTGGTGAACACGATCTGCTGGTTTTCGCCGATGTCCGGGATGGCATCCACCGGCACCGGGTCCCGGGGCAGGCCGCCCAGATTGAAGTTAAACGGGGCGACCATCAGGCCCCAGCCGGTCAGGGCCAGGAGCAGCAGGACGACAACCATCTTGTTGAGCAGGCAGAAGCGGATTATTGCACTGACAAGGGAGGTGGCGGGAGGGAGGTAATGCTGGTCTGGAGTATTCTTCATGCCGGTGCCGGGAAATATGATTTATCATGATACAGTTACCCACAATGTGACACGGGTATCATACATCCTGCCGGAAGAATTTGCAAAACAGGATTCAACGTTTGGGCGGACTTGGAATGTATTCCAGTTTTTCTTGCTTATTTTGGGAATACACTCTGGGGTCATGCAAAATCCTTTATTTCGAGGATCCCCTATGCCGGAAGTTCTAGATTTTGAAATAGGCGGGCAAAATAAAAAAGGAAAACAGATACGCCACAGCACGGAAAGGGATTTTCTGGTGAAAGATGATCAGCTCCATGCCACCGCCGGATCAATCTTCCTGTCGGCGCGACCATCAGGCCCCAGCCGGTTACGGCCAGCAGGAGCAGGGCGATGACCATCTTGTTGAGGAGACAGAAGCGGATTATTGCGCTGATTGGGGAGATGTTTGGTCTTTTCATAATG
>Ga0316189_10003287_pt1 | contig 15717 bp, 11 predicted proteins | sample LowCovwburrow_MG_FD_204930 | JGI IMG/M metagenome (GOLD analysis project Ga0316189, IMG submission 204930) | Coastal sediment microbial communities from Maine, United States - Lowes Cove worm burrow | ecosystem: Environmental > Aquatic > Marine > Coastal > Sediment | place: USA: Maine... | reverse complement strand
GCCCAGGCATCGTATTTTGCCCGACCGAAAATATCCAGCATGCCCGGCCGTTTCCCTTTCACGTCGCCCTCAGAAGCCTGTTTAAACAAGGCATACATGCTGAGTTTCAGATCCTGGGAGGGCTTGAAGTTGCCCTCGGCTGTTTTCACATAGTCTACCGCCGCATAAAACTCTGCTTTTAAGTCGCTCATAGTTAAACCTGCTCCTGCGCATTCGGCCCGGTGAGCGGCCACTCGGACTGCCAGCCCCGCTCAACCGCCGACGTAAGTGGAAAAACCTATCTTAGTGTAGCCGAGATTGCCCGCCCTGGAAGGCACTGCCAATGGCCAGCCCGATGGCGCAAACGCAACCGGAGTCTCGCAGCGGTCGTATCTACCTGTACAGCGATTCCCGGGTCCTATTTCCGGGGTTCAATCCAGAACGCGCCTGGCGCTGGCTCCATCAGGGCCCAGCGCCCTGAGCAGCGCCTGGTATTGCGCCGACTCTCGCAATAGTTTCCCGGCCACCGCGGTGAGCTTGTCAACCTCCTCGTCACTCAGGTCAAAGTTGGTCGCGATGCTGTTGAAATAATCTCTCTGCTGCTTGTCTTCTATCCTGTCGAAACTGACTTCCACGAAGTAAAAATTGACCTTGTGGCCGGGTCTGGAGAGATCGCGCACAAGTTTTTCATACTGATAACGAACGATCTGGATAGTATCCTGACTGTAACGTGACATCTGCTCTGTGGTAACACTACTGACTATCTCGGACAGTGACGGCGTGTAACGTTGCAGGGCAAGATGCGGATGGTGATTGGCATGCGCATTTACCGAAATAATAACGATATTGCGCACGCTATCGCCAAGTAAGCGCGGCACTGTTCCTTTGGGGCCAGACAGAACGCCCAATGTGTTGTAGAACGTTCTCAGCCCCAGGTTATCCGATACACCGCCGTCTACCAGATGCAGCCAGGGCCGTTTATCCTGGTCGAGGTAGCGCGCAATCTCCTCGGCAACAATCTTGCGTTCGTCGAATGCCTCTTGCTGCAGTGATGCTTGCGTCCAGGCGGACAGCTGGTATCCGCACTCACCGGCATGGCTCTTCAAAGCAATCGGGGAAAGGACTACCGGCGCTGCCGAGGATGCAGCCACCGCACGGGACACCGGGTAAGCGTCCAGGTCCAGGCAGATCAGGTCAAAAGACCCACTGAAGAAAGGGAAGCGTACGCCCGAGGCAAGATCTGTGCTATTCATTATCACCAGCGGCGCCTGTTCCCGCTGCATATCGCCAAAGGTAGCCCCATTAAAGATGTGCTTGTCATAGTAATCTGCCGCAAGATCCGAGCGCCCATAGCTACGGCCCATCAACCTGGCCAGGTTGATGGGATTGAACAACCGCAGGAGTATCTCTCCCTCGACGTTCTTGCGCAAAAACTTCGTTTCAAAATCGCTAAACAGGCGATCTCCGTAGAGACCATAGTAAGCCGCGGTAAAACTTCCGCCCGAAACTGACGAGATAATATCCACCTCGTCCAACAGTGTGCGCTCACCATTTTCAGTCTGCACCGTCGCCTTGGCCAATTCCTGCAACACCCCGTAGGACAGGGCGGACGCCCTGGTTCCCCCGCCGGAAAACGCCAGCAATACCGCCAGCTGTGGTGAACGATTACCCTCTATTTGCTCTAATGCCGCGGCATCGGATTGAGGCGTCCACTGCGCCAAGGGCTGTTCAATCGGACTGTGACCGACGCATGACACGGTGAGCAAGGCAAACAAAAGTGACAGGAAGAACAAATGCATCGCGCTTAAGTTTCTCATCAAGTGATGGTCAGGTAGCACATTAGGCCGATTAAGGCGTCTCTCTCGTGGCGATGTTACCGTGCGGATGATCGGATGTCGCGACTAATTCAGGCGGCAGTCAACTTGTACCGCACTCAGTAGAAAAACACAGTTGCAACATCGCGGTGAAATTCAGCAGGACACTGCACTCAGTTACCCGTTCACCTGCTGCGACGCTCTTGCAAAAATCGGGCTGAACTACATCGAAAAGGTGCTGGTGATGCCCGGCGGTTGTTGTAACATAGTTGGCTGTGAACAGTTCTGAGCACCCCGATAGCTTCGGCTATTGGATCAAAGGGAAGAAAAAGCAATGACCACCCGAGTCCAGCGCAAAGCACGGGCTATTGGATTGCCTGGCGCGCGCAACACACCGGCGGGCGACCTGTGGATGACCAGAGTCGGCGGCAGTGCTGGCGCTACGGCAGCCGGGGCAGGATTCTGCTATTCAGGAACTCTCACCGGGTGAGGGAGCAACTTTGACAAGCGAAAGCCCGGCGCTCCCGCCAGTGCAGCGCGCAGAGCTGCTGCGCAGGCTGCGGCAGTGGCTGTCAGCGCACTGCATCATTGAAGATGAGGAGTCCAGGCGCACATTCGAATGCGACGGACTCGCCCTTTATCGGGAATTGCCGCTCATAGCGGTACTGCCCGAAAACGTGCAACAGGTGCAGGCTGTGCTGCGAATCTGTCACCAGCTACAGGTACCGGTAGTTGCTCGCGGGGCAGGCACCGGGTTGTGCGCCGGTGCTATGCCACATCCTGATGGCGTACTTCTGGGCCTGAGTAAGCTCGACCGGATCCTGGAGATCGATCCTCTGGCGCGCACAGCCAGGGTACAACCGGGCGTCAGCAACCTCGCCATTTCACAGGCGGTGGCCGATCACGGCCTGTACTACGGTCCCGACCCCTCATCACAGATCGCCTGCAGCATCGGCGGCAACGTGGCAGAAAACTCCGGCGGCGTACACTGCCTGAAGTATGGACTCACCGTACACAATATTCTGTCTATCGAGCTGTTGACGGTCGCCGGGGAACAGCTCACCCTGGGCAGCCAGGGTCTGGACAGTCCGGGCTATGACTTGATGGCGCTGCTCACCGGTTCAGAAGGACTGCTGGGCATCGTGGTCGAAGTCACGGTGCGCCTGTTGCCCTGCCCCGAGATGGCCACCGTGGTGATGGCGGGCTTTGACAGCGTGACTGCGGCAGGTGACGCCGTAAGTGCCGTTATCGCGGCGGGCATTATTCCGGCCGGCCTGGAAATGATGGACCGTCTCGCAATCCGCGCCGCGGAGGATTTTGTCGGTGCGGGATATCCGCGCGATGCGCAGGCGCTGCTGTTGTGCGAGGTCGATGGCACCCGCGAGGAGGTGGGGGAGCACGCCAGGCGGGTCGCAGACCTGTTCCGCGAACGAGGGGCGAGCTCCATCCGCGTTTCCCGGGACGACGCCGAACGCGCCCTGCTGTGGAAAGGGCGCAAGTCGGCATTCCCGGCGGTGGGTCGACTGGCCCCCGACTACTACTGCATGGACGGCACTATCCCACGCAGCCAGGTGTCCAGGGTGCTGGTGGAGATATCTCGCTTGTCAGAAGAATTCGGGCTGGCGGTCGCCAACGTATTTCACGCGGGGGACGGCAATTTGCACCCCCTGATCCTTTTTGATGCCAGTGATCCCGTGCAGGTCGGTAAAGCCGAGGCGTTTGGTGCCCGCATTCTGGAGCTGTCGGTACAGGTAGGCGGCTGCATTACCGGCGAGCATGGCGTGGGGCTGGAAAAACTGCGCCAGATGCCGAGCCAGTTCACCGAGGCTGAATTACTTCAGTTTGAAGATATCAAAGCGGCCTTTGATCCGGCACTGAATCTCAACCCCGGCAAGGGCGTGCCGATACTCAAACGCTGTCAGGAATATCGGGCGCTACCTGACAGGCACAACCGTGGCTGAGCATCAAGGTGGCGACCGGGCACAAGAGCTCATCGCTGGCGTTGCCCGGGCATACGAGCAGCGCGAAGCACTGTACATCAATGGCGGCGGCAGCAAGAGAAACCTGGCGGGGCGCAGCTGCCCGGCACCGTCACTGGAAGTCGGCGCGCACTGCGGCATCCTGGATTACCAGAGCGCGGAGTTGGTCCTTACCGCCCGCGCGGGCACGACACTGCGGGAAATCGCAGAGGTGCTGGACGCTGAAAACCAGGTTCTCGGATTCGACCCGCCACTGCTGGATGATCGGGCGACCCTGGGCGGCACGCTGGCTACCAACCTGTCGGGGCCGGCACGCCCCTGGCGGGGCTCTGTGCGGGACGCGGTGCTCGGTGTGCAGCTGATCAACGGCAAGGCGGAGCTGCTCAACTTCGGCGGCAAGGTCATGAAAAACGTGGCTGGCTATGACGTGTCCCGACTGCAAGCCGGTGCACTGGGCACCCTGGGCGTGCTGACGCAGGTCAGCCTGCGGGTTATGCCCAGAACGGAGCACGAGCTGAGTCTGGCTTATGAAATGGCGGCCGACGAGGCCATCAGCACGATGAATCAACGCGCCGGTGAAGCAAAACCGCTGTCGGGCGCCTGCTGGCTGGACGGCAGACTCTACCTGCGCCTGAGCGGCGCCGCCAGCGCAGTCGAGCACACCGCGCGCCAGTGGGGAGGTGAGCAATACACGCAGTGCGAGGTATGGGATGCGCTGAGGGAAATGTCTTTGCCTTTTTTCCAGGGCGACGCTCCGCTATGGCGACTGTCCCTGAAACCCACGGCCGAGCCCGACATCGAGCAGGGCAGCATGCTCATCGATTGGGGTGGCGCGCAGCGCTGGCTGCGCGCCAACATCGACCTGGAACGCGCACACGCCAGCGCACAGCGTGGTGGCGGCCATGCGCTGCTGTTCCGCGGTGGCGACCGCGAGGGCCAGTTGCGGGCGATGCCCAATGCCATAGAGCGACGCCTGCTGCAGCGTCTCAAACGCGCCTTCGATCCGCACGGCATTCTCAACCCCGGCCGATTGCACGCCGACCTGTAGGAGCCCCGACAGCATGCATGTGGAGTTACATCCGGATTTTGTCGATAGTCCCCTGGGCCAGGCCGCGCGCGACTTGAGCAGCGCCTGCGTGCACTGCGGGTTCTGCCTGGCGACCTGCCCCACTTACCTCGACACTCGTGACGAGCGGGACAGCCCACGCGGCAGGATCTACCTGATCAATCAACTACTGGAAACCGGCCAGGCCGGTAACCCGACCAGGACTCACCTGGATCGCTGCCTGACCTGCCGCAGTTGCGAAAGCACCTGCCCTTCGGGTATGCAATACGGTCGCCTTCTCGATATTGGTCGGGGCCTGGTCGAGCGACTGGCGCCCAGACCGCTATCCGAGCGAGCACTGCGCTACGCCCTGCGCTCGGTAGTGTCCAGGCCGCGCCTGTTCCGCGCCGCGCTGCGCGCCGGTCAAGCGCTGCGGCCATTGCTGCCCGCGGCGCTCAAGAGCAAGATACCACCGCGCCAGAAAGCGCAGAGCGTGCCGGTCCGGCACAGGGCCAGGACCATGCTACTGCTGGAGGGCTGTGTGCAGGCGGCGGCCACACCCAATACCAATGGCGCGGCACGTCGTATTTTCGACCGCTTGGGCATCAGCCTGGTGGCTGCCCCTGATGCCGCCTGTTGTGGCGCGGTAAACTATCACCTGGCTGCACAGGCAGCGGGGCTGGACAATATGCGGCACAACATCGACGCCTGGTGGCCCTTTATCGAGGCCGGCGCAGAGGCCATCGTGTCCAGCGCAAGTGGTTGTGGCAGCACGCTGGCAGACTACGGACACCTGCTGGCACATGACCCTGGCTACGCGGAGAAAGCCCGGCGGGTATCCGAGCTGGCCCGCGATGCGGGCGAAATACTGCAGCAGGAGAACCTGGCGCAACTCGGTGCGCCGCCTGCCCTGGGCAAAATCTCGGTACACCTGCCGTGCAGCCTGCAGCATGGCCTGCAGTTGCCCGATCTGATTCCCCACATCCTGGCGGGTGCGGGCTTCGAGCTGGCCACAACAGAGGATGATCACCTGTGTTGCGGCTCGGCGGGAACCTATTCCATATTACAAAAAGAGCGCAGCGATCGCCTGCGGGACAGGAAACTTCAGGCGCTGACCGGCGACAAACCGGCCCTGATCGTCACCGGCAATATCGGCTGTCAGCTGCAGCTGCAGGAAACCGCTGGTGTGCCGGTGCTCCACTGGCTGGAGCTACTGGATCGCTGCCAGCGGGTTGCAGCGCCCGCCCAAACCCGGGGCACCTCTGAATAATGCGCCGCAGCGACGGCTGCCAGCGCTTAAGACGGAGCGCCTAACGAATAGTCGAGCCCCGGCAGCTGGTCAAGGTATTGCTGCATGTCAAAGTAATCACGCCTGGCCGGAACCGCTTACTCTTGTTCCGGAGCAGAGAAAATGCCCGTATCGTAGCCATCGAGGCTGTGCAGGTTTTTCTCCCGCCAATAGTCCTCGATGCCTGCAGCAGAGTGTTTTTGTGCCCACTTTTTCAAGGTGGGCCTGTCGCGCTCGAAGGTGTAGTGTGGCACCGCATAGCCACAGGATGTCTGCACCAGGTCAAGCTCGATTTCGAAGAACTGCCTGGCACCCGGATGGTCGGGAAACAGGCCAGTCAGCCGGGACCAACCCTTATCCCGGGGATGCACCACGGAAGCTCGCCCATACAGACGCAGAATCAGTGGCTGTTTGTCGAAAGAGCAAAACATCACCGTCATGCGTGGATTCTCCCGCACGTGGGCGGCGCTCTCATTACCGCTGCCGGTGAGGTTGAGCCATACTACCCGGCCCGGGTCGATCACTCTCAAGCTGTCCATGCCCTTGGGAGAGACGTTGACGGAACCCAGGGCAGCGGCTGTACCGACGAAAAACAGGTGCTGCCGGGCGATGAACTCGCAGTGCGATTGTTGCAGTTGATTAAAGCGTTCTGCCATTTCCGGCCTCCATGCAGGCGCTTATGAGCGGCTGTCCTTGAGTAGTACCTCTTGTTTAGGGGGAGCCAGTTTCATATCACCTCCCTCCTGACAGACCTTGACCAGTTGCAACCACAGGTCACTGCGAGCCCCCAGAAAGTCATCGTTCTTCACCCAACAGAATATCGTCACCTGCACGCCACTGGCGTCAGCATTCATGGCGAAGACCGAGGGTACAGGATCCTCCAGTACGCGTTCGTCCGCTGCCACCAGACTCACCAGGCGAGCGCCGAGACTATCGAGATCACTGTCAGGCGTTATCACCACGCTCATCTCGATACGTCGGTTCGGCGTGTCGCTGTAGTTGAGAATCCTGGTGGCGACAACCAGGGCATTGGGCAGGAAAGCCATGGTGCCATCAAATTTTCTGATAGTGGTATGAAACGTGGATACGGCATCCACTGTGCCCATCACACCGTTGGTTTCGATGGTGTGCCCTGGCAAGAAGGGTAACCTGGGAAGAAACGGAATGAGGAAATAGATAATCACCGCGGCAACCATGACCGCCAGCAGAATCAGGGAACCAATGGCGCTGGTTTCGAAGCCCATCCTCTTGAGTGCCATCAATATCACAAGGACCAGCACCAATACGTAGAATGTGCCAAAGATCACGCGCAGCAGGCGTGCATTTTCAACGAAGGGGAAGAGGAACCTTGCGGCCAGTTTATGCAGCACGAAGACCACGATCAGACCAATGACAATCAGGTAAAAGGTATCTGCTATCAGATAGCTGTATTCGCTGACGTGCCCGACGATTTCATCCGAGTTCTGCTTAATTGCGGCGATAGCGCCGGTCCCTACTGATTCTTCGGCCACTTGCCTGGCTCCTCCTGAAAAAAGTCGTCCCCGTAAACGGCCGCGCACAACTGTACACGGACCTCATTTGCAATGGGCTGTGCCCGAGTCTGCACAATAGCATAACGGCTGTCTGGTGCTGCTATAAGACACCAAATCGGGGCAATTTAGCTACTTCATGGTGCGACTACCTATAGCGACTCATTCTAGAATTATTCCGTAACCCACTGTTTAATATGGCTTTTACAACTTTGACGTTATTGCAGCTATTGATTTGGTTATATAAACAATATCGCTCAGAACGAAACGTTAGTCGACTTGCCGACTCCGCTCTGCTTTTATACAAATGTGTCCAAGGGCACTCTTCGCTGTATTGCTTCGTTGTACATTAAGCCGATACGCAACACAATTCAGTACCGAGCACCGCCTGACGGTGTGCGAGGCCACAGCTTCGCAAGGCCCAGGGGTGTCAACGTCTGCCACGGAGGCAGTTTCTATGAGAAGACAAAAGCGCGACATGAACACCAGAGCTTTCGACAAAGGTTACCAGGCCGGAGTGACCGGTCGCAGTATGGATTACTGCCCCCACGCCAACGACGAACATCGACAGAATTGGCTGTCTGGCTGGCGAGAGGGTCGCAGTGACCAATGGGATGGCCTTACCGGAGTCTCAGGCGTTCACAAGATGCGCACTGTCTGACGTTCAAGGCCACACCGACAAACAACACGTTACACCCGCACAGGCGGACCGCTGGGGTACCGGAGCAACGCGGGCCGGTTGCCCTCAGCTGTTGGCCCGCAAGCTGCTTTGCGCCAGGTCCAGCAGTTCCCTGTTAGCCACGGCGAACATCGCGAAATCGGGGGATACGGTGGAGTGAAGTTCCAACAGCATGTCCTGCCAGCGCGACAGCAGTGCTGATTCCTGTTCTTCCCAGGCTTTCAGGCAGGTCAGCAGATTGCGATCCTCGCCCATGTGTCGCAAGGCACCGACAGCAAGCGTTCTTTGCTGCCATTCGAGATCCTCCAGGTAGGAATCACGCGCCAGAGCCTGCCACTCGTTCTCGACCTTGCTGGCGAGAATAAGACCACTGAACCAGTCCAGTTCCAGTCGCTCACCCATGGCGAAATAGATGTTAGCAACATCCAGCAGAGGTGCATCAGTTTCACCGGCGGCCTGTATGATGCCCAGCGCGGTGTAAGCCAGGTTGGTTCCGGCCACAGTCCTGGCCAGCTCCTCCTCTACGCCCTCTTCCACGAAATGATCGAAAGCCACCTGGTAGTGCTCGGATGCACGCCCCCGCAACATGGCTGGAAATTCCCCACGCAGTACCTCCAGGCCCGCGTCGAATTCAGCGATACCCAGGGTCGGCTCCAACTGGTGACGACGATTGCGCAACAACCAACGCGTCGCTCGCTTGACCTGCCTGATCAGTCCCAACATCATTTCCATCTGCACGCCGCTTGACACCTTGTGATCTAGCGATTCGATTTCCGACCAGATATCCCGCAGCCGGTATATCTCCATCACGATTGTGTATGCGCGCGCCACATCGGCCGGTAAAGCACCGGTGGACTTACCCTGACGCAGGATAAAGTTGAGTCCCATGCGATTGATGATGTCATTGGCTATCTGGGTCGCCATGATTTCCCGGTGCAGGCGGTGCCCGGCGATCTCCTCGCCATATTCGCGCACCAAACGCTCCGGAAACGCCGAATTTACCGCGCTCACCAGATACGGGTCGGAACCCAGATCAGATTCGATCAACTGCTCCTTTAGTACCGCTTTACTGTACGAGACGAGCACCGACAATTCCGGGCGGGTCAGTGCCTTGCCCTGCACCCGCCGCTCAGCCAATTCCTCATCGGTGGGGAGAAATTCCAGGGCACGGTCCAGGCGCCCACTCTCTTCGAAGATGCGGATAAATCGCTGGTATTCTCCACTGCGCTCCTCCGCCTGGAACTCCGCCAGGCTGATGGCCTGCACCTGGCGATAGTTATTCTTCAATACCAGTTCCGCAATACTCTCGGTCATTTCTTCAAGCAGTGAATTTCTATGTTTCTCAGTCAAGTCGCCGCGAGCGACGACCGCATTCAGCAGAATCTTGATGTTGACCTCGTGATCCGAACAATCGACCCCGCCGGCATTATCCACGAAGTCCGTATTGGAGCGCCCGCCCTGCAGGCCGAACTGAACCCGGGCGAGCTGGGTAATACCCAGGTTGCCGCCCTCGCCTATGACCTTGCAGCGCAGCTCGTTGGCATTCACCCGCAAGCCGTCATTGGCCTTATCACCGACGTCCATATGGCTTTCGACAGTCGACTTGACGTATGTTCCGATGCCGCCGTTCCACATCAGATCCACCCGGGAGCGGAGCAACCGGGATATCAATTCATTCGGGGTAAGCTGACCTTCCTCGATATCGAAGCGCTCCTGCATCTGCGGCGAAATGGCGATGGATTTCGCCGAGCGGGCAAAAATTCCGCCACCCTCCGAGATCAAATCCTCTTTGTAGTCGAGCCAACTGGAGCCGGGAACCTCAAACAAGCGCTGGCGCTCGACAAAACTGGCAGCTGCATCCGGGTTGGGGTCCACGAAAATATGCAAGTGATTAAACGCGGCCACCAGGCAGATATGTTCCGAACAGAGCATGCCGTTGCCGAACACATCACCGGCCATGTCGCCGATCCCCAATACAGTGAAGTCTGTCGTCTGCACATTGATGTTCATCTCGCGAAAATGCCGCTGCACTGAAACCCAGGCCCCGCGAGCGGTGATGCCCATCTTCTTGTGGTCGTAACCGACGCTCCCGCCGGAGGCAAACGCATCGCCGAGCCAGAAGTTGTACTGTGCCGATATCGCGTTGGCTATATCGGAAAAAGTTGCCGTACCCTTGTCTGCGGCAACCACCAGGTAGGGATCCTCGTCGTCCTTGGCGACCACATGTTCAGGCCGCACAATGCCGCTTTCAGTGCGATTGTCGGTAATATCCAGCAGACCTCGAATAAACATCGTGTAGCAGGCGATACCCTCTTTCTGCACCTCTTCGCGGGTCATCTCGGGGCGCAACTGGCGGGCGACAAAGCCGCCCTTCGCGCCAACCGGAACAATCACCGCATTCTTGACCTGCTGCGCCTTTACCAGACCCAGCACTTCCGTGCGAAAATCCTCTTGCCGATCCGACCAGCGCAGGCCGCCACGCGCCACCCGGCCGCCGCGCAGGTGCACACCCTCTACCCGAGGCGAGTAGACGTAAATCTCATACATGGGCACCGGTTGCGGGATATCGGGACTAGCCGAGGGCCTGAGCTTGAACGAAAAGTACGGCTTGAGAGATCCGTCTTCACCTTCCTGGAAAAAATTCGTGCGCAGGGTCGCCTTGATCACCCGCAAGAACTGCCGAATAATCCGGTCCTCCCCGAGGTTCTGCACATCCTCCAGCGAGTCCAGGATGCGTTCTTCCACCGCCAGTTCACGCTGTCCGCGCCAATCTTCATCACCGTCGAATACCGGGGAGAATCGCGTCAGGAATAGCTCCACGATTCCCGCGGTGATATGCAGATGGTTTGCCATGGTCTCGGCGATATACTCGACGCTGTAGGGGAACTGCACCTGTCGCAGGTAACGCGCGTAGGCACGCAACAGGGCGATTTCCCGCCAGCTCAAGCGGGTGCCGATCAGCAGCCGGTTGAAGGAGTCGCTCTCCGCCTCACCGAACCAGACACGCGCGAATGCATCTTCGAACTCATCCTTGACCTGGTCCATAACGATGTTGTGGGACAGACCGTAAATGAGGGTAAACTCCTGCACCCAGTAGATAGCTCCGCCGCGCGAGCGCACACCGTAGGGACGCTCGGTAACCACTCGCAAGCCGAGGTTTTCAAGAATCGGCAGAACATCGGACAACGGCAGGCTCTTGCCCTCGTGATAGAGGCGCAGACGCAACATCTCATCACTTTCCTCCACCAGGCGGTAAAAGCTCATTGACAGCTCTTCACCCTTGATCACGCGGAGTATTTTCTTGATATCGAGTACGGCTACCCGCGGATCGAAGTCATCCCGGTAGCCCGGTGGAAAGCCCTGCCCCAGCTCTCGGACATACTTCTCCCCAAGCTCTTCGCCAAACTCTTCCACCAGCCGTAACCGCAGCCGGTCTTCCCAGGCCAGAGTGGCCTGCACAATCTGGTCCTCCAGTTCTCCCGTGTCAAAATCCAGCGGCACAGCTGGATCCACCCGGAGTACGAAGTGACAGCGCACCAGGATCGACTCGGAAAAGTGGGTGGTGAATTCAGACTCTTCCGCGTGGAACGCGGCGGTAAGAATCGCTTCAATTTTTTCGCGCTGTTCCGTGTTGTAGCGATCGCGAGGGATGTACACGATACAGTTGACGAACTTACCGTGTACATCCTTGCGCACAAACAAGCGCGTCTGTCGCCTTTCCTGGATACGGTTCACCGTGTTGACGGTTTCAAACAGGTCCTGCACGCTGGATTGAAACAACTCATCCCGGGGAAATACCTGCACCACGCGGGCCAGTTCCCTGCTTTCATGCTCCGCCCACTGCATGTTGGACATCTGCAGAATCTGCTCGACTTTGCGACGCAAGATCGGGATAAGCTGTGGGCTCATGGTATACACGGAAGCCGTGTAAAGACCAATAAACCGGTGCTGCCCCACCACGTCTCCCTCGTCATTGAACACCTTCACCAGGACATAATCGGGATAGGTCAGCCGATGAACCCGGGCACGCACCCGGGACTTGGAAAAGCTCAATTGCTTGGTGTGGACCTGCTCTGCCGACATCGTGTCAAGATCGGCCTGCAGATCGGCCACGCCTCGCGTCTTGCGGTTGCGCAGCAGGCCCAGGCTGGCATTCTTTTCCACCTTTATCTTTAACGTGCTGCCTGCGTGTTTTACGCTGAGGTACTCATAGCCCAGCAACGTCATATGATTGTGTTCCAGCCACTCCAGGAACGCGATGGCCTCGTCCCTGTAGTCCTGGCTCACGCATTCACTCCCGCGAATCGCCTCGGCGGCCTCGTGCAGGCGCTCACACATTTGCGGAAAGTCCTCAACCACAACCGACACTTCAGCCAGTATTTCGGCTACAACATCACTCAGTTCAGTCAGTTCATCCGGATTGGAATGCCTGCCGATCTCGAAAAACAGTAGCGCTTCGCTCTCGCTGAAATCTGCCTCACGACCCTCCGATATATGTACGGCCTGCAGCACACCCTCTTCGTCGCGATCAACCGAGAGGTTTGAACTGGCGATCGTATGAATTCGCAGGTTACGCCGATTCAGTTCACCGCGCACTGAAGCGGTAGTAAAGGGTATTCCTCGGCACAAAATGGCCAGCGTCGTGTACTTGCTTTCCCAGCCATGGTTCTGGATTTCGGGGTTGAATATCCGTATTTTTGGGGCGTCCTCCGGCCACTTACGCATGAAGCGCAGCAGACCATACAAACACCCATAGAGATTCTCCACGGAACGACCCCGCATGTCCTCAGGTGGAAAACGGCTGAAGAACTCCGCCGCAAGATTGTGCAGGGATTGCCTGTCCGCGGCTTCGGCGCGTTCATCTATACGCTCCGCCAGCTCCGACAACAGACTCTCTTTCAATGTATCCCAGGCCATACCAAGGTTTCCTTTTTTTTGGAATAGTTTGCGGAGGTGAGTGACCCCCCTGGTTTGTTGCCTCTAAGTCTAGTCCATCTCAGAGAAAATTTAGGCGGGACCCGGAACTTTTGTAGGGGCTTTCAGTCACATAAGCGCAACTTATTTCAGTTGCGCCTAGAACAGACTGGACGGGACCTCAGGTTCCGTTAAAATGCGTGCCGGTTTGGTGTTGAAGCCAGACCTGGTGGACAGCATAGCAGGCTATGGGTGACTACCTTTACCAGAAACAGGAGAACGCGTGGCGAGCGCAGACATCAGGGCCCTGGAAGAGTGGCTCGACAAGCAGATTATCGGGCAGTCGCACCTGGTCGAGAGACTTATCATCGCCTTGTTGGCAGACGGCCATCTGCTGGTCGAGGGTGCGCCCGGGCTGGCCAAAACCCGCGCCATAAAATCACTGGCCGAAGGACTCGAGGGCAGCTTTCACCGGGTTCAATTCACGCCGGACCTGCTGCCCGGCGATGTCACAGGTACGGAAATCTACCGGCCACAGGAAGCCAGCTTCCACTTCCAGAGAGGGCCCATTTTCCACAACCTGGTACTGGCGGACGAGGTCAACCGGGCACCGGCAAAAGTTCAGTCATCCCTGCTGGAAGCGATGGCGGAACGGCAGGTTAGTGTCGGCAGCGAAACCTACGAACTACCCCGCCTGTTCCTGGTCATGGCGACCCAGAACCCGATAGAGCAGGAAGGGACCTACCCCCTGCCGGAAGCGCAGCTGGACCGCTTCTTGCTGCACGTCAACGTCGACTACCCTAACGCCCAGGCAGAGACGGAAATCCTGCGCCTGACTCGCGCGGAAGCGCACCAGGCGCCCTCACCAGGACCGGAACCGCTGCGCCAGGAATCCGTGTTCGCCGCCCGTGAGGAAGCCCTCAACCTGCACATGGCCACACCCGTAGAGGAATACATGGTGCAACTGGTGATGGCGACACGCCAACCGGGGCAATATTCCGAGCAACTGGCCAGCTGGATCGAATACGGCGGCAGCCCGCGCGCGACCATTGCCCTGGACCGCTGCGCCAGGGCCCGCGCCTGGCTAAAAGGAGCGGATTTTGTCAGCCCGGACGATGTGCAGTCAGTGGCAGCCGATGTGCTGCGTCACCGCCTGCTGCTCAGCTTCGAAGCACAAGCCAACGGGGTCACTGCTGATCAGGTCATTGGCGAACTGCTGGCCCTCGTACCGGTGGGCTGAACACCCGAATGCACCTGGCAGACGTCACATCGCCCGCCCGCGGCGCCTATGCGGATCTCAACGACCTCATTGCGCTGCGTTTTCCTGCCCGGCAACTGGGTCTGGCCCGCAGAAACAGGGCACTCAATGCACTGGCCGGGCCAAACAAGTCAAATTTTCGCGGACGCGGTATCGATTTCGAGGAAGTGCGCAGCTACCAACCGGGCGATGATATCCGCACCATCGACTGGCGTGTTACTGCCCGCACCGGCAGCGCTCACACCAAGCTGTTCCGCGAGGAGCGCGAACGCCCGGTACTGGTGGTGGTAGACCAGCGCAGTGAGATGTTCTTCGGCTCCAGCCATTGCTGTAAATCGGTGCTGGCCGCACAGCTGGCCAGCCTGGTCGCCTGGAGCGCCCTGGACGCCGGTGATCGCGTTGGTGGGCTGGTATTCAATGGGCGTGAACACCGGGAAATCCGCCCGCGACGCAGCCGAAAAACGGTGCTGGCGCTGCTATCGCAAGTTGCCGGATATAACGGCGCCCTACCGCTGGACTCGCCGAGCGAGGCTGATAGCTTCGCCGGTATGCTGGCCAACCTGCGCCGCATTGCCCGGCCGGGTAGCAGTCTGTTTCTCATCAGTGATTTTCGTGGCGCTACACGCGAGCACGCTCGAGAGCACCTGTTTCAGCTGGCGCAACATACTGAGCTTACCGCCATCGCCTGCACCGACCCCATGGAATCCAGCCTGCCACGGGCAGGTCGCTATGCGGTGACAGATGGCATTGCACGCAGCGAGCTGCAAACGGCGGGCCGGGCGCTGCGAACCACCTACCGTGACCGTTTCCAGCGGCACTGGGACACCCTCTCCCGGGAACTGTTGCGACTGGGCGTTCCCCTGATGCGGGCCCGCACCGACCAGGCCCCTTTTGCACTGCTGCAAAAATTCTACGGGGATTCGCGGCGATGAACCCTCAGGATCCCCTAGCCGGGCTGAACCCGCTGCGTGAACCGACCCCGATAGCGTGGTGGCCACCTGCACCCGGCTGGTGGTTGCTACTGGCCCTGGCTGCGCTGCTGCTGTTGCTGGCTGTGTGGTTTCTAGTGCGACGTTATCGCGCCAATGCCTATCGGCGCCAGGCTGTCTCGCAGCTGCAGCGTTTGTACGAGACTTACCGGGAAGCGGCCGACAAAAGCGCTTACCTGGCGCAGACCAATGCGCTGCTCAAGGGAGTCGCACTACAGGCCTACCCACGCCGAGCTGTGGCCG
>Ga0316189_10003286_pt1 | contig 15723 bp, 16 predicted proteins | sample LowCovwburrow_MG_FD_204930 | JGI IMG/M metagenome (GOLD analysis project Ga0316189, IMG submission 204930) | Coastal sediment microbial communities from Maine, United States - Lowes Cove worm burrow | ecosystem: Environmental > Aquatic > Marine > Coastal > Sediment | place: USA: Maine... | reverse complement strand
ATGGCAAACACGGTTGTAAATGCTAACCCTGATGAGCAGGGCATGCCTAAAGATAGCGGTGTCGAAGAGGCTCCGATGCATTTTGAAGGAGGAAGAAAATCAATGCATAAGCGCATGGGTCGCCATATGGAGAATCGTACCAAGCGACATATGGAGCAGATCGATACCAATGGAGATGGTAATGTAGATTTAAACGAATACCTAAGTAACGCAGAACAACGCTTCAATGAGATGGATGCCGATGGTGACCAGCTTGTAACCGGCGAAGAGGCACGAGAGCATCACAAGTCAATGCGTACTAAACATGCACAAGAGCGCAAGAAACATCACCTGAAAATGCGCGACAAGCATGAGCAGAACAAGGCTGAGGAGCGCGCTAGCGATACTGGTGTCGAGGAAGAATAGTTCGTTGGCATCTAATCTAAGAACATCATGAGAAATGCCTATGCCTCGATGAATGATGAGCAGCTAATGCAGTTAGTGTGTGCAGGTAATCATGATGCTTTTGCTGGAATTGTTAAGCGCCATACGCAACGGTTCTTTTCATTGGCATTTCGAAGTTTGCATAATAGTGATGACGCGCATGATGTAGTACAGACTGCATTTATCAAGCTTTGGCAGAACCCGGGTTCGTGGAATGCAGCTAAGAGCTCATTCACGACCTGGTTTTATCGGGTGATCTTAAATGCATGCCATGATCATCGTCGTAAGCATCATCGCTGGACGGTTCTCGATGACCAAAAATTTGAGAGTGCATTACCACCAGTTCTTAGCGAGGAACATATTTTGGAGAGCAATCAGTACGCAAAGCAACAACAGTTCTATCTGGAGTACGCCGTATCTCAGCTTCCATCTTCGCAACGTGATGCCTTGAATTTGGTGGTTTATTCCTCTCTGCCTCAGAAGCAAGCGGCTGAGGTATTGGGTGTCAGCTTGAAGGCCATTGAATCTTTACTGGTGAGAGCTAAGCGGTCGCTGCGCAACACAATTCAGCAACTCCAGGCGCAGGAGCAAACTGCTACTGTGTTAGAAAATAAACGATGATAAGTCTTAAATTAGAGGTGGTTTAGAGATGGCACAGTCTATAATTGGTCAGGACGATTTGCCTTTAGCTGAGCGTTATGCAATCCCGTGCTGTGACTCTCTGGAGCAAAATATTTTGCAGAAGACCAGTACGCTTAGCCAGCAATCGATTGAGGGTAGTTCTAAACAGCCGGTTAGAGGGCGTTCAATGTTGCAGGGTGTACTGAAACACGCATGGATGCCTACTATAAGTCCCAAACCGATAGCAGCAATGAGTGTCGTCGCGGTAGTTGCCGTTATTCTTTTTAAGGTTCAGTTAACGCCTTATTCCAACTCCTCTCCTGATGATAATGCGCAACAACAGTTACAAGCTCAGTCAGCATCACAAAGCTCATCAATGAACCAACTCGATTGGCAGGAGCTGCTTTTATTACAAGACGAGATGGCCTTCGCCAGTCTTTAGGCTTTGATCTTATTCCGGCTATTCCATCCGAGCTAGCACTAGTGGGTGTTAAAAATGAGCGCGTTTTTCTGATCGTCTATGATATAGCCATGTTGATTGCCGAATAGGTTTAGCAAATCGGTGCCAACCAAACCTTGAATTGAGCTGCCACGACCAAATTCGATTTCAGCAAGCAACACGTTTCTGGCTTGAAACGGCCCAAGTTCTACCTTGTTTGCTCTAAACAATCTAGCGTTCAGTCTTCCATTTGCAGTGTTCAACCATATAGTTTTACCGCTTGGCTTTAGGCCTAGGCTACGGATTAATTGGCTTGAAAGTGAGGTGATGGACGCGCCAGTATCAAGCAGCATTGCGTGGCCGCTTGAATTCACCTCCAGATCCAAGATGAAGCTATTCCCAAGTCTTTTCAGCGGAATTGTTACTTCGGTATTTGCGTCAGAATTGCTTTGCGTTTCATTATCACTGCTTTGATCGAGAACTGGCTCATTTAGCTTAGCCAGCTTCTGTGCTGCAATAGGGCCAAGTTCTGGATCGTACTGTAGCAGTTCCAGCAGTGGTCTTGCTTTACCCTGTTTGCCTAAGCGTAGATAAGATTGGGCAAGTTCAAGCTGAAATCTAGGGTAGTTTGGATGATGGTCGTAGAGGCGTTGATACAGCGCTAATATACCCAATTGGTCATCTTGCTTTTCCAATGTGGCCCTTAAGTGGCTCGATGCGCGTATCAGCGCCTGTAAGGAGTCTTCATAGGCGATGGGTTGATATTCCTGCGCGCTTGATTTCAAATAGGCTGTTACTGTTTTATCCCAGTCTTTGGCTGTCGCTGCAACATTGCCTAGATGCACCCAAGCTTCGGCATCATTAAAACTTTGTGCGTAGGCCTCGAACAAAGCGATTGATGAAACCAGCTCATTTTCTTGTCTTAGTTCAAAGCCGCGCCGAAATACCATTTGTTTAAAGTGTTCCAGATCATCAGCACTAGCTTGTTGATAAACCTCGTTAATCAGTTCCACTGCTCTGTTGAATTGTTTAGCAGCAATAAATTTGTCGATTTGTGAGGCAATGCTATCACGCCATGAATCCTTGGTCTGGCGGGCAATTTCTGCTGTGCCGTTGGTATTTATTTGGTGGCTATTCGCAAACTCAGTTGACTGAGTGCCTGTTTCCAGCCGGGCTGAAGAAGTCGAGCGCTCGAATCCTAGCAACACAGCTATTATTAGAACGACAATCAGAATCGCAAGCAGCAGGAATTTGTACATATTAGAAAATTGGTATTTTCACTTAGTTATGAAAACCATAGCATAGATGTTGCCCAGGTTTTAAATGTAGGCACCTTGATTGCTAGAAGGAGAGCTAATTGACTGTTAAACTAGCGAATCCCCTGCATAAATCTGCAAAAGGGAGTACCCGTAATTTAATATGAGTGAACTAAGTAATGATAAATGAAGTTTTTATAGTGAGTGCAGTTCGAACAGCAATTGGTGGCTTTGGCGGCAGTTTAAAGGGAGTTGGCCCAGCAGATTTGGGTGCGTTTGTAACCGCTGAGGCGGTACAGCGAAGTGGGGTTGAGCTTGATAGCATCGGCTCCAACGCTGTTGGTCATGTTATCAGAACAGACATCAAAGACGCGTATATTTCACGTCGCATAGCATTGAACGGAGGCTTGCCAATTCATACTCAGTCACTCACGCTTAACCGTTTGTGCGGTTCTGGCTTGGAGGCGGTAGCGTTTGTAACCCAGCAATTGCAGCTCGGTGAAATAGGCGTAGCGGTTGCTGGTGGTGCAGAATCCATGAGTTCATCCGCTCACCTATTAACCACTAATCGGTGGGGACAGCCAATGGGAGATGGCAAGATACAAGATGAACTAACTGGCGTGCTAACCGATCCTTTTGGAGTCGGTCACATGGGTATTACCGCAGAAAATTTAGCAGAAAAGTATTCCATTAGCCGAGAGCAACAAGATGAATTTGCCTTACAGAGTCAACTGCGAGCAGTCAATGCAATTGAACAAGGCTACTTTAAAGAGCAAATCGTTCCCTTTGAAATAAAAACCCGAAAGGGCAGCGTTGTTTTTGACACCGATGAACACCCTAAATCAAACAGTACTATAGAGGGTTTAGCGAAGCTACGAGCGGTGTTTAAAGAAGGCGGCACGGTTACCGCCGGCAATGCATCGGGCATCAACGATGGAGCGGCCATGGCGGTGTTAGCAACCGAGGCCGAAGTTAATCGACAATCTCTAAAGCCGGTGGCTCGCGTGGTGGCATACGGACGCTGTGGCGTGCCAAATGAAATAATGGGTATTGGCCCAGTTGGGGCATCCACTATTGCTCTTGAAAGGGCGGGTTTAACAGTGGCTGATATGGATGTTATTGAATCAAATGAAGCGTTTGCTGCGCAAGCCTTAGCGGTTTCAAAAGAACTTGGTCTACCCAATGATAAAACTAATCCCAACGGTGGTGCAATCGCACTGGGTCACCCAATTGGTGGCAGCGGTGCAATTATATTGACCAAAGCGATTTATGAATTACATCGCATTGGTGGGCGTTATGGATTGGTGACTATGTGCATTGGTGGCGGTCAGGGGATTGCGATGATTGTAGAGGCGGTTTAGGGATTGCTTATGACTAGTGCTGATTGCTCCGAACGACGTCGCTTTATGTTTAGCTGGGTGCTAATCTGAGAGACGCCGTTCCTGCGCATCCATGCGCCCACGGCATACCGTTCATCTCGAATGACGCCGAAAAACGCTCCTCGATTTTGGATATGACTAGTACTGAGTACCCCGAACGACGTCGCTTCCGCGTCCTGCTCGCGCGACATACCTACATCCTGTAGGTAAAAAAAGGCGCTTTGGCTTTATTGCCCAAAGCGCCTCAAACAAACTAAATATGTAGGGGTGGGAGTATTTAGTTTGGGTTTCAAATGAAAAACAACAAATGCAGTGTTTCGTTCAATTCACCGCACAGTTATATTTATACACCTGCTACTTGGGTGTTGAATGTTTATTACTCGCTAGTAATCGAACTTTAATGCTTTGGTAATATTGGAGGCTATCCGCGAATGAATAAGCTATTACGATGATCGCCTTTTGGTCATATTTCCCGTAAATTTTCGTTGAATAGAATAACTATTCGCCTCAAATGAACGGAAAATCTGTCTCAAAATTCGATAATCTCACTACGCTTCTCATTGGCGGATAACCTCCGCCTATCCTTCAATCAATTAGATAAGCTATCTATCAAGGCTAATAGCTAACATCTAAAACGATAAATGATTTGGCTTCGCCGGCGATATTTACGCTGATCTCGTCGTCGACCGATTTCTTTAGTAGGCTTCGAGCTAAAGGCGAGTCTATGCTGATGTAGCCAAGTTTGCTATCTGTCTCGTCAGGCCCAACAATTCTGTAGTTAACTTCTGCTCCACTGTCGGTTTCAAGGGATACATTGGCACCGAAAAATATTTGTTGTTTATTGCCAACCTGGTCGATTACTTTGAGGTCGGGCATACGTTTTTGTAAATATCGGATTCGCCTATCAATGCCTGCCTGTTCTTTTTTTCTATAGATATATTCGGCATTTTCGGATCGGTCGCCTTCTTTGGCGGCTGCGCTCAAGGCATCATTGACTATTCGGCGCTTTGACCAAAGTGTCTTGAGTTCTTTTTCCAATGTTGCATATCCTTGCGGAGTTATATAAGGAGATGATTTTGGAGCAGGGGGACGCCATCGGGACATAAATCTTGATCGAGTCTAAGCCAAGCTGCATACTCGAACCATGACCTTGATCATCGTCTCTGACTTCACATTCAATGCACTCTAATAGCAACACACAATGCTGGCCTAGTACTCAGCGCTCACTCGAATTAATATCAATGAATAAGGATTGTTTATGATAAACCGTGCAGAAGAATTATTGAAACATACTTTTGGCTATCTCGAATTTAGAGGTCAACAGAAGCAGGTGATAAATACCGCCTTAGAAGGGTCAGATGCGCTTGTGTTAATGCCAACTGGAGGCGGCAAGTCCTTATGCTATCAAATCCCCAGTTTGGTCCGTGAAGGGATGGGCATTATTGTTTCGCCCTTGATTGCCTTGATGCAGGACCAAGTCTCCGCTTTACAGCAGCTCGGAATAAAGGCCGCATACTTAAACTCAACTCTTTCTAGGGAACAACATAATCAAGTAGTGCGGGCAATTCATGATGGCGAGCTGGAATTGCTTTACATTGCTCCAGAACGTTTGCTTCAAGAAAGTACACTTAGCCGATTAATGAATCTGCCTATTTCGCTTATCGCTATTGATGAAGCACATTGTGTTTCGCAATGGGGGCACGATTTTAGAGCTGACTATTTAGGTTTGCATGTACTTAAAAATGCTTTTCCGGGAGTGCCTCGTCTCGCTTTAACTGCGACTGCAGATATGCGCACCCGCGACGAAATAATCGCACGCCTGGCGCTGGATAAGCCCGAGCTTTTTGTTAGTAGCTTTGATCGTCCAAACATTCGCTACATAGTAAAGCCTAAGGCAGAAGCTAAGGCTCAGCTGCTCGATTTTCTAACTAATCACAAAGGTAAGGCAGGAATTGTGTATTGCATGTCACGTAACCGAGTAGACGGAATCGCGGCTTGGTTATCGCAGAGAGGGGTTGATGCTCTGCCATATCATGCGGGTCTTGGCAGTGATGAGAGAGCCGCTAATCAGAGGCGATTTTTACGTGAAGATGGGGTAGTCATTGTTGCCACCATCGCGTTTGGCATGGGTATTGATAAACCTGACGTTCGTTTTGTAGCACACCTAGATTTACCGAAAAGTATGGAGGCGTATTATCAAGAGACCGGCCGTGCCGGTCGTGATGGCTTAGCCAGTGATGCGTGGATGGTTTATGGCTTACAAGACGTGGTTCGAATAGCCAAGATGGTGCAAGACTCTTCTGCAGGGGATGAGATTAAACGTGTTGAACGGGCGAAGATTGATAGTCTGCTAGGTTGGTGTGAATCCACAACCTGTAGACGCAGAGCATTGCTCTCTTATTTTGGTGAAAGCATGCAAGGCGCATGCGGTAATTGTGATATTTGTCTGAACCCGCCACGGACTTGGGATGCGACAGAGCCCGCACAAAAGTTGTTATCGAATATTTATCGAACCGGCCAGCGTTTTGGCTCGGGTCATGTTATTGATGTGCTACGCGGCAAAGATACGGCTAAAGTAAGTCAATTTGGTCACAATAAATTAAGTACCTATGGCATAGGTGCCCAGATTGGTGACAAACAGTGGCGATCTATTATTCGGCAGTTAATTGTACAAGCTTATTTATTTGTCAACGATGCGCAGTATGGTGCGATTCAGCTAACTGAAAAGGCTAGGTCATTATTGCGTGGTGAGATAAAGTTGTTTTTGCGCGAAGACATGTTGTCTTCCAAGCCGACCAGTCCAAAAGCAGCTTCGGCTAAGCGGGTTGCGGCTGACGTTGAAGAAGGTGATCGTGAGCTTTGGGAAGCATTGAGGGCCAGACGAAAGTCTTTGGCCGACGAACAGGCAGTGCCGCCATTCCACATATTTCACGATGCAACATTAATGGAAATGATGGAGTTTCGACCTTCTGATGAAGTTGAGATGCTCAGTATTAACGGCGTAGGGCAAGTCAAATTTGAGCGCTTTGGGGGGGAGTTTCTACAAGTGCTTGCGGAATTCGATTAGCGCTCTTTAATTATAGGCACCTTAACAATTCCGTTTACCGTTCAACACTAAGATCATAGGTAGCCACAAAGAAGAAGCTATTAGCGCAATCCATAGAATACTTGACCAACCAAGGTTGAAAACTAGCCAGCCAGCTCCAAATGCAGCTATCGCTTGCGTTGAAAAAATAAGAAAGTCATTCACAGCCTGAGCTTGATACTTTTCATCTTCGCTATAGCTTTCCGGCAAGATTGTGGTGCTGGTAAGAAAAATTAGGTTCCACCCTAGGCCAAGTGCCACCAATGCAAACCAATAGTGCCAAAAAGTGATTCCGCTTAAGCCAATTATTGCGACCAGTAAGAACAATGAAAGTCCGAGCACCAGCAAGGAAATTCGCAGGCCTCTCTTTAGTAGCATGCTTGACAACATGGATGGCAAAAACATTGCGACAATATGCGATTGGATCACCAAGGTAGTCTGTGATAATGAGAGACCGTTCATCTGATGCATGCTTATTGGGGTGGCGGTCATCACCAAAGCCATAACTCCATAGCCGATGGCCGCTGAGCACGCAGCTATGATGAAGGTTGGGTGTTTGACAATAGTCCTTATCGAACGTTTTTCGTGGCTTTCTTCAGTGGTGATAATTTCCTTATTCTGGAACATCCCCAGCACCAACAGCGCGAGAATTAGAAACAACCCTGCTAACAAAAATGAACCGGCAAAGCCAGCCGGTGATTGGATTAAGTCTTTGCCATAGGCGCCTATTTGTGGTCCGACCACAGCCGCAAATAGGTTTGCCATCAGAGCAAGACTCAAACCGTCGGCGGCTTTTTGCGGAGAATCAGAATTCTCCATGATTACGAAACGGCCCTGTTGGGTAAATGCAGCATTGAAGCCTAGACATAGGGACCCAATTAGGAATAGGGTGAAATTGCCGATGATAGCCGCATGGTATGCCAAAGTTGTACCAAGGATGGCAATGCATAGGCCTGCGGCCATCCCGGCTTTTCTGCCCACCTTTTGCATTAGCATTGCGGCGGGGATGGTGGCGGATGCAGTGCCGATAACCATAATAGCAATTGGCAAGGTTGCCAATTCAGGGCTAGGTGCAATAGCAGCGCCAAGCAGTCCAGCAACCAATACCATCATAGAGGTGCTGGTAAAACTCAATGACATCATCAAGGTCATTAAGTAGACATTTCGAGCCAAATTAAACATTTTTATAAGCCTCGTGGGTGATCTTTCAGCAAGGCAACTAACTGATTTTTTTGGCTGTCTGAATCGGGTTTGGCGTAAGGTTGCGGTGAGTAATTGCCCCATACTGGATTAGGCCAAGCGACATCATGCTCATGCCGAACCACTACATGCATATGAAACTGCGGCACTAAGTTTCCTAATGCGCCTATATTGATCTTATCGGCTTGAAAATGAGCCAGCAACAATTCTGAAACCGTGCTTGTTTCCTGGATTAGAGAGACCTGTTGTTCTGTTGAAAGATCATGCAGTTCTCTAATATTGTTGATGCTAGGCACCAGAATTAGCCACGGAAACTGTGATTCGTTCATCAAATGTACCTGACAGAGTGACAGTCGGCCAAGATAGAAGGTATCGGCATCCAATTTAGGGTGGAGAGTGAATTCTTGCAAAATAGAAATTGGTGTTCAGCTGAGGTTTTTAAGATAATGTGCGAGCATAACGACCAACGCAGTTCTTAGCAAACATGACTATAATAGATTGATGGACAAACTAAAAAATATCGCTCAGCAACTAGACGGTCAAAAGTACCCGCCGGTGCATTTATGGCATCCCAAGGAAATTGGTGAAATTGATATTAGAATTGATTCCAGCGGAAATTGGTTTCATGAAGGTCAGCCGATAAAGCGCGATAAATTGGTTTGCCTGTTCGCAACTATTTTGTGGTTTGAAAACGGCCAGCACTTCTTGGTAACGCCAGTAGAAAAATTGGCGATTGACGTGCAAGATGTGCCTTATATTATTCATCAGGCCGAGTGTGTTGACGGGATGTGGTTGCTCACCACTAATACCCATGAACAGCTGTTAGTAGACCAGAATCATCCGGTAGAGTTGCGACAGTACCATGGTCAATGGGTTCCATATGTGCGAGTGCGCTATGAGCTATGGGCACGATTGAATCGCAGCATTTACTATGAATGGGCCAGTCTGGCTGTGGATGGCCAGAATAAAGCTGATGATCGCTTGGTGTTGAAGAGTGGCGAATATGAGTTCGAAGTCGCGCGGCAGGCTAACGACGTATAGCGTGTGAGGCGTGTATAAGGCAAGCTCCCAAGCTCCTAAGATAACGAAAGGCCTCGCGCCTGTTGCTCTAGAATTGCGCTTTTAATGCGCAGGAAACTCGAAAATCTGCGTTCGCCTATTATACCTGACTGTACTGCCTTGAGCACCGCGCAAGCGGGTTCATTTTCGTGGCGGCAATCACGAAATCGGCAGTGGCCCAACTGCTTAGCAATTTCCACGAAACCAATCTCTAATTGTTCAACCGTAATATGCCATAGGCTAAAGTCTCTTATGCCAGGAGAGTCGATTAACTGACCGCCTTGTAATAGCCCACCTTGGGGCAGATGAAATAGCTTGGCTTGGGTTGTGGTATGAGTGCCTTCTCTTGTTTGCTCAGACAATGCGCCTATTTCAAGATTCGCCTGTGGTAACAAGGTGTTGATTAATGATGATTTGCCGACTCCAGATTGCCCTACCACAATACTGGTGCGCCCATTTATTAAACCAGGTAGTTCAGCGAGGTCTGGGGCTTGGTGTCGAGAACTAATGATTTTCACCACCTCGTACCCTAGGGATCTAAATTGCGCGATAAGCGACTCAATCTGTTGATGCTGGTCGGTCAGTAAGTCTGCTTTATTGACCACTATTATGGGTTTAACCTTCATTAATTCGGCTGCCACCAAATAGCGGTCTACCAAGTTTGGCTGAGGAGAGGGTTCGCAGGCAATCACAATCAGCATTTGATCAATATTCGCAGCCACCGGTTTTAGCCGACCGAAATTATCGGGTCTCTCCAATATGCTTTTTCGCTTGTGACGGGATTCAATGACACCCGTCTGTGCCGCGCCAGACCGCCAGACAATGGTGTCTCCAGCGACTATAGAGCCAATATTGCTGCGCGTAACACAGTCATGAATTTTGCCTTGATCCTCGCCTTCGAGAGCTTCAACCTCAAAATGTTTACTGTAGCGTGAAATAACTAAACCTTGTTGCTCGCTACTCAATTCGCCGGACTGAACCTGCGTTGCAAGGTCTCTTTGTTTTCTATTGGCCCGATTGCTGCGCTCTTGTTGAATTTTCTCAGCGCGCCATGTTTGACGCCGATTTAGTTTTCGACCGCTCATAAATCACATGATTTAGACATACATAATTTAACCTTAGGCAAGCTAGTGTTCCGAGGTTTCGTGATATTCATTCAACAAAGCTAGCTTTTGTTGGCGAGAGAACTGCTTGAGCTGGTACTCACGCTGAGTGGCTTGTGATCGATTCTCGCATTGCTCTTGATAGACTAAATGTACTGGGCGCCGCGCACGAGTATATTTCGCGCCATTCTTCGCTAGGCCATTGTGTTGGTCCATGCGTCGTTCTAGATCTACTGTGATGCCGCTATAGATAGAATTATCTGCACAGCGCAGCATGTATACGTACCAAGTCATAATTTGTTTGATTTGAATGCATAAAAAATTTGGCTAGATGTTCAGTCATTCGGTATTACGCATAAATGCTACTGTCAGTTAAGCCTACATTGTGGAGCGCTATTTGTTTGTTTCGCAGCTCATTATACGGGTTTTAGGTGCGCCAACCGAGAAATAGCAAAATAGATAAAATTTACAGTTTGACAACTATTTCAAGGATTTTAACAATAAATCGGAAAAATAGTGTTAACAATATTTCCACAATGTTGTATCTTTGCAGGTCTAAACAATATTAATAACAATAATTTAAGTGCGCTTCTTGCTAAGTTTGCTGAGCAGTAACCTCTACTGCGTTTTGGGGAGATGACAAATGTACGCTTGTAAATTAGTTTTCGGTAGGTTGGGCTGTTACAGAATGATGCTGTATAAAGAGATGTTCGAGGACAAAGAAGATGCCTGCGATTGAATAGATGCTGGAGAATGGATAGCTGTTTGGTATTTTGCTCCTATCAACCACCTGAAATGTTTTGTTAAATAACACCGTTGTAAAGTTTATGTTTGTATACAAAGTCTGCGTTGAGAATAAGAAACGATATTTGCAAGACGTCACCAAAGTCGAATCTGACGGGAGGAGTGATGCACCCTAAGATTATGGTTATTGATGATAGTAATACTATTAGAATGACGGCTGAAACTATCCTGAAAAAAGAAGGCTACGAAGTATTTACGGCTACCAATGGGTTTGAGGCGATGTCAGTAATTACTGATACAAAGCCAGATATTATTTTCGTAGATATCATGATGCCGCGTTTGGATGGGTACCAAACGTGTAAGCTTATTAAGAATAATAGTTACTTTCGTGACACGCCGGTGATTATGCTTTCAAGTAAAGACAGTTTGTTTGATAGAGCGCGCGGGCGGGTTGCGGGCTCTGAACAACACATAAATAAACCATTCACCAAGAGTGAGTTATTAAATGCGATTACGCGTTACGTGTAGTCAGCATATGTTAATTTTTAGATAAATCCGATGGGTAGCGGAGAAGCAATCAAATGAAAAATAAAAGTATTTTAGTTATTGATGACTCGATGACCGACTTCTTATACGTTAAGAATATCCTAATTAAGAATGGCTTTGAGGTTAATCATGCGCAATCGGGCCAGGACGGAATCGAAGCCGCCAAGCGACTTCAGCCAGACTGTGTATTGATGGACGTTGTGATGCCAGAAATGAACGGCTTCCAAGCGACTAGGGCGCTTTCACGGGAAGTTAGCACTGCAGATATTCCGGTTATTATGCTCAGTTCAAAATCTCAGAAAACCGATCTGGTGTGGGCGCAAAGACAAGGCGCTAAAGATTACGTGGTTAAACCGGCGAATCCAAAGCTATTGCTGGTTAAACTGCAGTCCATTTTAGCCTCATAGGGCATTAAATAGGTCTACTATAGGCTAACCATAAATTTCAAAATGTCCGAAAACTCTCCATTAGCACTACTTAAACAGATTCGCCAAGACGCGATTGATTTGGCCGCGCAGGGTCTTAGCTACTCCACACAGTCTGCTGGCATCAAAAATATTGCATTCGTAGTGAATGATATTTATTTTTATTGTGAAGCAAAAGATGTAAAAGAAATATCGGTGTGTGAAAATTTAATGCCAGTTCCGCAAACCAAGAGTTGGATGCGTGGCTTGGTAAATTCCAAAGGTATTCTCTATTCGGTAAATGATTTATCGCTGTTGGCTGGCTATCAGAGGCCGGTGCAGGTCAATAAAGGCCACCTTCTTCTGCTAAATGATGAAGATAGCCAGAGTTCTTTGTTGGTGAGCAGAGTGGTGGGTTTTCGCTATTTTGAAGAGTCGCAAAAAATACAGAATATGGAAGACAAACAAGAAGTTCTTGACGGCCTTAGTACTTATGTTAAGCAAGGCTATCTGGCAGAAGGAAGAGACTGGTTTCATTTAGACGTTTCGTTATTACTTGCGTCTGAACAATTCCGTGAAATTCAATAATCAAATAATAATAAGGCCCTGATGGTGGCAGAATTGTAGATTACGCTACTTAGATAAATGGCGACTGTGCAAACCAAGGTGGAAATATGAGTGATAAGCAACAAGAGATCGATGATCAAATGAACGATGTATACAACGAATTCGATGCTAACGAACCGTTTGATCTGGGGGAAGGCATTGCAGAAGAGTTAGAAATTTCTGCTCCAGCGGAATCCGACAAAAACCCAACGGGTTGGCTTTATGTGGGCCTTGGGGCTCTTATTCTAGCGGTGATATTAAGGCTGTTATTAGGTCCAATACTTGATTCGCAGCGCTTGCGAAGTGACCAGGTGCGCGAAATACAAAAACAAATAGAGATCACCAATCGTGCGGCAACACAATCGCTTTCTGAAACTGGAAGTTTCAACGCCTTAGAGCGAAATCTGACTGATTTAAGTGCTCAGTTTGATAACCTAATTGTACCCAAAAGCATGAGCCAAAAGGCGGCAGATAAGCTATTCAATAATAGTGGCAATAGCGCCGCGGCGTTGACCCAGTGGGACACTTATCGTACTGCTGCTGAACAATTATTAGCTCAGGGGCCGCAGGTTTCATTGCTCAAAGAGAAGGTGTCTGGTATTAATGGCGAAATTGTAGAAGCTACCAACGGTGCCATCTCGTTCGTCGATGCTGTGGCCAAAGAAGGCAGGAGTCAGAGCAATCAAAACGCTAAAGACCGATACCTATTTTTGACATCTGAAGCCGCAAATTTGAGTGGAATTCTCAGCCGCTTATCGGCTAGTATGGGAGGTTATTTTCAAGCTAACCTAAATCTGCAAAATTTATCAGACTCACAAAACACACTGATTCTGAGATTGAAAGATACATTGTCTCGAATAACTGGGAATGCAGCTGCGGTTGTCGCCACCGCGGCTGAACCGTTGCACCTTAAGTTTGACTCCATCGAAACCGGCCTTTTAGAAATTGCTGATAGATCACAATTTGTTAGTATCTCACGCGTTGCCATGCGGCAAATGCGTGGTGCATCGCAAGAGTTAAGCAGTGCAGTTTTGACGGCCACCAATCAATCATCCTCTCTAGGCGTGATGACTGCGGCCAACAATTTCCTTCCACTAATATTGTTCCTGTTAGGTATTTACGGTTTGTGGCGGTACTTGAAGTCGCAAAGTCGTGGTGCGGTTGAAAGTGATGGCTCTCTATCAGAGGCGCTTGCTGAGCAACAAGAATCAATTCTAAAGTTACTTGATGAGATGAGTGCATTGGCGGACGGTGATCTAACTGTTGAAGCGGAAGTAACAGACCAGATTACCGGAGCTATTGCCGACTCGGTTAACTTTGCGGTAATCGAAATGCGCGATCTGGTGTCGCAGATTAATCGAGCCTCAGTAGAGGTGGCTAATGAGTCTGAGTTGGCGGTGAGTAATGCGCAGTCAGTTTCGCATTCGAATATGCAGCAGGCAGATCAAATCACGCTGGCTGCGGGCGACATGCAGCGTATAACAAGCAGCATGCGGGAGATGTCAGATCAAGCGCATAGTTCCTTTGAAATGGCGACAGAATCTATGCAAGCGGCCAACAAAGGTGCGCAAGCGGTGCGCGACACCATCACCGGCATGGACGATATGCGCGAACAAATTCAAGACACTTCTAAGCGTATTAAGCGATTAGGTGAAAGTTCACAACGCATTGGCGATATCGTTGCTTTGATTGATGACATCGCAGAACAAACAAATATTCTTTCCTTGAATGCGGCAATTCAGGCCTCTATGGCAGGTGAGGCAGGGCGCGGGTTTGCTGTTGTGTCGGACGAAGTGCAAAGTTTGGCAGAGCGGTCCACAGACGCAACCAAGAAAATAGCCGAACTGGTAACGACAATTCAAAACGATACCAACGACGCTGTTAAGTCGATGGAAAAAGCCACACAACAGGTGATCGCCGGTACTAAAGTAGCGGATACTGCGGGTGGTGCACTGGCCGAAATTGAAGATGTTTCATCTCGTTTATCGTCTCAAATTGAAGCAATTTCAAAACGCTCGAGTGAGCAGGCAGAGGTTGTAACCAACGTTGCTGAAAAAGTGACCTTGGTAAGTGACTCTTCTGCCGATACATCAAGAAAAGCGCAAGACTCAGCCAACTCAATTGCCAAGCTGCTGGAATTAGCCAAAGAGCTGGAAACTTCGGTTTCTAGATTCAAGCTGCCCGCAAGCTAGTAGCAAGAGAGACACATTATCTTGATGATATATTTTCGTAACGATTCTGGAACCCCTTTATGCCAGCGTATTCTTCGATAGATCGTGAGACCCTTAAATGGGTTCGTACTGAGGTCGAAGCGACCGTTAATGAAGCTAAGTCTAGGCTTCAAAATTTTGTAACGACCGATCAAAAAGCCTCGCTGCTGGAATTGGGCAATCATTTGCATCAAGTGGTGGGCTCTATGCAAATGCTGGAGCTCAAATCACTTTCATCGCTGATGGTTGAAAGTGAACACATGGTTGAGGATTTCTTAACTGAGGAGTCGGTTGTTGATAAGTTGTCTCTTACCAACTTGCTTGAAACGTCAATTGCAGTATTGGAGTCATCGCTAAAAAGCCTCGAGCAGGAAGAGCCTGAAGACTTGGTGAAAACGGTTGAGTTAATAAATCAAATTCGCTCAGTAAGAGGCATGGATGCGGTAGAAATTTCGTCGTTGTTTTCGCCGATGATTGATGTATTTCCAAAGGATGAGCAGAAGAAGGTGCTTAGCGATGAGGAATATAAGATGCGTTCTGCGACACTCAGAATAGCATTTCAGTCTTCGCTCCTTGATTGGTTGCGGGATGGAAATGACGCATCGATAAGCCGTATTCGACTGATAACAGATAAATTATTTGAGATGA
>Ga0316189_10003285_pt1 | contig 15724 bp, 11 predicted proteins | sample LowCovwburrow_MG_FD_204930 | JGI IMG/M metagenome (GOLD analysis project Ga0316189, IMG submission 204930) | Coastal sediment microbial communities from Maine, United States - Lowes Cove worm burrow | ecosystem: Environmental > Aquatic > Marine > Coastal > Sediment | place: USA: Maine... | reverse complement strand
GTGTAACGAATAACGTGTACATATCAGCGAGACGAGAAGCCGTTAGCTGCAAGGCGCGTCTCGCCGGGAATGGTGTGCCCTTTCCAAGAGACGCAACACCGCAGATGACGGCTTATCGTCTCGCCCGAAGGGAGGCCCACAAATGACCCAATACGGCGTTGCAGCCCTTGTTAAGGGAATAACCATTAACTGCAGGCTGCGCCTTGTCTTGACTCATTTGTGGGCCTCTGATATGTGCACGTTATTCGTTACACCACACTAGTATTAATAGCCGTTTCTGTCGATGTTGCCGCTCATCCGGGCCTGGTTTGAAATCTGCCTGTTGCGGAGAACACCACAGGAATTACCGGCTTCCGCCTACCTGCTTGGAGTCTCCCTGTGTTGCTATGGCCTGGTCTCGGTGCTGGTGTCATCGCAGAGTTATCCTTTCACCAATGCTCTGTTGCTTGCCGTTGTGGACCTCGGTCTGCTGGTCGTTTTTGTGTGGTCTTTACTGTTTTTCCAGCACAAGACGGCACGTATCAATCAAACACTTTCTGCGCTGGCAGGTAGCGGCAGCCTGATGGGAGTGATTGCCTTGCCTTTGCTGCTGATTATCGGGCCCGGTACAGTAACTGAACCGGTTCCGGCGCCGCTGGTGTCCCTGTGGCTGCTGCTATTATTATGGAATCTCTTCGTTATGGCTCATATTATCCGTCATGCCCTGTCGAGTTCATTTGCGATTGGCTTTGGCATCTCATTACTGTATGCATTGCTCAGTATGCAGGTCATTACCACGCTCTTTCCTCAACAGGCCGTGTAGATGCATATTCATATTCTCGGTATTTGTGGAACGTTTATGGGGGGCATCGCACTGCTGGCGCGTGAACATGGTGTGCAAGTAAGTGGTTCTGACGCCAATGTCTATCCGCCGATGAGTACCCAGTTGTCTGCGCAGGGTATTGAGTTAAATGAAGGCTATGAACCGGCCCAGCTTGATCCGGCACCGGACTGTGTTGTGATTGGTAATGCCATGTCACGTGGTAATGCTGCCGTTGAATACACGCTCAATGAAGGGCTTGCCTATACTTCCGGGCCGCAGTGGTTATCCGAACAGGTATTGCGTGATCGCTGGGTGCTGGCGGTGGCCGGAACCCACGGCAAGACATCGACGGCCAGTATCCTTGCCTGGATACTGGAGTATGCCGGGCTATCCCCGGGATTCCTGATCGGTGGCGTGCCCGTGAACTTCGGGATTTCAGCACGGCTGGGAAGCGGTCCGTTTTTCGTGGTCGAGGCGGATGAATACGACACCGCGTTCTTCGACAAGCGCTCCAAGTTTGTTCACTACCATCCGCGCACCCTGATACTTAATAATCTCGAATTCGATCATGCGGATATCTTTCCGGATCTTGCGGCGATCCAGACCCAGTTTCATCACCTGGTGCGGACGGTGCCCGGCAATGGGTTGATCATCACGAATGGTGCCGATGCCAATCTGGATGGCATGCTCGAGCGTGGTTGCTGGACACCACTTGAAAGGGTTTCGTTGCAGGCCGGCGAAACACAGTGGCAGGTGCGCAAGCAAACAGAAGAGGGACGCTGTTTTGACGTCATCCTTGAAGGCAAGCGCATGGGCACGGTGACCTGGGATCAGCTGGGTGATCACAGTGTACATAATGCACTGGCAGCTATTGCCGCGGCACGGCATGCGGGTGTGCCGATTGCACAGGCGATTGCCGCTCTGGGCGAGTTCAAGGGTGTCAAACGCCGCATGGAAGTGCGTGGTGAAATCAACGGCATTACGATTTACGATGACTTTGCCCACCACCCGACCGCAATCGCGACGACATTGCAGGGATTGCGCAGGCGTGTTGGCGATGCACGTATCCTGCTGGTCCTGGAGCCGCGCTCCAATACCATGCGCATGGGGGTACATCGTGACTTGCTGGCGGCATCCATGCAGGGTGCTGATTATGTCTGGTTGCATAATCCTGCAGGAATGGAATGGTCACTGGAAGAGATTACCCAGTCGATGGAGATGCCGGTTGCTGTGAAAGATTCTATTGAGGATATCGTCTCGGGCGTGGTGCAGAAGGCACGTAGCGGTGACCATATCCTGGTAATGAGTAATGGTGCCTTTGGCGGGGTTCATGACAAACTCCTCAAGGCGCTAGGCTGATTAATTCAGTCCATCTGGCATGAATATCATCGGTGTCGTTCCCATGGCCGGCCGGGCGACACGTCTGGCCGGGCTGCCGTGCAGCAAGGAGATCCACCCGGTTGAGCCCCGGAAAGGGGGGTACCATGCCGGTAAGCAGCCGCGCGTGGTGTGTGAATACCTGTTTGAGAAAATGCATAAGGCTGGTATAACAAGGGCTTATGTGGTTCTGCGCGAGGGAAAATGGGATATCCCCACGTACCTTGGCGATGGCTCCCGGGCAGGTTTGCACCTCGCCTATCTAATGATGGGCCTGCCCTACGGGACACCTTACAGCGTTGACCAGGCGTATCCCTTTTTACAACAGGCCATAGTCGCCCTTGGCTTTCCCGACATGATTTTAGGTCCAGAGAATATTTTCGGGAAACTGCTCGAATACCAGAGACTGAATCATGCCGATGTTGCGCTGGGACTGTTTCCAGTCGACCGGCCAGAAAAGGTGGACATGGTAGAACTGTCCAGGGACGGCAAGGTCGAACGAATCGTCATAAAACCGCAATACACGGATTTACAACTCACATGGGGTGTCGCTGTATGGACACCAGTGTTTAGCCGCTATATGCACGATTTTCTTGCCTCTCATCAGAAGATAGCCCGAGGAGAACAGGAACTTTTTATGGGTGATATCGTACAGGCCGCTATCAAAGAGGGGTTGAGCGTCTACGGGTTGCAGGTCTCGGAACTGCCTTTTATTGACATCGGTACACCGGATGATCTGGAACGGGCCAGCAGCCCGTCTGGTGAGTTAAGGTGATAATCTGCAGGCGGCTCAATCGGTTGGGTCTAAATGTTTACAAGAGCGCATTGATTTAGATAAGGTAGTATATTAGGATGGTTAAATAAGGCAGTGAATTAATAAAATATTGTTTTATATGGTTTTAGGGCATTGAACGCGGGTAGTTAGCCTGAATCATAACCGATTTGGCCGTGTGTGAGTTTGATAAGTGCGTTTGGCAGGCCCCGTTCAAATTTACCAACAGGGAAGATAGACACTTGCAACACAAATTCAACTCAAGAGTGGCGTTGTTTTCTTCCCTGGTGGACGCTACGACGATCGGACTCGTACTCTGGCTAGTGGTCAGATTTTTAGGGTCGGCCTGGGACAGTGACTATAATCTCGTCCTGGTGTCCACAGTAGGGTTGTTTTTCTTCTTCGCACAATCCCAGGATCTTTATCGCTCATGGCGTGGTGCTGCCATGCGGCAAGAGGTCGTTCGTATCTGGCTTGCATGGTTCTGGACAGTCCTGATCCTGCTGTTATTCGCTTACGCAACCAAAACCTCGACTGAGTATTCCCGGCGCGTCATCCTGATCTGGCTTACTGCGACACCCTTCCTGCTAATAACCTGGAGGGTGTTAATGCGGCTTGTGCTCGGCTACATGCGGGAGCGGGATATCAATACCCGGACGGTGGCTATCGCAGGGGCCATGGATATCGGGGTTAATGTTGCCCAGATGTTGCTGGGTTCACCATGGATGGGTTTGCGCCCTGTAGGTTTTTATGATGATCGGGCGCCAACGGGTACCAGGCCACTTGCCAGCCCCCCGGTTCAGGTACTGGGTACGCTGGATGAACTCGTTGAACAGGCGCGTAAAGGCAAGGTTGAAATTGTCTACATAACCCTCCCGCTGCGGGCAGAGGAAAGAATCAGGCAGCTGATTTCCAAACTTTCCGAGACTACCGCATCTGTCTATGTTGTCCCTGAATTCTTTGTTTCAGACTTGATGAACCTGACCTGGAGTAATGTAGGCGATCTACCGGCCATTAGTGTATTCGAGACGCCATTCTTTGGCGTCGATGGATGGTTGAAACATGCCGAGGATATTATCCTTGGGAGCATTATTTTGCTTTTTGTGTTTATACCCATGGTGGTTATTAGTATTGGTGTGAAATTGTCATCACCGGGGCCGGTTTTTTTCAGGCAAACCCGCTATGGCCTGCGGGGTGAGAAGATTAACGTCTGGAAGTTTCGTACCATGAACGTCTGTGAAGACGGCAGCAAGATAGATCAGGTTACCAGGAGTGATCCGCGTGTAACCGGGTTCGGGAGTTTTCTGCGCAAGACGTCACTGGATGAGTTGCCACAGTTTTTCAATGTCCTCCAGGGAACCATGTCTATTGTTGGTCCCCGCCCTCATGCAGTCGCGCATAATGAATTATATCGGAAAATCGTTGATGGCTACATGCTTCGCCATAAGGTCAAACCGGGTATAACCGGTCTGGCACAAATCAGTGGCTGGCGGGGTGAAACAGACACTCTGGAGAAGATGAAAAAGCGCGTAGAATGTGATCTTACTTATATTCGTAATTGGTCATTATGGCTGGATATGAAAATTATTTTCAAGACGGTCACAAGTGAGCTTTCTGGAGAGAATGCATATTGAAGTGGTTGGTATTCGCTAATACGGAATTCTCCGCCTCCCTCCCTCCCCGGAGGTTCTTATTATTAATTCAATGAACGACTGTAGAATGCTCTTTGCCTGTATATACAGAGGAGTGTTGATATTGTCTTCTGATTACTGGCAAGTGACATTAAGGCGGGACATATAGATGGCGGGGCATACATGTGATTTTCTGGTGATTGGTGGAGGTGTTATCGGTGTAAACCTTGCTCTGCAGGCCAAGAACCGTTTCCCGGATGCCCTGGTGACTCTGATTGAGAAGGAGGCAGATTGTGGCCAGCATGCAAGTGGGCGTAACAGTGGTGTTCTGCATGCAGGTTTTTATTATTCAGCAGATAGTCTGAAAGCACGATTGACCAGAGATGGAAACCGGCAACTGACGGACTACTGCGCTGAGCATGGTTTGGGCATCAACCGATGCGGTAAACTGGTGGTGGCGAAAAATGCGGATGAGTTACCGGTTCTTGATGAACTGCTGGCCAGGGCCAGGCGAAATGGAGTAGAACTCCAGGATATTACCGAGGAGGATGCCAGAGAAATCGAGCCGCGTGTTCGTACCTTCGGGAGAGCGCTCTTTTCACCTAACACTGCAAGTGTAGATCCCAAAGAAGTGATGGGATCATTTGTGTTGGACGCAAAACGGACAGGTGTCCGCCTTCTTGATAATACAAGGTTTCTTGACGCCAGGGATGGCGTTGTTAGTACAACTCAAGGCGAAATAAGTGCAGGTTATGTCATTAATGCAGCAGGGCTGTACGCAGACAAGATTGCGAAGAAATACGGGTTTGCCGAGCACTATCGAATTCTTCCATTCAAGGGTTTATATTTATATGCGAATGATGATGTAAAACCCTTGCGAACAAATATTTATCCGGTTCCCGATCTGCGAAATCCTTTCCTGGGTGTGCACCACACGGTGACACTGGATGGACATACCAAGATAGGCCCCACAGCAATACCGTGCTTCTGGAGAGAGCATTATCAGGGATTCAAGGGGTTTAATTTCAGAGAGTTTCTGGAAGTGGTGAGCCAGGAGGCAGAGCTTTTCATACGCAACGACTTTGACTTCAGAAAACTCGCGTGGGAAGAGTCGCGAAAAATATATCGCCCACGCATTGTAGCGCTTGCTGCCGAACTGGTCAGCGGCATCCATCCTGATCAATACACCAGGTGGGGTGCGCCGGGAATTCGGGCACAATTGCTGGACACGCGCACACGAAAACTGGAAATGGACTTCAGGATGGAAGGAGATAGTCGATCATTCCATATACTTAATGCTGTTTCACCGGCATTTACCTGTGCGACGTCATTCAGTGAGTATGCATTTCAACAGATTGATAAGCTGATTAAGCCGTAGAGCAGGAATTAATCATCTGGTTGCTCCGGTACATAGGCGCGAAAATTTATGGAAAATTTACTCTTTGGCTTAAAATATGAAAGGAGAGCCACCTATGGCTGTTGACGAAAGAAAATGTCGGTTTTGCGGGAATTTGCTTCGTGTTTCTGTTGCGGATCTGGGTATGTCACCTGTTTCCAACGATAATATCAAGCCGGAAAAGCTCAGCGCGATGGAACCGTTTTATCCATTGCATGCTTATGTTTGTGAGCACTGCTGGCTGGTACAGCTGGGGCAGTTCCAGGCGGCAGATGACATTTTTAGTGACGAATATGCCTACTTCTCCTCATTCTCTAAAAGCTGGCTCGAGCATGCGCGGCAATATTCACTGAAGGTTATCGAACGCTTTGCTCTGGATCGGGATTCACAGGTGGTCGAGATAGCCAGCAATGACGGTTATTTGTTAAGAAATTTCAAGGACAAGGGTATAAAAATACTGGGTGTTGAGCCGTGTGCAAATGTTGCGGAAGCTGCCGAGAAAATCGGTATACCCTCGTTAAAAAAGTTCTTTGGCGTGAGAACTGCAGAGCAGATGGTCGAGGAAGGTATTCTGGCAGATTTAGTGGTCGGGAATAATGTCCTGGCCCACGTGCCTGATCTAAATGATTTTGTAAAAGGGATGAAGATCCTGTTATCACCGCAGGGTGTTATCACGATGGAATTCCCTCACCTCAAGAAGTTAATCGAGTTCAACCAGTTTGACACGATGTACCATGAGCATTTTTCATATTTCTCCCTGGTAACCGTTGAGAGAGTGTTTGCTGAATTTGGACTGACTGTCTTTGACGTTGAGGAAATCCCGACCCATGGAGGGTCATTACGCATTTATGCTCGACATGATTCGGACACTAGCAAGCCGGTACTTGAGAGCGTGGATATTTTACGTGATCAGGAAGTAGCGGCCGGGTTTACGGATACCGGGATATACACACGGTTTGCTGAGCAGGTCAGAGAGACCAAACGAAAATTGCTTTCATTTCTTATTGAGACCAAACGACTGGGTAAAACAATCGTTGGCTATGGCGCGCCAGCCAAGGGCAATACACTGCTCAACTATTGCGGAATCCGTAATGATTTCGTTGACTACACAGTGGACCTGAGCCCTCATAAACAGGGTCTTTATCTGCCCGGTACCCATTTGCCGATCTTCTCGCCGGAAAGGATTAATGAAACAAAGCCTGATTATGTGCTGATTCTCCCCTGGAATCTAAAGGATGAGGTTATGAACCAGATGACCCACATAAGAGAGTGGGGCGGGCAATTTGTTGTCCCTATCCCTGAGCTGCAAGTCTACAAATGATAAGGGTATGATTTGCCGGGCATCCCGGCCAGCGTCCCGCACTGTTCGAGCTTCGAGGCAAGCAATGCACGACACCACTGAATGACTCGAGGTAGACGTTGTCGGGGAGCAAATGATATGGGTTAATAAAAGATCTGTATCCAATCTGCTGGAGCATAAGTGGGGATAGTGTTCGCAATACGCTAGAATGCATTAGCCTGTAGTTATCGCTTGCCGTGCACGAAGTGCCCAGTGATACCCTGGTGTTTGATTGGAGTTTGCCGTGTGAGTAGAACATCGAAGCTGTATAGCGACTGTGTTCCGCTATCTTGAGGTTACCGGTATTCTACCGGCTACACCCGTTAAATCCGGCAGGTTCCTGGTGAAAAGTGAATACTCAATTATTTGGTAAAAAGTAGACATATTATGTTTGGTACGTATCGAACATTGCTGGCGTTAATGGTTGTGTTCTTGCACCTTGGTGGTGTTTCTGTGCTGGGAGGTTATGCTGTATTCGGTTTTTATATACTGAGCGGCTACCTGATGACGTTTATTATGCAGAATAACTACGGGTACGATCGCACAGGGCTGGCGAAGTATGCGTTGAACAGGGTGTTGCGGATCTATCCTATCTATTGGCTCTCCTGTGTAATATCGATGATCCTGATCATCTATTTCGGGCAAGATGTCACGTTAGGATTTCACCCTGCTATAACTATGCCAAGTGATTTTTCATCAATAATGAGAAATCTGTTTCTCTATTTTCCCGGAAGAGAAATCCCCAGGTTAACTCCCCCCTCATGGGCACTTACGGTCGAGATATTTTATTACATCTGTATCGGTTTGGGGGTATCGAGATCAAGGCAATTAACCGGCTACTGGTTTGTTGCGAGCATTATCTACACGGGTTACGTGAATATTGCAGCGCTTGGTTGGGAGCACAAATATTTTTCCATTCTTGCAGCGTCCCTGCCATTTTCTACTGGAGCATTGGTATTTCATTACAGGGAAGAACTAAAGCGTATATCAGGAAAGCTTGCAAGTGGCTTTAATGCGCCGCTGTTTATTTGTGCGCTGATTGGGTTGAATTGGTGGGCAGGTCTCGTTCTTGATACGCTGAAGGGTATTAGTTTCTACATTAATTATATCCTCTGTGCCTTTATGATTGTTGTCTTGTTCGACAGAAAAAAACTTCCTTTGATATCGAGGAGAATAGATAAAATAATGGGTGATTTCAGCTACCCTATCTATCTGATTCATTTTCAGGTAGGTCTTGTGATAATGATATTGTTGAATGTGAATGGGTTCGACATCAAGCATCCAAGTCTCACTTTAGCTTATCTTTCATTACCAGCTATATTCCTTGTTGCCTGGGTGATGACTGTTTCAGTTGAAAGACCAATTGAGCTTATCAGGAGCAAGGTGAAGTCGATTACACCGATTATAGCGAAAGCCGAAATGGCGCCAGAAAACAATAAATTCATATGACACTATAATATCATTCATCTCCCTGCTGTCCCGTTAACCGAACGGAGAAAGGCCTGCATCTCAATGTACTGTTACGATTAATATTTATAAGTGCCTGGAAACTATGGAGCCAGTGATACGAGAAGAACTCAGTGTCCTGAATAAGAAAGTCCCGGGAATCGTAAGGTTGGATTATTCGGGATGACGGATATCCAGCGATTAATCAGAATACTACTTAACCGGGAAAGTTATGGCAATACAGTTACTTAAAATATATGGTGAGCGGAATACAGGGACGAATTACCTCAGTAAGCTTATCGACTTGAATTTACAAGTGAAACAACTTCCAGGTGTGGTGCCGCAGTGGCTGTTAAAAGCACAAAACAAGTTTCCCAGGAAGGAACTTGTAAGAGATCTCTATTTCAGTATGACCTTCCATAAAAATCTTGGCTGGAAGCATTCGCAGGTAAAGCCAGCCGGGGATATTTGTAAATATCCGATATGCTCCAGAAATTTATCGTTTATTACATTAACTAAAAATCCATACTCATGGCTGCATTCTCTGTACAGAAAACCATACCATCAATATTTATCTAATAAACAGGATTTTGAAAATTTCCTGACTGCTCCGTGGGGTAGTGTTGGTCGCGAGAATGTCGCAGGCGTAATTCCAAGTCCGGTAGAGTTATGGAATATTAAAAATGCTTCATATATTCAATTGGTAAATAAACTTCCTGTTCTAGCCCTCAGGTTTGAGGACCTTCTGGAAGATCCGCAGCAAGTCATGGAGTCAATATGTGAAGCCTTTTCCTTTCAATGGAAAGTTAATAAGTTCAGAAATTATGACCAGTCTACCAAAGAGAGCAGCAAGGACTCTGACTTCTATCGTGACTATTATTTGAACGAGCAATGGAAAGCGGAGTTTTCTCCGAAGTTAACCACGATTATTAACAAGCGTATTGATGACGATGTGATGAGTTACTTTAATTATAAAAAATGGGTAGCCTGACATGATTTGAGATCAGGTGAGCTTTAGTCTGATACAATTGAGTATGCGCCCCCCCATCAGCCTAGCAGCTTCGTGGTTATTACTCCGGGTGCGGCTCTTAAGGCAAGAACACAATCTGCTTTTACATACCATTTATATGATCTTGCGTATAAACGTGCCACATCGATGAAATTAAGACGCATTAACTTGTTGTCAGTCATGGCTTGTTTGGGAACGTTTGAGGTTTAAGGTAACCAATGAACGACATCACTATCGGGGAGAAAATGTATGACCTTGTCAAAGAGCTGTATCCAATCTGCAGGAGCATAACCGGGAAAGGTGTTCGCGATACGCTCGAACGCATCAGTCAGGAAATTCCCATCACCGTGCACGAGGTGCCCAGTGGTACTCCGGTATTCGACTGGGCTGTGCCGCGTGAGTGGAACATCAAGGATGCTTATATAATTACCCCGACGGGTGAGAAGATAGCGGAGTTCAGGAAACACAATCTTCATGTGCTCAACTACAGCGTCCCGGTTCATAAGAAAGTGACGCTTGACGAGTTAAAGCAGCATCTTTTCACGTTACCGGATCATCCTGACTGGATACCCTACCGTACCTCGTATTACAAGGATGCGTGGGGCTTTTGTATCAGTCATAATCAGCTCCAGTCACTGCCCGAGGGTGAGTACGAGGTTGCCATCGATACAACCCTGGAGCCGGGTCATCTCACCTATGGTGAATTGTTTATCCAGGGTGAGACGAATGAAGAAGTGCTGTTCTCATGTCATGTCTGTCACCCTTCACTCTGTAATGACAATCTGTCGGGGATTGCCCTGACAACCCATCTGGCGGATTACCTGACCAGCCGGCAGTTGCGGTATTCGTATCGTTTCCTCTTTATCCCGGGGACCATTGGGTCGATCACCTGGCTTGCTCTCAACGAGGAGAAAACCAGGAATATAAAACATGGCTTTGTAGTGACCTGTGTCGGTGACAGCGGGCCCTTTAGCTATAAAGAGAGCAGGCGTGGAAGTGCAGAAATCGACCGCGCAGTGCTGCACGTACTCAGGCATTCGCGTGAGGGTTTTCGCGAAATAGACTTTTACCCCTATGGCTACGACGAGCGGCAGTACTGCTCACCGGGGTTCAACCTGGCGGTCGGCAGCTTGTCACGAAGCAGTCATGGACAGTTCCCGGAGTATCATACGTCTGCCGACAATCTGGAGCTGGTTAAACCGCAATACCTGGAAGAATCGTTCGAGACGTTTATCGATGTTATCGATGTGATTGAAAACAACCGCACCTACATCAACCTTAATCCAAAGTGTGAGCCACAGCTTGGGAAGCGCGGTCTGTACAGCAATGTAGGAGCACCATCCGGATCCAGGGTCAAGGAGATGGCGCTGCTTTGGGTACTGAATCTGTCAGACGGGCAGCATGATCTGCTGGCGATCGCCGAACGCTCGGGTGAAGCCTTTGGCGATATTCATAATGCTGCGCAAGCGCTGTTGAGTAGTGATCTGCTAAAGGAAGTGACCGGGAACCCGGTTGCGTAAGCAGGCCCTTTTCAAGGGCATGGGATAACTGAATACTTGTGACTGCTTATGTCTGATGATACGTTTTTCAAGCAGCGGACCGTTCTGGTAACCGGGGCAAGCGGGTTTATCGGCTCGCGTTTATGCGAGCGTTTGGGTGATCTGGGCGCGGTAGTGCATGGGGTTTCGCGCAGACAGCGTAACAAGGGTGCTGTATCCAGGTGGTGGCAGGCGGAGCTGGACGATGAAATTGCAACCAGGCAGCTTGTCGAAACTATAGCGCCTGATACCATTTTTCACCTGGCCAGCTTTGTTTCCGGTAAACGCGAAATTGAGTATGTACTGCCGGCCATGCGCAGTAATTTGCTGAGTACGGTCAATCTGCTCATCAGCACGACCGAGTATGGGTGTTCAAAACTGGTACTTACGGGATCACTGGAAGAGATGGAAGGTGATGCTGCGACAGCCACGCCGTCCTCCCCCTATGCGGCAGCAAAGGGAGCAGCAAGTAGCTATGCACGAATGTTTCACACGCTCTATGGAACACCCGTGGTTACGGCCCGCCTGTTCATGGTCTACGGGCCAAACCAGAAAGACCGTACGAAACTCGTGCCGTATGTAGCGCTTTCTCTGTTGCGAGGTCAGTTGCCACAATTGATGAGCGGCACGCGTGAGGTTGACTGGATATATGTTGACGATGTTATTGACGCCTACCTCTCTTTGGCAAGCAAGGAGGGAATAGACGGTGAAACGGTTGACGTCGGCTCAGGGGAGTTGAATTCGGTGCGGCGTGTAGTCGACCATCTCGCGGACATTGTTGAGCCAGAGTCGCGGCCTGATTTCGGCAGTCTTGAGGACCGGCCCTGTGAGCGGGTACGGGTAGCTGATACAGGCCGCGCTTACGGTCTTATAGGGTGGCAGCCGAAGACACCGCTGGTCGAAGGTTTAAAGCAGACCGTGGACTGGTATCGTAACCATATGGCTGATACTTGATCGGGTAAGCGAATTCGCGGTAGCGGTGTCTACCCGTGGCTTGCAGCAAGCAAGTGCTTGAAACTCCCTGTATTCAAAACAGATTCGTCATGGTTTGGCGAGATGTCCTGATACGGTCCAATCAGTCTGGGCGTCAAAATAACAGGCCAATCCGGCCAATCTTCTCCTAAAGGACAATATGCAGGCCGTGAGCCGCACTATATCCTTGAATATAGTGCCGGGTGCGAGTGTGGTAAAATACTCTGCTGAATATTTGGCTTCAAGTGGGATCAAATCCCTTAAATAACGTGTGTAATAAGGATTCCGGATCCCTGCGATTTTATGAAGATTTCTGTTTGTGCTACATGGAATAGTATTAGAGCGATTCTTGCAATTGGTCTATTCCTGTTTGGTTGTTCAACGGCTCAATCACAGACAAATACCACGCCATGGTCATTTGTCAGCTCCCCGGATTGGTTTAACCATGACATTGCTGATCTGTCGGGCTCAACGGCTGGTGTCATGAAAGCGCCCGGTTGGGATGGCAATGCCTCAAATGGCATCAACGGCATAAACCCCGAAATGGTACAGTTATACGACGACGTCGTAACTGAAATGGCGTCGTATAACCCGCAAGCAATCGTAATAGCAGGAGACTTGTTAAACGGTCGATGGTTCAATGATGAAACGCTGGATATGTTCGCCCCGGATACCAGGGTCAGGGCGACTGCAATCAACAACGCTGCAGACATTTACTACAGTTGGAACAAGCAGCTATTTAGTACCAACGGCATTAACATTGTTTTAGGTGCAATTGGCGACCATGAAATTGGAGATGATGACTGGCCGGAGGGATCGGAGAAAGCCCTTCATGTCAATACAATGAAACAGGCATTCAGCCGAAATATGGTCGATCCACTTGGATTGCCAGGTCAAATAAGTGGTGTCCCTTCTCGACCAATAGGGACGGGTTACGAACATGGATCATACGCATACAAACAAAATAATGTTCTGTTCGTCACCGTAGATGTGTGGCGTCAGAATGACCCTGCTACTGTCATTAACGAACATTATCGCTCCGTCAGTCCGGACATAACCGATGCAGTTCTTGTCTGGCTGGACGATATTCTTGACGCTGCTGACGCCGATGTAACAATCGATCACGTAATTGTTCAGGGGCATACACCTGTCCTTAGACCGGTACGCATGCAGCTAACCAGTGGTACGCTGCTACTCAATCGTGAAGATTCCGGTTTCTGGCAGATACTGAGACAGCACGACCATAAAAATGGCGGCAAAGTGAGGTTCTATTTTAGTGGTGAAGTGCATACGATCACTGCCACTAAAGATCTCCAGAGCGACATCATCCAGCTGGTTCATGGTAATCCACCAATAGCGATAGGGCCGGCCTTGGATGTACCTGGCATTACCCATGGCAACTTTGCAGTTCTTACCGTACATCCTGACCGCATAGAAGTGGATATGCGACGTTTTGAACTACAGTCAGATGGAAGCAGCATCTACTGGCAAGCTAGCAACCCGACAACACCAGGTCCGTCATCAGTCTCACCAAGTCAAAGTGTGGGTACCCTTGCCATTGATGTCAGCGGTATCGATACAATTTATCAGACATCGGGTTGGCTAGAGTTTGTAGACTATACGGGCTTGGTGATTAATTTTGATTTTGATCAAAGCACCGCTTCCGGTAACTACAGCAACAGTGGTTCGATAGGTAATACCTATTACGAAGGCCAGAAAACAGGCAATGTGGCGGTCAGCCCAGGCATGTTTGGTAACGGCATTTTACTGGATGGTTCCACAGGGTTTGTCGAATCAGGCAGAGGTAATATTACTGATGGTGAGAGTAGAACGGTTACTGGATGGATTAAAACAGGTTCAGGTGGAACCCGGACAATACTGAGCTATGGGTCTGACAAAGCTGCTATAAACGGGCGTTTTGAGTTTCGTCTCAATAATGGACGACCAGAATTAAAAATTTCCAATAGTATTATCTGCCAGTCTGACAATGCTCCCGCAATCAATAATGGTGCCTGGCACCATGTAGCCATTGTTCTTCTTGATGGTCATAACAACACTTGCGGTGACGTCCTGTACTACATTGATGGGCAACAATATGTTTCGGCCACTAATAATACTTCCGCCATTATCGATACAGTTGCCTGGGACAACTATAGAATCGGGGTGAACGGCTCGGGTGTAGGCGACTTCTTTAGTGGAAGCATTGACGATGTTTCCGTTTGGGGTGCATCGTTGACAAGCGCAAAAGTGCGTGCCTTGGCTAATGTGGGCACCCATCCGGATTTGCAATACGATACATTGACCATGAATGTGCTGTTCGATCTGTTCAATACCAGACAAGGTATTGCTAACGTCAGCACTAGTGAGTGGCAGTATGCAACCGGGTTAACTGGCAGTGGAGGCGATATATTAGCTTTAGATGGCAATATCGCCATTCAACTTGATGATCTGGGTAACGGTGTTGTGTCGGATATTGCAGCTCCCGCAGCATACCAGCAGGACGGAGGTGTTGACGGTGTGGTATCAATGGAGGCAGAGAATGCACATGTGAACACCGCCCAGGGTAGCCACAGCTGGGTGCCGGTAAATTCGGGGACGTATTCGGGCGCGGCGGCGCTGCAGGCGCTGCCAAACAACGGCACGAACCTGAACACGGAGTATGTGGCGAACAGCCCGAGGCTGGACTATCAGGTGAACTTTGCACACACGGGTACGCACTACGTCTGGGTACGGGGTGTGGGTGCAACGGGCAATGACGATTCGCTGCATGTAGGGCTGGACGGTGCAGCGGTGACGACGGCGGACCGGATCACGGGTCTTGGTCCTGCAGTTGGATGGACGCAGGACACTATGGATGTTGTGGTGGCGACGATTGAGGTAGCGACGCCAGGTGAGCACACGCTGAACGTCTGGATGCGTGAAGACGGGACGGTAGTGGACAAGGTTGTGCTGAGCGTCAACCCGGCCTATCAGCCGAGTGGTACGGGTCCCGACGAGAGTCCGATAGCGGCGGGTACAATTCTATTTGAGGATGATTTCAGCGACGGCGATATGGTTGGCTGGACCGTGGTCGATAACTGTCCCTTTAGCCAACCTGAATGGTCGGTACAGGCCAATGTGCTGATGCAAACCAATAACTGCTTTGGTTTTTCGCCTGAAGGAATTGCCCTGGGTACCTATCAATTGTCGGCATCAACCTTGCCAAACGATATCGACATCCACGTTCAGCTCCGCTCGGAGGATCCGCTGCTGGATCCCGTTACTTCAAATGATGCCAGCAACTTGAAGTATGGCACCATTGGTATGATCTTTGGCTACCAGGATGCGAACAACTATTATCGCCTCGAGCTGAATGCACGGAATGGTCACCGCAAGTTATGGCGTGTACAGGCTGGAACCTTTACCGAACTGGTTACCAGCCCGCAAAGCTATGTGGGTGGCC
>Ga0316189_10003284_pt1 | contig 15726 bp, 12 predicted proteins | sample LowCovwburrow_MG_FD_204930 | JGI IMG/M metagenome (GOLD analysis project Ga0316189, IMG submission 204930) | Coastal sediment microbial communities from Maine, United States - Lowes Cove worm burrow | ecosystem: Environmental > Aquatic > Marine > Coastal > Sediment | place: USA: Maine... | reverse complement strand
ATCAAAGTTCCTACTCTGGGTGAATCGGTTACCGAAGCAACGGTAACGAAGTGGTTTAAAGAACCCGGTGACGCTGTGGATGTTGATGAATCCTTGTGTGAACTGGAAACCGATAAGGTCACGGTCGAAGTGCCGTCGCCGGCAGCGGGTGTGTTGAAATCTGTTGCGGCCCCCGAAGGCTCGGATGTCGAAGTCGGTGGCGTGTTGGGCACCTTAGAAGAAGGCGCCGTCGCCCAAGCGAAGGCTCCCGAAACGAAAGACGCTCCGGCGGCTCAGGCTTCTGCTCCCGCCCCGGCCTCGGCCCAAGAACCAGCCCAAGCGACACTGTCGCCAGCGGTAAAAAAACTTGTTGAAGAAAATGGCCTCGACCCAAGTGCCATTGTGGGCACGGGAAAAGATGGGCGTTTGGTTAAGGGCGATGTGATGGCCCATATCGAAGCCAAAAAAGCAGGCTCTGTTGCCGCATCGACCCCGGCCTCTGCCGCAGCTTCTCCGGCTCCGATGCCGTCTGAAGCTTCCCCTGCATCTGCACCCCAGGCGGCTCAGTATCCGACACGTTTGGCCGGGCCTCGCGAAGAAAAAGTCCCCATGTCACGTTTGCGCCGGGTGATTGCCTCGCGTTTGAAAGAAGCCCAAAACACGGCGGCGATGCTGACCACATTCAACGAAGTTGACATGACGGCGGTGATGGCAATGCGCGCGCGTTATAAAGATAGCTTTGAAAAAAAGCACGGTGTGAAGTTGGGCTTTATGTCGATCTTCATCAAAGCCTGTGTAACGGCGTTGCGCGAAATCCCCGCCATCAATGCTGAAATTAATGGCAACGATATTATTTATAAAAACCACTACGACATTGGTGTCGCGGTGGGCACCGAAAATGGTTTGGTGGTTCCGGTGTTGCGCGATACCGACGCCATGACATTTGCCGGGATTGAACAATCCATCGGTGACTTTGGACGCCGCGCTCGAGAAGGTCGTCTTAGTGTTGACGATATGACGGGCGGCACCTTTACCATCACCAACGGCGGTGTGTTTGGGTCCTTGTTGTCGACACCCATTTTGAACCCCCCGCAATCGGGTATTTTGGGCATGCATAAAATTCAACAGCGCCCCATGGTTATGCCAGATGGTTCCATCGAAGCCCGGCCCATGATGTATTTGGCGCTGAGCTATGATCACCGTATCGTGGATGGACGCGAAGCCGTGACCTTCTTGGTTCGTGTGAAGGACTGCTTGGAATACCCTGAACGCATTATGATCGACGTCTAAGGAGAAATAAAATGACGGATACAGTCTTTGACGTGATCATTATCGGCGGTGGCCCCGGCGGTTATGTGGCGGCTATTCGGGCGGCTCAATTGGGCTTGAAGACGGCCTGTGTTGATGCGCGGGAAACGCTGGGCGGCACGTGCTTGAATGTCGGCTGTATTCCGTCCAAAGCCTTGTTGCAGTCGTCTCATCTGTTTGAAGAAGCGGGCCATGAGATGGCAGGGCACGGCGTTAAACTTTGTGAGCCAAAGCTGGACTTGAAAACCATGCTGGGGCGCAAGGACGCCATCGTCGGCGATCTGACCAAAGGCATTGATTTCCTGTTTAAGAAAAACAAAGTCACGCGCTTAACCGGGATGGGCAAGATTGTCGCCCCGGGTCAGGTTCAAGTGGGCCAAGATATCTATACGACCACGAACATCATTATCGCCACGGGATCAGAACCCGCCCCGTTGCCAGGTGTTGACGTTGATGAAAAACAGATCGTCACATCCACAGGGGCTTTGTCCCTTCCCAAAGTGCCCAAGACCATGGCTGTCATTGGCGGCGGTGTGATTGGCTTGGAACTCGGTTCCGTTTGGCGCAGGCTTGGCGCGGACGTAACGGTGATTGAATTTTTACCCAACATCTTACCGGGCATGGATGGTGAAGTTGTTAAACAGGCAACACGCACATTCAAAAAACAGGGCCTAGACTTTAAACTCGGCACCAAAGTCACGGGTGCGAAAACGGCGAAAGGTGGCGTAACATTATCGCTTGAAGCCGCAACAGGTGGCAAAGCCGAAACCCTAAAAGCCGATGTCGTTTTAGTGGCCATCGGCCGCAGACCCTTTACCGACAATGTGGGTCTGGCTGGGGCTGGCGTAGATCGAGACGATCGCGGTTTTGTCATCACGTATGGTGACTATAAAACCAATGTCGATGGCATATACGCCATCGGTGACGTTGTCGGCGGAGCCATGTTGGCACACAAGGCCGAAGAAGAAGGCATCGCTTGTGCCGAAATTCTTGCGGGTCAAGCGGGTCATGTGAATTACGACGCCATTCCGGGCGTTGTTTATACGCATCCCGAAATCGCCGCCCTTGGCAAAACCGAAGAACAGCTCAAAGCAGACGGTGTTGATTACAGCGTTGGTAAATTTCCCTTCATGGCCAATGCGCGCGCCAAAGCCGTAGGCTCAACGGAAGGATTTGTAAAAATTCTCGCCGATAAAAAAACCGACAAGGTTTTGGGTGCGCACATCATCGGTCCGGGTGCGGGGGAGCTCATTCAAGAAGTCGTGCTCGCGATGGAATTTGGCGGGTCCAGCGAAGACATCGCCCGCACCAGTCATGCTCATCCGGGAACTTCTGAGGCCGTCAAAGAAGCCGCAATGGCGGTCTTGGGCCGCGCCATTCATATGTAGAATGCGTTACTTTATGAAACGGTATTCCAAATTGGTCAGGGCCAAAGTCAGTTCATCACTGATGTCGGGGCCAAGATGGACCACGGGAATGTCGGATGATAGGGCCAAAATTTCTGGATGCTCGGCATCATAACTGGAGAACAAAACCAAAGGGATGTCTTGGGTGACGGTCATCGCGGACAAGGCGCGCACCAAATCAAACCCGTTAATGCTTTTCATCATTCCGCTTATGATGACGATATCGGGATGCATGCCAACGGACATGGATATGGCATCTAAGGCGCTTGAGACATTAATCACGCGAAAACCAAAACCCGACAGGTCGGTGCCGATTTTGCGGCCGATGGTTTTTGAGTCACAGACCAAAAGAACCTCGGTATCAAGTTCGTCTTCTGCTGAAAAATGGATGTCCCGAAAAACGGGTAAGGCCCGCAGGATTTCTTTGCTTTCGTCTTCGGATGGGTTTTCCCCGCGACGAACAATGTCCCACAAGCGGTCAATATAATATTGGATATCTTTACTGTTGTCTGGCGAAGGTATCGACAGATTGATCATATAGTCTTCTAGGCGGTGGGTGAGAACGGTGATCAGGGGAAAGCCAAATGCGTTGCCCATGCCTTTAAGGGTGTGCGCTTCACGCTTTAATTTGACGAGCGCCTCTGCGCCATCGACCAAACCCATATAGACGTCATTTAAACACTCTTCCATTTCGCCAAGGCGATCACGCGCCTCGTCGAGAAATTCTTTTTGGAGTGTTTCGTAGACGTCTTCCAATTTACAAAGCCCCCCAGCAAAGAAATTAAGTATTTAAAGGGCGTATTTTAACCGAAATTGGCGGGCTTTGATATCCCGAATGGGGGCCGTGCTTTTTTAAGAGGGTCTATTGCACTATTTGTCACGGGGGCTTCGTTTAGCGCGTGGGTGAGCGCCTTGATAAACCGTTTGCAGTCGAGCCGAATCCACTTCGGTATAGCGTTGTGTGGTGCTGAGCGAGGCATGCCCCAGCAATTCTTGAATGGTGCGCAAATCGCCGCCCCCCGACAACAGATGGGTGGCAAAGCTGTGGCGCAAGGCGTGCGGCGTGGCACTTTCGGGCAGGCCTAACAATGTGCGTGTTTTCCTCACCATGGCCTGAGCCACCCCTGCGTTAAGACGACCGCCGCGCAAGCCTAGAAATAACGGGCTGGTGGGGGTCATCGGGTAAGGGCTGGATTTGATGTAGTCCTTCAGTGCCGATTTGACTTCGACCAAGATCGGCACCACGCGTTGTTTGTCACCTTTCCCGGTTACGGTCATGACATCCCCGCTGGGAAGATCCGAAACGTTTAAGTCCAAGGCCTCGGCAATCCGTAGGCCAGCCCCGTACAACAGCATCAAAAGGGCCCGGTCGCGTTTGCCGATCCAGGGTTCATCTGAAAGCTGGTCGGCACATTCCACCAAAGATAAGGCATCTTCTATGGTTAAGGCCTTGGGCAGAGACTTCGGTGTTTTGGGCGTGCGAACGGCCAAGATCGCGGCGTTGGTGAGAACCCCTTCGCGTTCGAAGTGTTTAAAGAGCGTGCGCAGCGTAGACATGCGCCGGGCAATGGTGTGGCGGCTTTTGCCTTCAGTTCCCATGCGCGCCAGATAGCTGCGAAAATCGAGGGTGCTCAGGGCTTCTAAGTCTTGAAGGCCGGGCGTATAGCCAAAATGCTCGCTTAAAAAGCCTAAGAAATTGACCACATCGCGGCTGTAGCTGTCGAGGGTATGTTCGGACGCTCGTTTTTCATGGGCCAGCCACGCATGCCAGTTCGCCAAAGCACGTTTAAGGGCGTGCTCGGCCTGAACGCCAGCCAAAGGGCCAGCCTCTAGGGGGTTGTTTAAGTTTCTGGGCTCAGCCATTTGCTGAACAGTTTTTCTGTGGTCCGGGCCAAGAAATTCAAGAGATCGGTGCCTTGACCGGGGTGGAAGGCTCCCGGTGTGGCTGATCCCAAGACCAACATGCCAGAAGCCGTATGGGGGCTGGCGCGCAAACGGGCAAGCGCCGCAGATTGGACGTTTTCGCTTTGATCGGCAAATAAAGTACCATCGTCCATCAAGTCTTGAACCAAGGCCACGTCCCCGCCAACACCGACTTGGGCGTCTATGTAACCAAAGGGCAACATGCGCACACCGGGCAAGCGAAGGGCGGTTTCGGCCTTGATGTCTTGTTCGAAACCAAAGGCGACAAAGTCCACATCTAACAATAACGGCAAATCATCGGTAATGATCCGCGCCATGTGGGCGGCATCATGGGCCGACAACAAAGCCAGAACCGCCGCATGGGTGCGAGTCAGATAGGTCATGTTGTTGCGGCTGGTTTCAATGACGTCTTGGGTGCAGGCGGCAAGGTTTTGAACCTCGTCACGCAAGCGGTCCACCATGACAGTTTGAAAATCCACCACGCCTTTGGGGGCATCTGTATAGCGTCCGGGACTTTCCATCTTAACCAAGACTTCTGGATTTCTTGAAAAAAAGTCCGGATTATCACGCAAAAACTGCCCGACAACGTCGTCATTGAGTAAGGTTTCTGCCGTTTGAGTGTTGCTTGTCATGGTTTCCCTCGTGTTCGCGAATCGCAATTGCTTATCATGAACCATTTTCGTTAAGGCTTTCCTTCCGTAAGGTAGAGATATGACAAAAAGCGATTCGCCCGTATCTGATCTGAAAACCGTGTTCGGTCCTGATGAACGCGTCGGCGTGTTGTTGCCCATCCCCGTGGGCCACTTTGGACAAAACCCGGTCTATGATTATCGTGTCGGGTCTGATCAGGTCTTGCACGTGGGTGATTTCGTGCGGGTTTCGTTTGGCCCAAGAAAATTGATTGGCGTGATTTGGGGTGCAGGCGAAGGCAGTTATGCACATTCTAAATTAAAGGCCGTTACGGAAAAGCTGCCCGTGCCCCGTATGCCTGACGTCACGCGCAGCTTTGTCGATTGGGTCGCAAGCTATACTTTATCCAGCCCCGGCCAAGTTCTTAAAATGACCATGAGTGTGCCGGACGCCCTTGAAGACCCCCGTGGTGTGAAAGTTTGGCGTATCGCAGACAGCATCCCCGACATCAAAATCACCAAGACCCGTGAACGTGTGTTGGAGGTCTTGAAAGACGGCCCCCCCATGACGGCAAACGAAACTGCCTTGGCGGCGGGCTGTAGTCCGGCGGTGGTGGCAGGGCTTGCCAAGGCGGGCGCGCTTGTTCAAGGCCGGCTGGTGCGTGAACGGGTTTGGGATCAACCCGACGCCAATTATCCCGGCCCAACGCTTTCCACAGCTCAGAAAATTGCCGCCGATGATTTGGTGGACAAAGTCAAAGCCAAAGCCTTTGCTCCGGTGCTTTTGGACGGCGTTCCCGGATCGGGCAAGACCGAAGTTTATTTCGAAGCCGTCGCCGAAACCTTAAGACAAGGCAAACAGGTCTTGGTCTTGTTGCCGGAAATTTCTCTGGGCTCTCAATGGCTGGGCCGTTTTCAAAGACGTTTTGGCGCGTCTCCGGCGGGATGGCATTCCGATCTTGGACAACGCGAACGCCGTGAAACTTGGCGTGGTGTTGCCGAAGGCCGCGTTAATGTTGTCGTGGGGGCAAGGTCTGCTCTGTTTTTGCCCTTTACCGACTTGGGCTTGATTGTGGTGGATGAAGAACACGACCCGGCGTTCAAGCAAGAAGAGGGTGTCATATATAATGCCCGCGATATGGCGGTGGTGCGCGCGCATTTGGGCGGTTTCCCCATATGTCTGGCCAGCGCCACACCGTCGTTGGAAAGCGTGGTGAATGTCGAATCGGAAAAATATCAGCTGTTGCACCTGCCCGAACGCCATGGCGGGGCGGTTTTGCCCGAGCTTGAACTGATTGATATGCGCAAAGAAAAGCTTCCGGCGACCCGGTGGATTTCGAAAACCTTAGAATCCTTGCTGATCGAAACCTTTGAGGCTGGCGAGCAGGCAATGTTGTTTTTGAATCGTAGGGGCTATGCCCCGCTGACCTTGTGTCGGACCTGTGGATATCGCTTGGCTTGCCCCAATTGTTCCGCATGGCTGGTCGAACACAGACGCGCCGGGCGTTTGCAGTGTCATCACTGTGGGCACAACGTGGCCCTTCCCGAGGTCTGCCCGGAATGCGAATCCGAACATTCCTTTGCCGCCTGTGGCCCCGGCGTTGAACGGGTGGCCGAAGAAGTTATGAATACGTTCCCCGACATTCGTTTTGCCTTGGCCAGTTCCGACACCCTGACCGGGCCACGGGCGGCGGATGATTTGATCAAGCGAATCGAAGACCACGACGTTGATTTGATCATTGGCACGCAAATCATGGCCAAGGGCTATCATTTCCCCATGTTGACCTTGGTTGGCGTTGTCGACGGCGATTTGGGGCTTGCCGGGGGGGATTTGCGGGCCGCCGAGCGAACCTATCAGCTTTTATATCAAGTCGCCGGTCGTGCGGGACGTGGTGAGCGTCCGGGTAAGGTCATGGTGCAGACCTATTTACCGGAACATCCGGTCATGCAAGCCATGGCTTCGGGGGTAAAGGAAAACTTCATCGCCGAAGAGATTCAGGCCCGTGAAGAGCTCTCCATGCCGCCGTTTGGGCGTTTGGTAGCGTTGATTGTGTCGGGTAAGGTGGAAAACACCGTAGATGCTCAAGCCTATGCGTTGGGACGTGCTGCCCCAAGATATGATGGTGTAGACGTTTTGGGTCCGGCTCCGGCTCCGTTGGCAATGTTGCGCGGCCGTCATCGCAGACGCCTGTTGATGAAAGTTCGCCCCGGCCTTGCCCCGCAATTAATCGTGAAAGAATGGTTAGAGCGGGTCGCGGGGGGGAGTAAAACGCAGAAAGGCGTTAAAATTCAAGTGGATATAGACCCACAAAGCTTTCTCTAATCCCTTTAAAAATGGCCCATATTGGGGATGAAGATGGGGGGATGAGGAAACTTTGTTTGAAAACCGTGCAAAATATCCAAAGAGTCGTCTTGCAAGCCCCTGACCCGTATGTTAGATAACTGCGCGTTCTGCTTACAAGGCGTCCTTTTGGGGGTGCCGATGAAGTAGCGTTTAAGAAGGGTCAGTTTAGGCCTCCGATATAATAATTCAGACAGGGGTTATCCCAGGTGTCATCCGAGACAAATGGAGCGACAGGACTTACAGGCCGTTACGCATCTGCTCTTATCGAGCTTGCGGACGCGGCTAAGAGTCTTGATAAAGTCGCCGAAGACCTCGCATCATTGAGGTCCATGATTCAAGACAGTGATGATCTTGGCCGTGTGATTAGTTCACCGGTCCTTTCCCGCGAAGAGCAGGTCAATGTGATGACGGCTCTATGTGCCAAAGCGAAGATGGACAGCCTGACGACAAATTTTGTCGGCACCGTTGCTCAAAATCGCCGCTTGCCAGCACTGATCGGGATGATCAACGCATTCTTGAACGAACTTTCACGCCGCCGTGGCGAAGCCAAGGCGCATGTCACATCAGCCAAAAAGTTGACTGCTGGTCAACTCAAGGCTGTTTCCGACGTATTGAAAAAGTCTGTGGGGTCAAAAGTGTCCCTTGAGGCTGATGTTGATGAAACTCTCTTAGGCGGGATGATTATCAAGGTTGGTTCACAGATGATTGATTCGTCTCTTAAAACCCAGTTGCAGCAGCTACATCTCTCCATGAAGGGGATTGGATAATGGATATCCGTGCCGCGGAAATTTCCGCAATTTTAAAAGATCAAATCGCTAATTTCGGAACTGAAGCCCAGGTGGCTGAAGTTGGTCAAGTACTCTCAGTCGGTGATGGTATCGCCCGTGTTCATGGTTTGGATAATGTCCAAGCCGGTGAAATGGTCGAATTCCCAGGCGGCGTTAAGGGTATGGCCCTGAACCTCGAAGAAGATAACGTCGGTATCGTTATTTTCGGTGATGACCGTGGAATTAAAGAAGGTGACACCGTCAAACGTACCGGTGCCATCGTTGAAGTGCCATCCGGCAAAGGCCTTTTGGGTCGTGTCGTTGACGGTCTTGGTAATCCCATTGATGGTAAGGGCCCGTTGAAAGACGTGACCTTCTCTCGTGTGGAACGCAAGGCTCCTGGCATTATCCCACGTAAATCGGTTCACGAACCTATGCAGACCGGCCTGAAGGCGATCGATTCCTTGATCCCAATTGGTCGTGGTCAGCGCGAACTTATTATTGGTGACCGTCAGACGGGTAAAACCGCTGTCATCATGGACACCATCATTAACCAGAAAAGCGGCAACGAAGCAGCGTCTAACGACTCTGAAAAATTGTTCTGCGTCTATGTTGCTGTTGGTCAAAAACGGTCAACGGTTGCTCAGTTGGTTAAGGCTCTCGAAGACAACGGCGCTTTGGAATATTCCATCGTTGTTGCGGCGACGGCTTCTGATCCGGCTCCGATGCAATTTCTGGCACCTTACACAGGCGCCACGATTGGTGAACACTTCCGCGACAACGGCGAACACGCTGTTATCTTCTATGATGATTTGACGAAACAGGCTGTTGCTTATCGTCAAATGTCATTGTTGCTCCGTCGTCCTCCTGGACGTGAAGCTTATCCGGGTGACGTTTTCTATCTTCACTCACGCTTGTTGGAACGCGCTTGTAAATTGGGCGATGCGGCAGGTAACGGTTCATTGACAGCTTTGCCTGTTATTGAAACCCAAGCTGGTGACGTTGCGGCGTACATTCCAACCAACGTGATTTCGATCACCGATGGTCAGATCTTCTTGGAATCAGAACTCTTCTACAAAGGTATCCGCCCAGCTGTGAACGTTGGTTTGTCGGTGTCTCGTGTTGGTTCTGCGGCCCAAGTTAAAGCCATGAAACAAGTTGCTGGTTCAATTAAATTGGAATTGGCTCAATATCGCGAAATGGCAGCGTTTGCTCAGTTTGCTTCCGACTTGGATGCAGCGACACAGCAATTGTTGGCTCGTGGTGAACGCTTGACCGAGCTGTTGAAACAGCCTCAGTACAGCCCGCTCACAATTGAAGAGCAGGTTGGCGTGATCTATGCTGGTGTTAAAGGCTTCTTGGATGGCATTCCAGCCAAAGACGTGACTCGTTACGAACACGCTCTTTTGGGTGACTTGCGTTCTAAGGGTTCAGACATCTTGGGCACCATTCGTGATGAAAAAGCTTTGTCTAAGGACACCGAAGGCAAGCTTTCTAAATTCATCGAAGACTTTACGAAGTCTTTCGCTTAGTCGTTTTCGTGGATAGGAACGGGACAGCTTGTTATGGCTAACCTAAAAGACCTAAAAAACCGGATCGAAAGCGTCAAGTCGACGCGTAAGATCACTTCGGCCATGAAAATGGTTGCGGCGGCTAAACTCCGTCGTGCCCAAGAAGCCGCAGAATCTGCACGTTCGTATTCCGAACGTATGGATCGCGTGCTGCGTTCACTTGCGGGCTCTTTCGAGGGTGTTGAAGGTGGACCAAAGCTTCTTGCAGGCAGCGGTGCAGATCAAACCCACCTTATCGTGGTGTTTACATCTGATCGTGGCTTGTGCGGTGGCTTCAATGGCACAATCGTTCGCGAAACCCGCGCCCAAATCCTTAAACTTAAGGGTGAAGGCAAGACCGTCAAGCTGTTGCTTGTGGGTAGCAAGGGTCGTGATTTGCTGAGACAAGACTACAAAGATGTCTTTGTCGAAGAAATCACAGGGGTTGGCGGCAAAAAAGGCATCGCGTTTAGCGAAGCCGTAAATGTTGCCAACAAAATTACGGACTTGTTCGAAGCGGGCGAATTTGATGTTTGCTCAATCGTCTTCAACAAATTCCAGTCCGCAATGACGCAAATCGTTACAAGTCAGCAACTCATCCCCTTCACAGCGGATGCAGAAGAAGACGCCGACGAAGGCACAAAGGATGAGGGCTTAACGGCTTCTTATGAATTTGAGCCTGAAGAAAGCGAAATTCTTGAAGTGTTGTTGCCTAAAAACTTAGGCGTGCAGGTTTTTCAGGCCATGTTGGAAAGTTCAGCATCTGAAAACGGCGCGCGTATGACGGCGATGGACAATGCGACCCGAAATGCAGGCGATATGATTGATCGTCTGACACAGGTCTATAACCGTTCACGTCAGGCTGCAATTACGACGGAATTGATTGAAATTATCTCCGGTGCGGAAGCGCTGTAGAGAGGGTACATAAATTATAGCAACTCCGCTTTGCGGGTTGTTTTTCGGACTAAGCTTGAAGGAGCTCCGACGATGGCTAAAAAGAATACTGGTAACATCACTCAAATCATGGGCGCCGTCGTTGACGTGCGTTTTTCAGCTGGCAACCTGCCCGCAATCTTGAGTGCTTTGGACTTGAAACACGATGGCAAACGCCTCGTCTTGGAAGTTGCTCAGCACTTGGGTGAAAACGTGGTTCGTACCATTGCGATGGATTCCACCGACGGTCTGCAACGTGGTCAGGAAGTTTCTGATACCGGCGAACCGATTAACGTTCCCGTTGGACCAGAAACACTGGGTCGCATCATGAACGTTATTGGTGAGGCAATTGATGAACGTGGCCCTGTTAAAACAAAAGGCACAGCGCCTATTCACGCTGACGCGCCATTGTTTGACGAACAGTCCACCGAAACCGAAATTCTTCAAACCGGTATTAAAGTCGTTGATCTGATCGCGCCATACGCTAAAGGTGGTAAGATTGGTCTGTTTGGCGGTGCTGGTGTTGGTAAGACCGTTTTGATTATGGAATTGATCAACAACATTGCGAAAGGCCACGGTGGTTATTCCGTGTTTGCTGGTGTTGGTGAACGTACGCGTGAAGGTAACGATCTGTACCACGAAATGATTGAATCCGGCGTTATCGATCTTGAAGGCACCGAATCCAAAGCGGCTCTGGTTTATGGCCAGATGAACGAACCTCCAGGGGCGCGTGCTCGTGTTGCTTTGACCGGTTTGACTTTGGCTGAATACTTCCGGGATCAAGAAGGCCAAGACGTTTTGTTCTTCGTTGATAACATCTTCCGCTTTACCCAAGCTGGTGCTGAAGTTTCAGCCCTGTTGGGTCGTATTCCTTCTGCTGTGGGTTATCAGCCTACATTGGCAACCGACATGGGTGCTTTGCAGGAACGTATTACGTCCACCAAAAAAGGGTCTATTACATCAGTGCAAGCCGTTTACGTGCCTGCGGATGATTTGACCGATCCAGCGCCTGCGACATCATTTGCTCACTTGGATGCGACGACCGTTTTGAACCGTCAAATCGCCGAGCTCGGCATTTACCCCGCTGTGGATCCGCTTGACTCAACGTCTCGCGTTTTGGACCCACGCGTTGTTGGTGACGAACACTACGAAACAGCGACAGGCGTTCAGCAAATTCTGCAAACCTACAAAGGCTTGCAAGACATCATCGCCATTTTGGGCATGGATGAATTGTCTGAAGAAGATAAGCTGACCGTTGCACGTGCTCGTAAAATTCAACGTTTCTTGTCTCAGCCTTTCCATGTTGCTGAAATCTTTACCGGTTCACCTGGTAAATTGGTTTCATTGGAAGACACCATCAAAGGCTTTAAGGGCATCATCGCTGGTGATTACGATCACCTTCCAGAAGCGGCCTTCTACATGGTTGGCAACATTGATGAAGCACTTGAAAAAGCTAAAGAAATGGCTGCTGAAGCGGCTTAATTCTTGGCACTATGGAGTAACAGCTTATGGCTGACATGGTCGAATTTGAACTGGTCTCACCAGAGCGTCTTGTAAAGTCGCTACCTGTGGAAATGGTCGTTGTACCGTGTTCCGAAGGTGACATTGGTGTGCTCGCAGGGCATACGCCTCTTATTGGCACCGTGCGTCCGGGTGTTGTCGACATCCACGCCGACAACAAAGTAAGCGAAAGCATCTTTGTTTCCGGCGGTTTTGTCGAAGTCACAGCAGAACGTTGCACCTTGTTGGCCGAAGAAGCTGTTTCCGTTGGCGACCTAAACGCCGCTGACGCTCAGTCTCGTTTAGAAGCCGCAACAACAGCTTTGGAAAAAGCCACAACGGATAGCGAAAAGCACAACTTAGTAGCCGAAATCAAAGTTGCCGAAGGCATGCTAGAAGCCCTAGGCACCTCCGCTCACTAAGCGAACAAAGCTTTAAAAATCTAAAACGGCTCCCGTATATTCGGGAGCCGTTTTTGTTTGAGGGTTTAGGGGATTTGACCGTACACTCTAAAAAAAACAGGGGATACACAATGCGGCTTTATTTGATGCGGCACGGGAAGGCGGATTTTGGCGGGGTGGATCGTTTGCGACCGCTTAGCGAACGCGGGGCTTTGGATGTTGATGCTGTGGCAAAGTATTTGAGCGCCGAGGGTGTTGGAGTGGCGCGCGTTTATCATTCAACGCTGTTGCGCGCCAAGCAAACGGCTGAGATCATGGCGGCGGCTTTAAAGCCTGAGCACGCCATCGAAGAACGGGTTGGCATTGAGCCTTGGGGCGATGTGGCGGCGTTTGTGGATTGGGCCGCTGGTCTCAGCGAGGACACGCTGGTGTGTGGACACGAACCGTTTATGGGCGATGCGGCGATGGCGTTGCGCGCCAGTGGTGGGGATTTTATTTCTGTGAAAACCGCCACCGTGATGGCGTTTGAGCGCACGGACGACGGCTGGACCCTAGATTGGTTGATTAATCCCAAACTCATAAAAAAGGAAGCGTCATGAAGCTTTATTTGGTGCAACACGCAGACGCCCTGTCCAAAGCCGTTGACCCGGACCGCCCCTTAAGTCCTAAGGGTCAACAAGACGTGGCCGACATGGCGGTGTGGCTGAAAAAATCCGGCGTACACGTTGACGAGGTCGTGCATTCGGGAAAGCTGCGCGCCGAGCAAACCGCTAATGCTTATGGCATGGCCGTGCTGCCGGATGTGTCCGCCATTAAATTGGAAGGTCTCAGCCCCAACGACAGCACCGATCACCTCATGCACGGCTGTGAAATCGCCGGCGGAGATTTAATGGTCGTCGGCCACCTGCCGTTTATGGCGCGCATGGCGGCAAGGTGTCTAACGGGGGCTGAGGACGGCATCACCCTCAACTATCAACCCGGCTCCATCGTCTGCTTACAACGGATCGACGATGAATGGGTGATGAACTGGATGATGCGCCCAGAGATGCTCGGTTAACGGTGCTGATCTAACGCTTTTTAAGTTTCTTGCGCGCGCCCGATTGCTCGGCGGCTTTTTGGGAAACTCCGGCTTTGTCGAGGCCCAGCTCGTGCGCTTCCAGTCTGCGGATTTCGTCGCGCAGGCGAGCGGCTTCTTCAAATTCTAAATCGGCGGCGGATTTTTTCATACGTTTGTCCAGATCAACAATGTGATCGCGCAAAGACTTTCCGACCAATTGTTTGTCGCCCGATGCACCTAGATCAACCGTGACGTAGTCTTGCTCATACACCGAACCCAGCGCATCGGTGATGCGGGTCTTTACACTTTCGGGCGTGATGTCGTTTGCTTCGTTATAGGCTTTTTGTTTGGCTCGGCGGCGTTCGGTTTCCTCAATGGCGTATTCAAGACTGGCGGTGATTTTATCGGCGTACAACAAAACGCGCCCGTCAAGGTTTCTGGCCGCGCGACCGATGGTCTGTACCAGTGATGTTTTAGAGCGCAAGAAGCCTTCTTTATCCGCATCCAAAATCGCCACCAATGCACATTCGGGAATGTCCAAACCTTCGCGCAGCAAGTTAATGCCGATCAGCACATCAAAGCTGCCCAAGCGCAGGTCGCGAATAATTTCGATGCGTTCCAAGGTTTCGATATCGGAATGCATATAGCGCACGCGAATGCCGTGTTCGTGCATGTATTCGGTTAGTTCTTCAGCCATCTTTTTGGTCAGCACCGTGACCAAAACGCGATAGCCTTTTGCGTGGGCCGTTTTGCATTCACCAAGCAGGTCATCGACTTGCGTTTCCACCGGGCGCACGATGCATTTGGGATCAATCAGGCCTGTGGGGCGCACCAGTTGTTCGATGAACACGCCGCCCGTGCGCTCCATTTCCCAGGGCCCCGGCGTGGCCGACACATAGATCGAGTCCGGGCGCATGCCATCCCATTCTTCAAATTTCAGCGGGCGGTTGTCGATGCAACTGGGCAGACGAAAGCCAAAATTGGCAAGCGTTGATTTACGGTTAAAGTCACCCTTATACATGCCGCCAATTTGCGGCACAGACACGTGGCTTTCATCAACCACCAACAACGCGTCTTCGGGCAGGTATTCAAACAACGTTGGTGGGGCTTCGCCGGGGTTGCGCCCGCTTAAATAACGCGAATAATTTTCGATGCCGCTGCAATGGCCGGTGCTTTCCATCATTTCCAAATCAAAGGTGGTGCGTTCTTCGATACGTTGAGCTTCCAACAGTTTGCCTTCGCTGTGAAACTTTTCGACCTGAGCCTTCATCTCGGCTTTGATTTGCGGGATGGCTTGTAACAATGTTGGGCGCGGGGTGACGTAGTGGCTGTTGGGGAAGATGGTGATGTAATCAAGCTCGGCATTCTTTTGCCCGGTCAACGAATCGACTTCATAAATGGCCTCTAATTCGTCGCCAAAGAAGCTTAAACGCCATGCGCGATCTTCATAGTGGCTGGGAAAGATTTCAATAACATCCCCGCGAACGCGAAAAGCCCCCCGGCCAAAAGCCTGATCGTTGCGTTTATATTGCAGTGTGACCAAGGATGTCATCACGTCGTCTTGGGAATATTCCTGACCGACTTCCAACTTCACAACCATATCGGCATAGGTTTCAGCCGACCCGATGCCGTAAATACAGCTGACCGAGGCCACCAAAATCACATCGCGGCGTTCAAACAAGGCCCGCGTGGCAGAGTGCCGCATGCGATCAATTTGCTCGTTAATCGAGGCATCTTTTTCGATATAGGTGTCTGATCTGGCCACATAAGCTTCGGGCTGATAATAGTCATAGTACGACACAAAGTACTCTACCGCATTGTTTGGAAAGAAACTTTTCATTTCCGCATAAAGCTGTGCAGCCAAAGTTTTGTTTGGAGCAAGCACGATAGTCGGGCGTTCGGTGGTGGCGATGACATGCGCAATGGTAA
>Ga0316189_10003283_pt1 | contig 15726 bp, 12 predicted proteins | sample LowCovwburrow_MG_FD_204930 | JGI IMG/M metagenome (GOLD analysis project Ga0316189, IMG submission 204930) | Coastal sediment microbial communities from Maine, United States - Lowes Cove worm burrow | ecosystem: Environmental > Aquatic > Marine > Coastal > Sediment | place: USA: Maine... | reverse complement strand
GGGCAAAAAAAATCGCTCGAGGTGATGGTGAAACGCAGTGTCGCCGGCAACTTTGAAAGCGAGTTACTCGAATGTGAGTACTATTCTGGGCTTGGTAATCAAGAGAGTTCAAAGTCTGGGCGGTGTATCTCGTTTGAAGGCTCGACTCCATTTTTGCTAATCGACACTCTCCGGAGCGCTGGTGGGAGAAGGTTGGTGGATGAAAAGTCCAAGCTTGAATATCAACTTGTGAGGGTAGACTGGTCACCTAAATCTGAAGAAAACGAATTTAACTTTGACTCGGTTGCCGTGTGTGGAGCACCGAAATCTAGCGACGATAGGTGGGTTAAGTGCTGAGGCTTGCTAAAGAGTTAGGCCAGTTTCAGAAGGGCCAGTCCTTAGTCGAAACCTTAATTTGGGGCGCCTTCTTTAGTATCGTGCTGTTGGCGATACCGATGATCATCAAAGTCGCGGATATTAAAAGTAAGCATTATGAGGCTGTTCGCTATGCTGCTTGGGAGCGGACTATCTGGTCAAACGCTGCAAAATCTAATGCAGAGTTAGCCGCGGATATCGATATGCGCGTAATGGGGCACACATCTCAGGCAATAACGTCTACTGAAAAGAAAGAAAATCCGTTTTGGAGTCACCGTGGACGACGAATCGTAAACGGTAACGAGCAAGAAACTCAAAGCGCCGCACTTACGTTCTCAAATGGTGAATCGCCGGGTGCGACCACTGCCGTCTCTCTTTTTGCCTACAACGGAGGTATTCGTGGTGATCTGAACTTGAATGGTAATGGCTACGCCACGGTGGGAGTGCAGACTAGTCTTATTGATCGGTTCGATGAAAATAATGATCATCGTTATCAGAAAGATGACGATTCCGAGACATTTTCTATTGATAGTAGTGCCTCGATTTTGAGTGATGAGTGGAGTTTAACTCCCGCCTCCCCTCCGAATACCGTTGCTCAAGAAAACAGTATGGGGGCAAGCTTGGAGGGGCTATATAGAGGCCGTGTGGATGATTTGGTGATCGACGAAGAGGTGGAAGTCGCTACTTTTTTAGGTGACTTAGCGGCCAAAGTTTTCTTACCCTTTTCGGACACCATATTTATTGGTGAAGGAAACCAATCTGGCACGGTTACTCTGCCGGTTTATTCTGAAGTTTTAGAAGACCGGTATGTGAAAGATGCAGAGTAGCTTGCTTAGCCGTTGTCGGCTAATTTTAAACTTAATTTGCGTATTGATTATGGGTGTGAGCGTTGGCGTTTTTGCCGCTGCCCCGAATTGGATTGAGTTACCCGAAGTGAAAACCTTCAAGGGTATGGATGTCGGATGGGTGGCAAAACAAATGAAGTACAACGGATTACCAATGAGTATGCAGGAGTTTACGGCCGATATGCCAGCACTCGAATTGCTTGAGCGATATGAGCGATATTGGGAATCTAAATACGATGCAAACGCGGTGCTATCGCGTAACGGCGACGCGTATGTATTAGGTGTCGAGCAAAAAGATTATTACTACACAGTGCAAGTCGTACCGGTCGATAGTAAGACATCGATGGGCAACTTGAGTGTGAGTTTGTCACCTGAAAAATTTAAGCTTTCACATAGTGCGCAGACCAAGTTTCCGATGCCGTCGTCCGCTGATCGAGTCAGTTTTATAGAATCCAATGATTCGAACGTGATTGCAGAAAATATTACGTACTCGATAAAGCGAACCAGTTCGAGCGTCTCTAACTGGTACGAATCAAGAATGGGCCAGCATGGGTGGGCTCTACTAAGAAAAACGTCTGAGTTTGGCGTGCAGCTGTATTTTCAAAAAAACAATCAGCACGCGATGGTCAATATCATCGACGGTAAGAGTTTTTTCAATCAATCCAATGTTCAGGTGAATTGGATAAAAGGTAATGAACAGAGGTAGTTATATGCGCAGGCTTACGAATAAGAGTCAGGGCAGTGTGATAGTCGAATTTACCGTAATTTTAGTGGTGGCGATGGTTGTCATACTTCTCGCGGTAATCGCGGATGATGGTGTTATCGATAATCTAGAAGAACATGAAGAGCGCTATATCGATGCAATATCAGCGCCGTAAACTTAGTCGACGGCGCCAGCTAATTTAAATAATAAAAGAGAGTTAAATGAAAACCCAAAATATAGTTATGCTGATTATCGCTTTATTAGCAGGCTTAGCGGCAGTTTATCTTGCACAGAACTACATTGATCAAGAAGTCTCGCAGCACAAGAATAAAATTGATGAGCAATACAAGCCGATAAAGATAGTGGTTGCTAAGCGGTCATTGCAACGCGGGGAAATCTTGAATTCGAGCTTACTTGCGATTAGGCATGTGCCTTCGGCTTTCGTTCATGGTGACGCTATTCGCCCTGGTGAAGTGGATTCAATTCTAGGGCATCGCCTGGTTTACTCTTTGAACCAAGGCGAGTCTATGTTGTCTACGCATGTCGCGTACTCTAAAGGCGATACGTTTTCGAATTTGATTGATGATGGTAAACGAGCCATTACTTTTCCTGTTGACGTATTGTCTTCGATGACTGGCATGATGGCACCTGGTGATTTGCTAGATTTACTTGTGACGCTCAAGGATGGTGATACTGAAAAGACATTTCCAATGCTCACTAGTGTCTTGGTAATGGCGACTGGAACCGAGATTGATGAAATTGGTGTTGCTCAAGTAGAAGCTAACAAGTATCAAACCATCACCTTACACGTTACACCTGAAGAAGCCGCAATGATTACGCACGCTAATAATGAGGGAGACATCACGGTGTTGTTGAGATCACGTTCTGATACTAAGCAATTGGCTATGGCCGCGGTCACTAAAAATACATTATTAGGCCGAAAAAATAAGCAGCTTAAGGCTTCGCCGAAAGGCCCACGCATTATTCGAGCAGGTAAAAAATAAATGTCATCATTAAATTTGGTAGGGGTTAGGGTGAAAAGAAGTTACGTTAGGTTGTTAATAATAGGTATGGCCGTTTTCGTGGGTAGTGCAGCGGCTCAGACAACCGAAAAGTTGTCGATGGTATCTGGGCAAACTGAGTTGCTACGTAATATCTCAGTGGATCGCATCTCAATCGGCGACCCAAATGTAGTCGATGTCGAAGCTCTAGATGAGACCAATGAGCTTTTGATTCAAGCCTTGTCTCCAGGGCTCACTGATTTGCGATTGTGGAAAGACGGCGTCGTTAAAACACTGATCATTAATGTGGGTAGTCCCGCCGCCAATCAGAATTTTGAGATGGTGAAAATGGCGCTCTCAAGTGTTGACGGAATTACCATTCGGCGGATGGGTGAGCGAGTGTTGGTAGAGGGGGCGATTTACAACGATGCTGATCTCGCGAAGATTACTCAGGTAACCGCAGCTTTTGACAATATCCTAGTGTTGGCCACTAAAAGCACCATCGACTTACAAAATATCGTCGCCTTGGATGTAAAGTTCGTGGAGGTACGCAAAAACGTTTTGCAAAGTATTGGTATCAATTGGGATGATTTCGCAAACGGGTTTACTTACGGAACGGTTCGAAGTTTCGTAACGAATGATGTGTTCAGTATCGACCCCGGTATCACAGCGCCACTTACCAACCAGCTTTCAAACAACCTTTCATACAATACCTTTGGTATTGCGTCGCGAATTAATTCGGTGATAGATATGCTGGCGACGAACGGCTATGCGCGACTGCTAGCACAGCCAAAGTTAACTTGTTTGAGTGGCGCTGACTGTGCCTTTCTAGCCGGCGGTGAAGTGCCAATACCGGTTGAGACCGACGAGCGTATTAGTGTCGAGTTCAAACAATATGGGGTAATACTTAATATCCAACCTATTGCCGATAGCGTTGGCAACATTTCGGCAACAGTAGAGGTAGAGGTAAGCAGTATCGATCCAGCTGTAAGTGTACGGGGTATCCCTGGGTTTCTGACTCGCAAGACATCAACACATACCAATGTGCGTAATGGTGAGACGATTATATTGTCAGGCATGCTGCAAAATGAGAGTAGTAAGGATATCGATCGTGTACCAGGCCTGGGTAATATTCCGATTATTGGTGAGTTGTTTAAATCCCGCCAATTTAGGAATAACAGTAGCGAATTATTAGTGTTTGTGACACCGACCTTGATTCAGCCAAACAGTAAAGTGAATCAAGAGGCAATCGAGCGATCTGAAGGGCTTTATTCTGAAGATGATGAAAATTATAAATTTAATTTGATGGATTAACGAAGATGTATAAGCTCTCTATCTCAGAAAACAGTGGTCCCAGTTCCTCGCTCTCAATAGTGGAGGGGCGCCGATATATGTGTGGAAAGGGGGCTGAATCAGATTTGATTATTGCCAATGACAGCGTGTCTCGCTCACATGCCGAGATCGAGGCCCAGGGGGGTGACGTGTTCATTTCTGATCAGAACAGTACTAATGGTACTTGGATCAATGGCGAGCGCTTAGTTAAACCCCGGACTAAATTAGCGGTCACTGACTCGATTGTGTTTGGCACAGCATTGATAATATTGACAGAAGATGTGCCTAGTAATGTTGTTGAGCTGAAACACGAAGAGCCGGTCGCTCCGACACCAGAACCTGAAGTGGTTGATGATGACTCCTTTAGTACATCGAGGGAGCATCAAGAGTTTATTCAAGAAGTACATCAAAAGACGCTTGATTTTCTGGACCTGCATAAGCGCTCTATTTTACATAAAATGTCGGATACCGATCTTCGACTCGAAGCCAGTAAAGCCGCAGAACAAGTCTTAGACTCTGAAATTGATGCGCTGCCTAAAGGAATTAATAAGTCAGAGCTAATCAAATCTACGGTCGCTGAGGCCGTCGGCCTCGGCCCACTTGAACCGTTACTCGCTGATGAATCCATCACTGAAATCATGGTCAACGGTTACCAGAATATTTATGTGGAGCGCAACGGTAAGCTGCAAAAGATCTCGATGCAGTTCAATTCTGCGTCGTCCTTAATGAGTATTATTGAACGGATAGTAACGCCTCTTGGCAGACGAATCGACGAGGGTTCGCCGATGGTCGATGCCAGACTAAAGGATGGTTCTCGAGTCAACGCAATCATTGCGCCGCTGGCTCTGAATGGAGCCACTTTAACAATTCGTAAGTTTGCTAAGTACCGCTTTGGTATGAACGACTTATTATCACGCGATACTCTAAGCCCCAATATGGGCAAATTTTTGGAAATGGCCGTTCTTCATCGACGTAATATGCTGGTGTCCGGTGGAACAGGTAGCGGCAAAACAACCACTCTTAACGTTATATCTAACTTTATCCCTGCGACTGAACGCATCGTCACAATTGAGGATGCAGCCGAACTACAGCTGAACCAAGACCACGTAATATCACTTGAAAGTCGACCCAAGAATATTGAAGGCAAAGGTGAGGTACTAATTCGAGATTTGGTGAAAAATTCCTTGAGGATGCGCCCGGATAGAATTGTCGTCGGTGAGTGTCGTGGCGGTGAAGCGCTGGACATGCTGCAGGCGATGAATACTGGTCATGATGGTTCATTAACAACAGGCCATGCGAATTCGCCGCGCGACCTTTTGTCTCGACTTGAAGTGATGGTGTTGATGTCCGGAGTCGACTTGCCCGTGCGAGCTATTCGCGAACAAATAGCCTCAGCCGTGGATATCGTTTTACAGCAAACACGGTTTTCCGACGGTTCTAGGCGAATCACCAGTATTTTTGCAATTGACGGTATGGAGGGAGACGTTATTTTGATGCAGAAACTGTTCGAGTTTGTGCAAACTGGTTTGGATGAAAATGGCACCGTCTTGGGGCACTATCAGTCCACAGGCGAAATTCCACAATTTTATAGTGACCTTGAGAATGGTGGTGTCGTCATGGATCGTAGCGTGTTCGTTAATAATGACGGAGAGAGCGCTCTATGATGCACGTTGTGATAATCATGGTGTTGGGCATGATAGCCGTATGCTTGTTCATCTTCTCGATGCGCGATACTGTAAAACGAGGTTATGATGAATATGAAGACCGTGCTTTAGATCAAATAAAACAGGGTTTATCTGACAACTTGCTTTTTGTCGATCCTAAGAAACTGTTTTTTGCGACGCTGTTGTTTTCATTAGTAGTAGGTATCCTTTTCTTTGCAGCTTATGGATTAGTCGTTGCCGGTATTGCCGTATTTGTCAGTGCCTTTTTACCGCAATTTGTACTCGCGCATCTAAAGAAAAAGCGTGATGAAAAATTTGTCTATCAATTACCCGATTGCCTTAGCACATTGTCGATGTCGTTACGCGCTGGTGCGAATCTAGCGAGGGCCATGGAGCTAGTGGTTGAGCAACAGCCTCCACCAATTTCCCAAGAGTTTGCAATTGTTTTGTCCGACGTAAAGATGGGGCTACCGATCGAAGAGGCGTTGACTAGAATGTACGTTCGAGTTGACTCAATTGAGGTTGAATTGTTTACGTCAGCGGTTGCGATTTCGCGCTCCGTCGGCGGCAATCTGGCTTACACCATGGAAACTTTGGCCGATACAATTCGTGAAAGGCTGCAAATCGAAGGGAAGATTCGAGCGCTCACCTCAATGGGGAAGGCTCAAGGCTGGGTTGTGGGCGGGATGCCACTATTTGTTGTATACGCTATGTATAAGGCCGAACCGGACGCTATGGCGGCGTTAACCAATGAATTTTGGGGCTACGTTGTGTGTGCTGTATTAGCCGTGATGGGGTTTCTGGCCTTCATTATGATTCGAAAGATCATTGACATTGATGTATAGGCGACGATGTTTTCTCTCATAATATTTTTAGTTTTAGTCACAATTGTGAACATTGTCGTTTTCTTTGTTTCCAGTTGGAATCAACGGGATGATAAGGGTTCCGAGTTTTGGCGTGATCGACCGCCGTCTTGGTTCACCTTATTTCTTCCGCTCATCAACATGTTTAAGTTAGTTAAACCCGTATCTCCAGATTCGATGGCGCATCAAATTCTTGCCGACAAGTTGAAATCAGCAGGGTATTCCTATGCCATAAAACCTGAAGAGTTCTCAGCCTCGCGTTGGGTTGGATTAGCGTTTGGGACTAGCTTTGTATTTATCCTGGTCTACGGTTTTGCGATTGAAGATTTCAACTACATCGTTATGTCGTTATTTGCCATTCCCATCGGGTTTTTCTATCCAGATATTTGGCTTAATGACGCAGTCAAAGAGCGACAAAAGAAAATATCTAAACATTTTCCGTTCTTTCTTGAATTGTTAGTGCTTTCGATGCGTGCTGGATTGAACTTTACTAGCGCCCTTGAGCATGCGACTAACAAGCTCCCTGACGGCCCACTCCGTAAAGAGCTCCAGCACTTGGTTCGTGATATACGAACCGGCTTGAGTCGTCGGAATAGTTTGGACCTAATGGCAAAACGTGTGGCAATGCCAGAGGTTAGTAACTTCGTTGCAGCGATTAACCAAGCCGAAGAAGTGGGGGGAGAGCTAGGTGACTTGTTATTTAAACAGGCAACTCAGAGGCGCAAGGAACGGTTCTTAAAAGCCGAGGAGCTCGCCGGCAAAGCACCCGTGAAAATGTTGGTGCCTTTAGTTGGTTTGTTGTTTCCGATGACCTTCGTCGTGATTATTTTCGTGATTTACATCAAAGCACGAGACGGTGGAGCATTAAATTTTTTGCTGGGCACCTAATTGATTTTCGGCGACCCAGTGTTGATATGAAAGAGTATTTTCTTGTTTAGGAATCCAATGGAAAAGTTTGTCTATGCCGTTATAGGCTCATGCCTGATTGCGCTAAGGTTGGCGATATTATTGGGTTTAGGGAGGACTCAGACGTGACCGAACTGCTGATACCAAATGAATATTGTTTACCCCAATTGCGCTTAAAAGACCACCCGCGATGCTGGTCTCTAAGCCTGGTTGGTTTTAGTAGCCAGTCAATAGTTAATAACGTTGATCGTTGGAAAAATACCGTTAAAAATAATAATCGCAGCAAAATATGAGACTAATTATGAAAAATTACAAATTTGGAAGTGTTCTTTTACTATCTCTATTGTTCTCAATTTCAGTCAATGCGCAGTTCGATCCGTTTCCGCCAAATACCGTAGATTGTGGATTCGTATGCTCGCCTGATTGTGATGATTCTGATGGGGGCGGTAATGACGATCCGTTTTGTGAGTTATTAGGAACCTGCGACCCGGGTGATTGTGATCCCACGATTCAATCATGCATAGGCGATGATGATGACGGCGGTGGTTGTACTGGCGCAGATTGCGGAGATACCGACCCTTGCGGTGGTGGTACAGCAAACGGTAGCTCGAACACGCCCAACGGCGCAACCGGAAACCCGATAAACTTAATCTCTGGAAACAAGTATAAAAACCAAGTTGATCTCGAGCCCTTACCTGGTGTTCTCGGCTTGGAGTTCTCGCGGCACTATAATAGTGCTTATTCGCGAAGTATTGGTTTGGGAGTTGGCTGGCGACATTCGTACTCAACCATTTTGTCGGTAAGGAAGGGCTTTGCTCCAGGTGAAATGGATACGCTTAGGTTACAGCAAGCGGATGGCCGAATACTATTTTTCAAGAGAGTCGGCGAGCGTAAAATAGGATCACAATATCAAACAAAGAATCACATAGATGGGTATATAACGACCACCGAATTTGGTTACCAGTGGCGTTGGAGAGATGGAAAAACGATTTCCTTTGATGATCGTGGTTTGATGACTCAAATCGCTAAGCATAGTCAAATACTAACGTTGCGTTATAGCTCAAGCGGTCAACTACTTAGAGTTACAGACCCTCAAGGGCGACGATTATCCTTACATTACAATGGGCGTCGACTCGCCGGCTTTACAGATCCGTCCGGCGCAGCAACTCAATATAAGTATGACCGCGAAGAACGCTTAGTCAATGTTGTTCGCCCAAGCGGAAAAATCCGTATCTACCATTATCAAGATAAGACGCATCATTGGAATCTCACTGGAATTACTGATGAGAGGGGCATACGAACTCAAAGTTACGGTTACGACGAAAAAGGGCGTGCAATTGTTTCGACTAAAGATATCGGAACTGAAAAAGTAACCATTGAGTATGACGATGAAAATAACCGCCGTATTCTCACGGATGAAACGGGTGTTCAGACTGAATACATATTGACTGAGGTTGCCGGCCAGCGCGTTATTTCCGAGGTTCGTGGTCCAGGGTGCGCAGTTTGCCAAGAAGGAAACGTTGCATACCAATACAATAGCTCACTGCAGGTTACGAAGATTACACGTAAAAATGGTCTGATTTCAGACTTTGAGTATGATCAACGAGGTCGCCTTGTTAAGGAGTTCAGATCAAGCCCTACTCAGGATCGGGAACTTGTTAAGTCATATAAATATAACGGCAGTACGATTCGCCCATCTGAAATTGGCACTCCGAGTATCAAGTCCGGAGCGTTGGTCAACATCGCGTTGGAGTACGATGACAATCAGCGTCTTAAAAGTGGCGTTGCTCAAGGTTTCGTTCTGCAAGCAGATGGCGAGTATCTACCCACTTCACGGCGCGTTGATTTCGGCTACGACAGCTTTGGTCGATTAACTCAAGTGTCAAACCCAGGTTTAGATAGCAATAATAGCACCCAGATTGAATGGACAGAAAATAGCCTCATTCGCTCCATATCATCAGCTGACGGCGTTGAACAAGAAATCCTAGAGTACACTGAGCTCGGTCAAATCAAACGTATGAAAATTGGCGAACATCCGCCCTTTTCGTTTAAATATGATGTGTCGGGTAATTTGATTGATGCCGCGATGGACGGATGGCAAACATCCGACATTAGATTTCAAATGTCTTATGACGCGAGTAATAACTTAACCCGCTTAGTGGGCCCTGCTGGGGCTGAAGCCAACTATGAATACGATTCGCAAAACCGTTTAGTTAAAAAGCAAACTGCAGACCACACGGTTGCCTATTCATGGTCAGAATCCAATGCCATGTTAAGCCGTCGAATTAGTGATTTAAGGGGTGAATCTGTTGAGTTTAGATCGTATAAGTATGACGACCAACGTCGACTTGTAGGGGTTTATAACGAGCAAGGAAGGCAACTTGAAGCTCGTGAACTCACGGGTGAGATGTACAGTGTCACAACTCGTGGAGCCATAGACCGAACACGTGAATATCAGTTTGATGATTTCGGCGAGTTGCATAAACTGGTTAATGAAAATACGGTTTCACAGTTTATTCAAGTGAACGGAAGTCCCAGAATTGAAGGCTTTACAGACTCAACTGGAGGGCAGACTCGGTTTGGTTATGATGATTTTGGTCTTATTAGCTATGTAGACAGCCCCGATAGTGGCCTAACTCAGTATCTTCGTGATAACCACGGACGAGTTACACAAAAAATTGACGCGCTCGGCTCGAAAGCCGCATTTGAATATTCAGGGATATCTCAAATTAAGGAGATTGGTCTCGCCGACACAACCATCAACGTCGCGCGCAAGGATAACGAAATTCATACCAATAATTCGACCGGTAGTGAAACTAGGAAATATGAAAATGGCGCGCTTAGAAGCATTGTTCGGCATATCAATGTTAGCCCGGATGAATCGCAATCAAAGAGCGTCGAGAAAATTTTTGAAACAAGTTTTGAATACGATAAAGACCGACTCGTATCTCAAGGCCTTCCTGGCGGTGAGAGATTGAATTTCATTTACCACGAAGATGGGCGCTTGAGTTCGATTTCATTAGATGGCGTTTTATTTGATGACGTTATCATTGAAGGAATTAAATTGGAATCATCGCCAAGTGACGGCAAGTCTGGTTTGATACACAACGAGATTCAACTGGCATTTGGCAACGGAACCGCTACGGAGATTCATAGCGATAGACTTAGAAACGGGCGAAGCTTCTTGCGTGAACTATCCCATACTGGTGACGGCATACAAGATCAGAAACTTTCTTACCTTTATAATAATCAGTCACAGATAATCGGGATCGATAAGGGCAAAAAGCCGTTTCACCGATATCGATTCGATAAGGATCAGGCACTGACCTTTGCCATGACACCGCACGCACTATATGGTTATTCCTATGACGAAAACAATAATCGTTTGGTCACGGCGATTAATGGTAAAAATATTCACCAGACCTATGAGGAGGGCAGTAACCGAATCTCATCTATGAAAGCAGGGGAAGTTGATATACCGACTTCCTATCGAGAGGACGGCAGCATTGAGCGTCTTGGAAGCTTGCGCTTTGAATATAACAACAATGGACAACCGAGTTCTGTTTATGATGCCAGCAGCTCGAAATTGCTGGCACGTTATTATTACAATAGTCGTGCTGAGAGAAATGTAAAAATTGTCTATGCGCAAGATGGTAGTGAAGACCATCGCACCTACTTCATGTACGAAAACAATCGCTTGGCGGCAGAAGTCCATTCGAAGGGCAATGTCGTACGAAATTATGTCTATGCCGGTACAAGGCTGGTGGCAATTATTGAGAATGGCGATGTGTATACGGTTCACTCAAATCATTTAGGTGCACCGATTCTTGTTGCAAATGATGCCGGAGGCGCTGTCTGGGAGGCAACATATGCGCCATTCGGGCAGGCAATCGTTAATAGCGACCCTGACAAAGATTCTCACTTATTCGAGCTTAATTTGCGCTTACCCGGACAGTATGAAGATAGGGAAACCCGACTACACTATAACTATTATCGGTACTATGAACCGATTACAGGCAGGTACATAAGTTCTGACCCCCTCGGTCTTGATGCGGGCCCGAATACTTTCGCATACGTGAAGAACGACCCAGTGCACTATACTGATCCCTTGGGCTTATTGTTGTTTGCCTTTGATGGCACTGGTAATGAGGCGCAAAGTGGCCCTAGTGCCAGCAATGTAGTGCATTTTCGGAATGCTTATAGCAGCGACCCAGGTGAAATGGCAACAGGCAGCGGTCATGGGTATGGAGGTGCCGAAAATGCGTATTATATTAGCGGAGCTGGAACCTATGACCCAACCTCAGATTATGACCCACCAGGGTTGAATGCTGCTGATGCTGCAGCGGGCGGATCGATGGTTCCTCGTGCGGAAATAATGTTCGACTATTTTCTCGGCTACCTTGAGTTGATGCAGGAAAATCAGCATTGGGCTGGTGCAGATGCTCATACACTCAACATCGATACCACTGGATTCAGCCGAGGGGCGGCAACTGCTCGCTTATTCGCAAATGCAATCGATGCATTTATTCGCGACGACTTTTCTACATTTAACGACTTAGCGCGAATACCTGCTTATGTACCTGTGGTGGATACTGCTGGTTTTAATGATCGAATCGACAGTATTAGAACCTATCTAGATTGTAATAATATTTCGGTAAACTTACGCTTTCTCGGATTATTTGATTCTGTGTCACATTATGGCTTAGACAGCCAAGATAACGATTTACAGCAACTTCCGCTTGGTATCCCAAGCAGTGCTGACTATGTAGCTCACGCAGTTGCAGCCAATGAGAATAGAGCTGATTTCCAGGGGATTTCAATACATAACAGTGCCGCAACGGGTAATAGTTCTAACCGAGTTGAACTTGGATTTGTTGGTGCTCACTCAGACATCGGCGGTGGTTATGGAGAGGGTGACTTATCTGATGTCGCACTCAATTGGGTAACTCAACAAGCTCAGGCGGCGGGTTTGAATATTAATTTAGCGGCTGATCAACGTGAGGTGTCGAACCCCATTGTTCATAGCAGTGAAGGTGTGTTCCCATTCATTAATTCAGACCGAGATTTTCAATACGCGAACGGTTCGCAGTCTGATCAAGCAGGTAACACAGCACCGAATGATTCCTTGTTAGAGCTGCTTAATCCACAGCCGACATGGAGTGCCAATGGTGCCTATGGTTTAAATGCTGAGGATATCGTTGGGATGTTCGATCAGAGTTTGATGGAAACATTTTTAGTGTGTTCCGGCCTTTTTTGTACTGAAGAGCAACGAAAAGGCCTAGATGCTGGCGGCAGCCGCACCTTAATAGGCGAGGTTGATGCCGATCAATATCGACAGCTTTTGAGCCAGCCACCATATAACCTGAATATAACGTTTCAGTAATTAATAACGATGCACAAAATTGCTTGTATATTTTTAATATTAGTCATGAGCTTATTTAGCGCTTGCTCCAAACCTGCAACGTATGTTGTTAAAGCGAGCGTGACCTCTGAGCGAGGGTATGGTGTCGTCCTTTATGACTTACCAATTACTGAAAATGATAAGTACTATAGTAGCGTTGATCTTCACGGAGACGGAATTCGAATTAATCCGATGATCCCTGGTGAGTACGCTACTTATTCTATATTACCTCCGTTCAAGAATTTTGAGGGCGCGCAATTACCTAATGAAATTGTCTTAAAATACCAATACGCCATGTTAAGTGAGTGCGGAATCAGTCGTACTGGCTTACCAGTAGGCCCGACTTCAGGCGGGGCTATACCCAGTTCAACGACACAGTTTTACACTAAACGTAAATGCCAGCACTGGGCGCTTATGGATAATCGAATTCACAGCAAAACCATCGACCTAAGAGAGCTAAATGCTTCCGACAAGATGGCCGCACTGGGAACAAAGAATCGAAGTGGTAACCGCATTGGAGTTGAACTTATTTTGGAGTTTTTCGACGACGGCAATGTGCGCGCCAGGCTCGAGAATACAATACAAAATCCGTGGAGATGACGTCTAACGCAGACTATAAAGTGAGCTGCTTAAGTGCAATTTTTTCTGTATTCCCGCTGATATTCTCTTTCCTATTTTGCTGGAGATCAAGGTGGCAAAATTGTCGAACCTGCCCTAGCGCAATAAACATCTCAGCAATGCCATGTCGATAATACCAGAATGTCTAAGACCGCTAATTTATTGATTTTGTTGTTCGCAGGCGCTGCGACCAACCTCGTGTATTTTGTGCCTTGGCTCTGGTGGCTGGCTTATCCGGCGCTTAGTTACCTTTTCTTTCGAGCTGATAGCAAGGATTATAAAGGTGCGATGCAGGCTGGTGTCACTTTCGGCCTGGGAATGTACTTAGTTGGATCTCATTGGCTTGTATCATTGGTGCCAGTCTTTCATGGGCTGAGCGTGGCATTTGGTATTTTTGTTATTTTGTTCGTCTGTACCATATTGTCAATGTTTGTGGGTGTAGCCGTACTCGTTTTTCGTGTAAGCAAAAATCTAAATATAATTTTCAGAGTAACGTCGGTTGTGCTTGTATGGCTAGGAGCCGACTATTTGCGAACCGAACTGCTCGACTGGCCATGGTTAAAGCTAGGGTATTCGCAAGTTGATTCACCACTAATATCGTATGCAGCAATTGGCGGTGAGTCTCTATTAACGCTGATCTGTATATCAGTGGCAATTCTTTTAGCCAACGCGTACAGGCGGTACTTGAAGCGCCCGAGCCGTTGGGTGGCATCAGCTATGCCAGTTGTTGTAATTATGATTGCGTTATTGGTTCTTGGTGACGTCTTACATCGAAAAGAGTGGACTGAAGCTAAAGCTCAAGGGATGAATATTGATTTATTACAAGCGAATATCCCGATCGGTCAGAAATGGGATCCGTTTTATCGAGATTCCATTTTTAGACGTTATTTAGATCTAGGTGATCAAGGGCTAAGTAGCTACGAAAAAGAATCCGATATTTCTATGGCAATAATGCCAGAAACCGCGCTACCTGTTCCGCTTCACACAATAAGCGATTCTTATTGGTCTAATTTAGCGGCAGGGAAAACATTTTTAGTTGCTGGGGTTACCGAATTGGTCGATCCCGAGTCTGAAACTCTGGCGGTCTATAATGCGGCCGTAGTTCACTGTGGCGATCAAACCCAAGTGTATCGAAAACGCAGATTGGTGCCCTTTGGTGAGCGTTTACCCTTAGAAAATATTTTTGGAGGTCTATATCGTTTACTTAATCTTGATGTGACTAACTATCAAGCCGGGAAGCAAATGCCATCGTTGCATTGTAACGGCGTATCAATTGCAATCGCGATTTGCTTTGAGATTATGTTTGCTCAAAATCACTGGAAGAATGATTTTGACGTGCTTATTAATATCAATGAAGAAGGCTGGTATTACAATACACTCGCGCCGCGACAACGGATTCAATACGCCAGGATGCGAGCGGTCGAACATGCAAGACCGGTCATATCGATGTCGAACAATGGACCTTCGGCAATAATCGATCATCGTGGCCAAATTGTGTTTGTGACATCCTCCAATACCGCATACAAGTACGAGTCGTACGTGCAAGCTCGCTCCGGTAGTACCCCATATCAGACGCATGGAGCTTGGGTTACTCTCGCTATATTAATAGTAATGAGTGTCTTATCAATCTTGATTTTCCTCGTTAGGAATTTACCCATGGACACCGAAGCGAATTCTTAGCACCGCTTTAGCCAAACGCTCACATTTCGAGCATCAGACAATACACCAAACCGCTGTGAACAGAATTGTGTCGCTCCAAGATGCTCGATATTTATTGCCAGCCTGAGGTCATTTAGACTTAATCAGAGTCTCTCTAGGGCTTACTTTGTGAAAAATCATGTTGCCATCAAACAAATCTAAATATAATATGTGCATACATAATAATCATGATCACTAAAATAGACGATAGATATGCCGCAGGGAGTTGTTTATAAGCGATGCACCATCGCCACGATGCAAGCCGACCGAGTTGACTATAATTTGGCTGACTATGGTTCTTTTGACTATGGTTCGACTGAATATGGTTCGACTGAATATGG
>Ga0316189_10003282_pt1 | contig 15728 bp, 13 predicted proteins | sample LowCovwburrow_MG_FD_204930 | JGI IMG/M metagenome (GOLD analysis project Ga0316189, IMG submission 204930) | Coastal sediment microbial communities from Maine, United States - Lowes Cove worm burrow | ecosystem: Environmental > Aquatic > Marine > Coastal > Sediment | place: USA: Maine... | reverse complement strand
TAACACATCCAACATGAACACCCATTTTTTCAACTTCTGCTTTGTCTTTTGCGCCAATATCTATATTGATATTATCTGGTTTTGGAGGTTCTTCTTTTGTGCGTAACCTTGTATGTATTGCTGGCCAGCCAAAGACGCCTTTTACAATGCCTTTTTTGGTGTGAATGTTTACAATTTTACTAGGTGCAATTTGATGATCACTACCTCCATTGCGTATTACATAAATTAACCCGTTATCCGAAATATAATTTACATACCAAGAAATTTCATCGGCGTGTCCTTCAATTACGACTTTGTATTTTGCAGCAGGGTTTATTACACCGACGGCAGTTCCGTAGGTATCAGTAATGAACTCATCAACATAGGGTTTTAAATAATTCATCCAAAGTTTTTGCCCGTCCCATTCGTAACCTGTAGGGGCTGCATTGTTTAAATATTTCTCTAAAAAGTCCATCGACTTTTTGTTGAGTATCTTCTGTTTTGCCATTCTAAAATATTTTGCTCTAAATTAATAATATTAATAAGAATTTAAGGTTTAAGAGTATGTAAAATGTTAATTTTACAATGATAAATTTAGTTCTTAAATCTAATTTTTGAAACTAGAGTTACTATGCGAACGATTTTCTACTTATTTATGCTATTGCCAATCTGTGTGTTTGCCCAAATTCAGACACAGGAAGTTGATACTTCGGATGTTAAATATATTATTATTAAGGGCGATTCTATACCGAGAACTTCGATTAATTTGGATGAAGTAATGCTGCTTCATAAACTTGAGTTTGATAGTAAAGAAGACCGCCGCCGCTATTTAATATTAAAACGCAAAACAATAAAAGTGTATCCTTATGCTAAATTGGCTGCAGAACGTTTGGATACATTGAGGGTTAGATTGGAAAGAGTAAAGCGCAAAAGGGATAAAAAGAAGTATGCCAAAAAAATTCAAAAATATATAGAAGGTGAGTTTGCGGAAAAGCTAAAAAAATTCACAAGGACAGAAGGGCAAATACTAATTAAACTTATTCATCGACAAACAGGGAATACCACATTTGAGCTCATCAAGGAGCTGCGTAGCGGTTGGCGCGCCTTTTGGTTTAACAATACAGCAAGTTTGTTTGATTTGTCTTTAAAGAAACCATTTGACCCCTATAATGAAAAAGAAGATTATTTAATTGAAGACGTATTGCAAAGATGCTTTCAAAGTGGACGGCTAGAGCGACAAAAGTCCGCACTGGATTTAGATTTTTTTAATCTTACAAACAAATGGTTAAAGCCATCTAAACCTGTTGCAAATGGTAATTCAAACTAAAAAAGAAGAGCTGTTAAATGCAGTATCTCATGCCATTGGTGCACTTCTGGGTATTATAGGCCTTATTCTGCTTATTGTATTAAATACCAACAAAACTTCATGGAGTTTATTTAGTGTTATTGTTTATGGTATTTCTATTATCACCTTATTTACCGCCTCTACGTTATATCATGCGGTAAGAGGGGAGAAGCGCAAACATTATTTTAGGATTATAGACCATATAGGTATTTATCTTTTAATAGCTGGGACATATACACCTGTTTTATTAATTACGCTGGAACAAAGCCTTGGCTGCGTGTTGTTTTGGGTGGTTTGGGGCATAGCGGTCTTTGGATTAATACTCAAATTGTTTTTTACAGGGCGGTTTGAGATTTTTTCAACATTACTTTATTTGGTAATGGGTTGGCTCGTTGTTTTCGATTTTAACAATTTATCAGAGGCTATTGGAAGTAGAGGCATTCTATGGCTTTTTGCGGGCGGATTGTTTTATACCGTCGGTATTATTTTTTATGCCATAGAGCGCATCCCTTATAATCATGTGATTTGGCACTTTTTTGTACTTGGTGGCGCACTTTCCCACTTTTTTATGATATTGTTTTATGTGATCTAGAAGTTGAAATTTTTTGCAGCTATCAACAAATTGTTAAAACAAAGCTATAGTGAAATTACTAATACGATTAATTTTTGAATATTAAAAAACTAAATTCGCTTATCGTACCATATAGTTCATTCAAATAGAACGATATCTTAACCATTGTGGTTTATTAAAAGAAAACACTATATGAAATTTAATTTATTTAAAGAATTCAAGGAATTTGCTGTTAAAGGTAATATGATTGACATTGCAATAGGTGTAATCATAGGAGCAGCTTTTAATAAAGTGGTAAATGTGCTTGTAACTGAAATATTTCTCCCCCCATTATCTTTTCTTACAAATGGCGTTAATTGGGAAAACAAACGATGGATTCTTCGTCATGAAGTAATAGAAAACGGAATTTTAAAACCAGAAGAAATTTCTATTGGATACGGAAAGTTGATTGAAGCTGGTGTTGACTTTTTAATTATTGGATTTACGGTGTTTTTGGTTGTAAAATTTATGAATAGTATAAAAAAAAAATCGGAAGACCCTTCTAATCTAACTGAAGTCACACCAAAGAACATTGAATTACTTAATGAAATGGTAAATAAGATGGACAAACAAATAACACTATTGGAACATATGGTAAATTCAAAAAAAGACTGAATCTAATTTCTTAAAAAAAAAACGCACCACAACAACACCTAAGCGTAATGCCCTTCTGGATGCTACACATAGCCTAGGCGATAAGTGTAACAAGATTTATTTAAATTCGTAATTGCGTCACTCCTTCTTAATCAGCTTAAATGCCTTTTGCTTACCGTTTTGTTCGATATTAAGAATATAGATTCCTAAGGACAAGGAGTTACCATTTAAGGAGACTTCATAAGTGTCACTTTCTGCAGTTATGGTTATAACATTTTGAGTAATGACCCGGCCTAAAATATCATGCAAGGTGTAAGTTATAGGTTTATTAGGATATAGAGATGCTATTCTCATACTCACATCGTTGACAAAAGGGTTAGGGTAAATACTGGCATTAAAACCATCTTCTTCGTCTATTACTTCAAACGGATCTGTAATATTTATTTTCATTTCACTAAAACCAAAGCAATTGCCACCATAGTTGGTTGTTGGTGTTATGAGAACATATCGAGCCTTTAAACCATCGAAGTCTGGTCCTTCTGTGCCCTCATAATTTGAACGTCCGTCGGATTGATCTAAAGAGAATGATCCTAAATTTTCCCATGTGGAGCCAGTTGAAGAATAATCTATATTATAATCTTTAATGCCATAATCGAGATTGTTGGGCTCGTTGGCATTCCATAATTTCATTTCATTCAATACATAATCATAACCCAAATCGTACATAATCCAATGAGAATCTCCATAACCGGCATTTGGATTACTCGATTTATCGCAAGACACCCAACCCTCAAACCACGATGTGCTATGTTGGTCTGGATAACACTGTGCCGAAACTGTTAGCGTACTAGATGCCAAAATTAGTAATATGTAAAAAATATTTTTATTCATTATAGCATATTCATAAAACCGAGGGGTAGCACGTTTGAGTTGGTATCGTAAAAATTGGATAGGTTTGGTAATATCAAACTTAAATCTGATGGAGAAACACCAAACCACAAGGCCAGTTCTGCCATATACATATCGGCTGGCGTAGTTGGGATTAATGCACCATCGTACAAGTTTAAATCACTATTAAGGTCTAAAGATGGATAGTCTCCATAAATATCTTTTCCGTTAACTGCGCCACCCATCATAAAGGCATTTCCACCCCAAGCATGATCGGTGCCATTACCATTAGAGGTTAATGTTCTTCCAAAATCTGAAACGCTAAAGGTTGTCACACAATCGTTAGTATTTATTTCACCCATAACATCACTAAAATATTTTAGTGCCAAATTTACACTAGACAGGTTGTTAGATTGATTAATTAGTAATTCGTCATGATGGTCCCAACCTCCAAGTTGAACAAAAAATATTTGTCTTGAAAAAGACAAAGCATCTCTTGCTGCAATGGTTTTGGCAACCATACGTAGCTGCCTTGCTAGGTTGTTATACTGAGGCATTTCGGTTAAAAAATCTGGAACAGTGTCTACGGCTGATTGAAACTCTAGACTAGCCTCATTGGACGATTTTATGGTATTCTTATAGGCATTTTTATAAATATCTTGATAATCTCTGTCTAGCATCGAGTTTACAGCTTGTGTGCGCAGTTGGTCAAAACCATTTTGATCGCCATATCCGCTAATCCCGATACTTCCATTATTACTAATGGCATAAGGAGTGATTTGATCCCCACGTTGAAAAATATTGCTACCCTGCAATGAAATATTCATTGATATATTTTGATTAGAATTCATGGATTGCATTAAATCTGCCATACGACCACCCCACCCAACGTTGGTACGTTCATGCGGTCTTCCTGTTTGCCATTGTTGAATCTGGTCTGCATGTGAAAACAAACCTAAAGGCGTTTGAACAACACCATTAAGAATGTCTGTTTTAGTTGAAGGCTCAATAAGTGTCCCTACATTACTCAAAAAAGCCAAATTGCCATCTTCAAATAATTGCTGCATTTCGGGCATGGATGGATGTAATCCAAAAATGCGACCATCAGAGTTATTTGGATTAATTTGTAAAATATCATTTTGGGCTATTGCTAAATTAGATCGTGTTGTGGCATATTCGTTATATTCATTATCACTTTTGGGCATAAGCATATTAAAGGAGTCATTACCACCTGCAAGCATTACACAAACGAGTGCTTTGTAATCACCACCAAAAGACAAAATAGACGAATTATCCATTGTAGCAGCTGCCATCGCCCTCAAGTTTATAAGTGACGAAAACAATGTTGTATACCCCACCGCAGCGCACGATTGCCCAATAAATTTACGTCTTGATATGCTATGCTTTTTATCCTTCATTCAATACTATTTTAATATGGTATAATCTGGGGTGATTAGTATGAGATACAAGGCCATTTTCAGGCGATAAAATTCGTAGTCAGTACCAAATGAGTTAGCAGTAATTTGGTCGAGAGCATCAACGATTATTTGTCTAGTTTCATTAGACAGTAATCCTCTAGTAAAAAGTTTGTCCAATTGATTCACAAGGACTTCACTATCTTTTGCGAAATATTTAAGTTTTTCAAAGTCCAAGGGTGTTCCTTCAAGATCTAAATCCCAGGTATTTAAAACCGAATAATATTGTGGATAAGTCCAATAATCTACTTCATTTACATAAGCAATGCTACTTGCACTATTGTGTATTTTAAATTCTGGACCAACTAGATTCGCATCTGTAAATTCAGCATTTGGGATATAATCTGGTGGATAGAAATTAAATACGCTAGGAGAGGCTAGGGGTGCTTGCCTTGTTGCATTAAAAAAATTATAACCAATATTCCAATTTACGCCGTTTTGATTGTCAAGATCTATTTGTCGTGTCACGTTAAAATAACGTATCATAGGCTCTATGAGTTTTCCTTGACTTGGATTATTAATCCAACTACAAGATCTTGCCTCATCATCCAATAGAATGGCTTTTATCACAGCTTTCATATCACCGCGGACTCCTTTGGTATTATTAAATACTCCAGTTATTCTGGAAATATAAGCAGGCGTTGGGTTGGACTTTACTAACTGTTGAATGAGATGTTTAACAATAAAAGGGGCGGTATTCTGATGGTTAAATAAATGGTCAATGGCATCTTCAATATCTTGCATACCAGATTGACCTGAAGAAATTGTAAACCCATTCAATAACTTTTTTTCTCCAGGTTCATGCCAGTCATCATACATTATCATTGGCATATCTTTTCTTGCAAAATAGAAGCCTGCACCAAATTCAGGAACAACGCCCCAAGGATTTTCTACAACCTCAGCAGGCCCGAGACCTGTAAAGACTTTTGCAAATTCTTTTATATCATTATTATCATATGTAGGAATACGGTCTCCATTACCATCTAAAATGTAAGAACCGTCTTGATTGAGTTCATATAGGCCAATTGTGAATAATTGCATTAGTTCCCTTGCAAAATTTTCATCTGGATGATTGTTGGAATTTGGAAAACTTCTAGGATTATTATAATGACTCAAGTAAGTACCCATCATCGGGTGTAGCGTCATTTGTAGTAAAATATCTTTAAAATTCCCAAAGGCATTGTCCTTTAGTATATCGTAGTAATCACCTAAACCAACCCCATAGTCACCAATATTAGAATTCCAAGAAATTACCAATATCTCACTTAATGCAAGTGCGATTTTCTGACGTAATAAATCCTCGTTACCAATATTAGATTGCCACCATGCGTATAGAAAATGTAAGTAGTATGGCCCAAAATAATCATCAGGATTACCGCCATTGGCAACAAACATATTTAGTGCTTGATTATAGATATCTTGAGTTAATTCACCCATTGATGTTGAGGCGATATCAAATTGTGAATCAATCCAATCTTCAAAGGAATTTTTTGCTACGCTCTTAATATAGTCAAAGTTGGTGCCAAATGTTGCCTGTGCTAAGAAACGTGATGTTTCTAATAACCGAGAATCTAGTCCTTTGCCATTAATAGTATTATCCGCCTTTGCAGTTTCAGTCCAGCCTGTCCTACTTTGTTCACTACTAGACGTTACAGTAACGCCATTACTGTGACCAGCTCCGAGGTAATCTGAGTACTGTTGAGCACTCATAAGAATTGGTGCACAGAGAAAAAAATAAAGTAGTCGCTTTTTCATATTTCAGCTGGAATTCTTAAAATGTAAAAGGGCTGAAATGGTTAATTAATTACCCAAATATAAATAAAATACGGATGGGTTACCATATTTTTCGATGAACGGTAAAAATGTATAAAGACACCGTTTTTGTTAATAGGCTAGTCCTAAAATGTGATATTAGGTTTTTATAATATCCTTATACGTTTCAAAAAAATCTTCGAATATACGCATTTGTGTGTTGAAAAATACCATTGTGTCATGCCAGGTTGATTTATTATGAATAGATACCCTCTGATTTAAAGAAACACTTACCCTAGAAATATCTTTACCATTGTCTAGATAGAATTCTTCTTCAAACTTGGCTTCTGGTAAATATTCATCAATTAAAATAGTTTTAAGTGAAACCAATTTTTCCCAACAGTTTATCCTATTTTCTAGATGATGATCTTCTAAATCTAATGAAACAAAAGCTTTCTTGGTATCAAAATAAAATTTGAACGAGAGCCCTTTTATTTTGGTGTTATAAAGAATCCATTTTCTAGGAAAGGATTTCCCAAAACTAGTCCAAAATTCTTGTCTTAAAAGGCGCGATTCTTCTTTACTAAACATGAATTAAATAAAATAGGCAATACCAATAGCTGCAACAATCACCAGAATTTTTGTTAGATTAAATTTGTGGCCTTCGCTGCTCTCAAATAAAATAGTTGTTGATATATGCAAAAAGATTCCTATTACCATAGCATTAATGTAATCTAAATACCCCGATGCCAGGGCAACGTTATTAGAAATAATTGTTCCTAAAGGTGTCATGATTCCAAATAGAGTTAAGAAGACTATTATTTGCCGAGTTTTGAAATCAGACTGAATCAAATATGTTGTGATTAAAATTGCGATGGGGATTTTATGAATCAAAACCCCATAAACCATATCATTATGTTGATGAATAGGGAAGCCTTCTAGAAACGAATGCAAGCACAAACTAATAAAGAGTAGCCAAGGAAAAACTTTACTGTGTTTATGAATATGTACATGACCATGTTCTGCTCCTTTAGAAAAGAACTCCAAAAAAATTTGTACTAAAATACCCAACATTATAAACAAACCAGTTTGTTTGGCATCTAAGTGATGATAAACCTCTGGCAGTAAATCAAAAACGGTTAGTGACAAAAGAAAAGCACCGCTAAAAGCCAACAACAATTTTATATTGTTCACTTTTTCTTTAGCGACTTTTGCAATGATAAAGCCAAGAATTACAGCATATATAGGCAATAGATATTTATTCATATTCATTTTTGGTAAAAAAAACCTTTAATTACATAAAAATCATGATTAGTCGTTCTGAGTTATTTGCGTCAAACTTGTTTAATTTGTAATCTCCAAAAATGTCCAATAACTGAACATTAGCTTTTTCGAACATGATTTTAAAATCTTCAAGCGTAATGGCTTTTACACGTTCTATATAGTTGTATTGTTTGTTATCAATCCTAAATGAGATATCCTTTAGGATAAAATTATTTTCTATATACCGTTTTAAATAAAAATCAATACCGTCAATAGTCTTAATATCCTCTGGAATCAAATTATGGACAACGTGGTTAACATTCATAAAATCAATCACGCCTATACCATTGGGTACTAAATTTGCCTTTATGGCTTTAATTGTCTTTAGATTGTCATCATCATCCTCGAAGAATCCAAAACTGGTAAACAAATTAAACACCACATTGAATTTTTCGGGATAGGGTTTGCTCATATCATGAACATCAAAATGCAGTGTGTCATTTTCAAACTCCTTTGCAAAAGCTATACTTTGAGGTGACAAATCTACGCCGGTAACATCATAACCAATCGAGTTTAAATATACGGCATGCCTTCCTTTGCCACAGCCTAAATCCAGTATTTTACTCTCAAGAGGAATATTAAGATAGCTGGTAAGCGTTTCCATAAAAGACTGTGCTTCTTGGTCGTCTCTATTTTTATATAAAATATGGTAAAAAGGGGTGTCAAACCACGAAGTAAACCAATCTTTAGTGTCTTTTGTCATGCATTAGTATGTCTCACAGCAAAAATAAAGTATTTTTGCATTCTATTTGACCTTAAAAATGGAGAATAATTACAAAATGGTTGCCAAAACCTTGTTTGGCTTTGAAGAATTGTTGGCAAATGAGCTTACCAATTTGGGTGCGCAGGATGTAAAAATTGGTGTTCGGAACGTAAGTTTTGTTGGTGACAAAGGGTTTATGTATAAAGCGAATTTAGGTTTACGTACAGCTATTAAAATATTAAAACCCTTACAGACCTTTAAAGTTCATAACGAACAAGACTTATATGACGAAGTGTACAAGATGCCATGGGATAAGTATATGTCTGAAAATGACACTTTGGCTGTAGGTGCAACCGTGCATTCTCCACAATTTACACATTCGCAGTATATAGCCTTAAAGACTAAAGATGCTGTTGTAGATAAATTTAGAAACACAACTGGGACTCGTCCAAATGTTGATCTGACCTTTCCAGATCTAAAAATAAATGTGCATATAGATAGAAATACTTGTACTATTTCTTTAGATAGCTCTGGAGAGTCTTTACATAAACGCGGCTATAAAACAGCTACCAATATTGCACCAATTAATGAGGTTTTAGCGGCTGGTATGGTATTGCTGTCTGGCTGGGATGGGCAAAGTGATTTCATGGACCCGATGTGTGGTAGCGGAACCATATTAATTGAAGCTGCTATGATTGCGTGTAACATACCACCAAATTTATTGCGTAAGGAATTTGCTTTTGAACGCTGGCAAGATTGGGATGTAGATTTGTTTGAAAAAATTGAAGAATCACTTTTGTCCAAAACGCGTGATTTTCATCATAAAATTGTAGGGTATGATAAAGCACCATCAGCAGTTAATAAGGCTATTGAGAACGTAAAAAACGCCCATTTAGATGAGTTTATAACGGTTAAGCACGAAGATTTTTTTAAAACTCAAAAAGGTGGTGATGCTCATTTACATATGGTATTTAATCCACCATATGGGGAACGTTTAGAAAGTTTAAATGTTGAAGAATTTTATGGTGATTTAGGAACCACTCTAAAACATGGTTATCCTGGAACAAACGCATGGTTCATTACGTCAAACCTTCAGGGTTTAAAACACGTAGGTTTAAGACCATCACGAAAAATAAAGCTTATGAATGCCAAACTAGATGCTAAATTTGTAAAATACGAAATGTACGAGGGAAGCAAGAAAGCAAAGAAACAGGTTAATTAGAATTTATTAATTAAAGAAAGGTATAATGGTTATGAATTGGGAAGCCCTTAGTGCTATTGCTGGACTCCTTGGAGCATTAGGAGTAATAATTACGTTGATATACCTATCAGCTCAAATCAAGCAAAACAACAAACAACTACGTGGTGAAGCTACCATTGCTGTTTACGAATATCAACGAATGTTAGTTGAAATGTTGACTACCAATACAGAGCTATATAAAATTGCCCTACGAGGCAATGAAGACCTTAATGGCCTTAATGCTTGGGAAAAGCAACAGTTCACATTATGGTGTCTTTACGAAACAGGAATGTGGGAAATGTGCCATAAGCTTTACAAACAAGGTGCTCTCGATGAGGCATTATACTATGGAAAAGTGAAGTATTGGCTACAACTGCATAGTTCACCTGGCAGAAGAGATTGGTGGAATATTCACACAGCGATGCTTAGCGATGAATTTTATAAAGAAATTTCTGTGGATTTAGAAGCGATTCCCGTAAGAAAGCTTCGTGAATCAAATCCAATTTTCGATTCAAGTGTTCACGATAATAATGCGTAGCATCTGTAATTAGTTACAATAAGCTTTTAATTTGTTTTTATGCTACTTGATTAAAGACCTTTTGGGTATTCACTAAATAAAGTATCAACCAAGTCATAGATATATCCTTTCAACCTACTTTTAGATCGATTTAAATTACAAGTTAAAGAGGCTTGCCATATAATTTGATTTTTAGACAAATCAGACACATAAACAACTATAGTTTCCTCGGTGTATATTTCTGTATTAATTGTGCAATCTTGCCAATAGTTATATTCATCTTTTACTTCACAATTGGTAAATGTCGCTTCTTTTTCTTCAACTATTAAATCGAAACCAACTTGTAATTGTGGGTTAAGCACATTGGTTTTGTGGTTTTTGTTTTGCATTTGGGTTACAATTGCCTCTCCAATAAGTTCACGAACGGTATTATTATCGTGATTAGGGTATTTTGTGTTTTCTACAAATAAGTCATCGATACAAAGTACAAATGTGCTATAGTTATTAAAATCTATAGTTTCATCAAATTCTGATAAGACAGATTCAGTAGAGGCACAGCTAAATAATATTGCAAGACCTATAAAGCAAAACTTGTGCAGTGTTTTCATAATCACAATTTTAAAGATTGATTCTAAATCTAGACTATTTTAAAAGTCTATAAATTCTAAAAAAAATCCTATGATATTTATCAGTTTGAAGTGTTAAAAATGGGTGACGTTTATTTGTGTGGTAACGATTATTGCTCTGGCTAGGTCTAATAAGTAAAAGAAAATTAACAATTGAGAAACCCCTCGAGTTTACCGAGTGTATAAAATGAGCTATTAAATAATCGTTGTTGTTCTTTTGTTATTTGTTGATTCCGATAATTATGGGTGCAAAGTCTTTAAATCATTACATAAATATTAATTGAACCTGTTTTAAATTATCAATTATAATCTAATTTCTCTAAAGATTATTTTATCATCAGTTTTTTAATAGCGATTTTACAGCTTCTTCGATTTGTTGATCTCGACCTATGGCCATGATACCAGGCTTATTTTGGACTTTAATATCTGGCTCCAATTGGTTGTTTTCTAAAAAGGGTTGGCCAAGTGGTCTCCAACCACCCATTGGAATCCCAAAATAAATAGTTGGATCAATTTGAGTTTCCCACCAAACAAATGTACCAGTACCAGGAACCGGCATACCAAGTGTTTTTCCAACACTTTTTATCTTATAAGCAACAGGGAACAAATGTGCGTCAGAGTAATTGCTTTCTCCCATAATCACAATGGATGGCTTAACCCATAAACTTCTAGGTTGATGTCCAACGTATTGTCCATGCGGAATAATTTCCATATATTTTTTACCATTCAAAAAATCTGAAAGGACGTCGTGTAGATTTCCGCCACCATTAAATCGCGTATCGACAACCAAGGCATCAGAACTTAGATGCTTACCTAATGCCTCTTCGATAACGACTCTCATACTTGAATCATTCATACCTCGAACGTGAACATAACCTAATTTTCCGCCAGATAGTCGGTCAACTTCACTTCGTCTTGTTTCTACCCATCTTTTATATAGCAGCTGGTTTTCTGACCGGAGGGAAATAGGTTTAACAACTTCCTCCCATCGGGTGTTATTAGACGTGTCTATAAGAGATAATAAAACATAGTTATCACGTTTTCTATTCAACAATTGATAAAAATCTAAATCTGCAGTAAGTGTTTGTCCATCAATTTTTTCGATGATATGTCCTGCACGAACTTTGGAAGCTGCTTTATCCATTGGTCCACCGATTAATACTTCGGCAACTTTAACACCAGTTCCAGAATGATGGTAATCATATAACAACCCTAAAGAAGCTGTTTGATCACTATTTGGTGCATTGAAACGATAGCCACTCCCAGTATGTGAGGCATTCATTTCACCAAGCATTTCGCTTAGCATTTCAGTGAAATCAAAATTATTGTTAATATGAGGAAGGAATTTCTTGTATTCGTTATAATAAAAATCCCAGTCGACTCCTTGAAGATCCTTCACATAAAATTTGTCTTTGAGTTGTCTCCAGCTATGATTAAAAATATAGTCGCGTTCATCTGATTGCTTCAACACCATTTCACCTTTAGTACTAATAGATTTAGTTTTGCCATCGGATGTACTTATTTTTTTGAGCTTGCCATCAGCTATTAACAAAATAAATTTACCGTCTTTAGATAGAATCATTCCTGCATTGCCTACACCTAATTTTGTAAAAAGTTTATTTTCTCTTTTCCTTAAGTCGGACACCCAAAGATTATTTTTACCTTCAAATCTTGATAAATAATAAAGCTTGTCTCCGTCTTTTGAAAGTAACCAATCACTAACATTAGAGGTATGGGTGGTTAATCTTACTTTACGATCTTCCAAATGATCCCAATCGAAAATTAAATCTTTGAAGCTATCATTTTTTGCATCGTCTTTTTTCTTTTTTTTATCCTTCTTAGAATTATCATCAGATTTTGTATCGTCATCTTTGTCGTCTTTTTTCTTTTTCATTTCTTTTAAAAGATCGAAATCTGCAGAGGATAAATTGAATTCATCAAAGGCTTCCTTTGAAAAGAACATGGCAAAAACATCAACTTGATTAGGAAAGCCATTTTCCATTCTACCACTTTGTCGTGTAGTTACCCAAGTCATCATTTTTCCATCTGAAGACCATTTAGGAGCAAAATCAAAATAACCACTTTGCGTTAAATTTCGAATGTCACCTTTCCCAGAAGCTTCTGTTAGACCAACTTCATCCTGCATTATACTTTCAGCTTGGCCAAATTGAAAAATAAACCACTTGCTATCTGGAGACCATTGGTACCACATATCGCCATCGGCATAGGAATAGTTATGTTTAGCAGGCACAACGGTTCTAGATTTCTTTGAAGCCAGATTTACGACTTTTATAGTTGTGCGATCTTCGAGGTAAGCGACTTCTTTTCCGTCAGGCGAATATAAGGGTTGAAATTCTTCTTTATCTGTTTGAATAATTGCCTTTTCTTTTAGTAAGGTCGATGCATAAAAATAAGGTTCGTCTTTTCTTACTATAGACGTTTCATAAATTCCCCAACTGTTATTGACTTCCGCTGCATAAACCAGAGATTTCCCGTCAGGACTAAAGCTTACGTTTCGTTCTTGATAAGGCGTATTCGTAATTCTTTTTGTAGTACCATTTTCAATATTACTCACAAAAATTTCGCCTCTAAATACATAAGCGACTTCTTTGCCGTTAGATGACAATTCAGTTTCAGTAAAACCATTATTAACAGGGACTATTTTATCTAATGTAGAACGGCCATCGTAATTTAATGTGATGTTAACCTTTTGAGGGGTATTGTTATGAGACATCGTATAAATTTCACCATCAAAACCGAAACATAAGGTGTTGCTGTCAGTAGATGAAAGAAATCGCACTGGATGTTTGGTAAACGATGTTAAGGCTTCATTTTGGCTAGGATTTGTTATCGAACTCTTGTAAACATTAAAAGAGCCACTTTCTTCAGATAAATAATAGAAATCGGTGTTATTGCTGTCAAATACAGGATTACGATTTTCACCTTTAAAACTTGATAGTTGTGTGTAGGATTTGCTACTTAAATCATAAGACCAAATATCTCTAGTCACAGCAGAGGTATGATGTTTTCGCCAGTCATTTTCATAACCTTTTCTGTCATGAAAGATTAGTGTTTTCCCGTTTGGACTATAGGTGGCATTATGCGCTGGAGATGTGAGTTCCAACATGACGCGACCACCTGAAACTGGCACACTATAGAGCTCTGCCATTACTCCAGAAGGGAATTGTACATTAGTATGTAAATCTTGTCGGACGCCAGAGAATAAGATGTTTTTATTATCTCTACTAAAATCACTAGGCACTTCATTGGTCGAGTGGAAGGTTAATCGTTTAGCTTCTCCGCCTTTTGCAGACATTACAAACACATCAAAATTGCCATATCTATTTGAGGCAAAAGCAATTTGTTTCCCATCATGACTCCATACCGGGTTATATTCATAACTTTCTGACAGCGTCATTGGAACTGCCTGTCCACCAGAAGCATCGACTTTATAGATGTCTCCTTGATAGTTGAAAAGTATAGTTTTTCCATCTGGAGATATTGCAGGATATCTCAACCAAAGAGGGTCATTTTGCGAGAATGCGGTGAATACAAATAATAGGGTGATTATCGATACTATTTTTTTCATGTGTTTGAATTTTTTATGAGTCATATCATCTGATAAGCGAAGTTAATTTTTTAAACTTTATAATCAATGGCTTATAATAAATCAAACACAAATAATTATTAACACTATTCAAGATATTATTAATACCCTTCCATTAACTGTCTTTTATAAATTGCTCTACATAACATGCACTTCATATTACGTTTGCTGACACAGACATTTTATTCATTAATGTATTACTATTTAAGAGTACGTATGTGTTTTGTAAATTAAAATTGAAAATAAATAAATTGCTCACCACTACCTTGTGCGATGCATATTAAGAAAAACATAATGGCCCAAACCACACCTAAAACCCACGGAGATGTCTTTAAAGAGACTTCCTTCATAGATGTGTTTCGCATAATCCAATGACACAAAAACATAATGCCAATAACAGTACATACTTTAATAATATCGAACGAGCCTAGAATTTTTTCACCGTCAGTTTGCATATAGAACATCGATTTTATCATGTTCCAAGCCGTATCAAATTCTCTTGCTCTAAAAAACACCCAAGTAATATTGACACATGAAAAAGTAATGAAGGCTAAGAAGAGGCCATTCCACTTTGTGATTTTAAACGGTAAATATTGTTTTTGCAATTTTTCCAATATTAAATATGTGCCATGTAATCCTCCCCATACCATAAACGTCCAAGCTGCGCCATGCCATAATCCACCTAATAACATAGTCAACATTAAGGCAACATACATTCTGGTTATACCATGACGATTTCCACCTAGCGGAATGTATAAGTAATCTCTTAACCAGCTTGATAACGAGATATGCCATCTATCCCATAAATCAGAAAACCCCAACGAGGCATACGGATACCTAAAGTTGTCCGGTAGAATAATACCAAGCATTAATGCGATACCAATGGCACAGGTTGAATATCCTGCAAAGTCAAAAAATATCTGCCCAGAAAAGGCCAAGGTTCCAGTCCATGCGTCTAATCCATGCATTAATTTTCCTGAACCAAAAACATCATCGGCAACTCCAGACAGTAATGTGTCTGCCATCACAACTTTTTGGAATAGCCCAATAGTCAATAAAAACAAACCCC
>Ga0316189_10003281_pt1 | contig 15729 bp, 15 predicted proteins | sample LowCovwburrow_MG_FD_204930 | JGI IMG/M metagenome (GOLD analysis project Ga0316189, IMG submission 204930) | Coastal sediment microbial communities from Maine, United States - Lowes Cove worm burrow | ecosystem: Environmental > Aquatic > Marine > Coastal > Sediment | place: USA: Maine... | reverse complement strand
CTGTCTCCATCGGCACCTCGCGCAGCGCGCACAAGCTCCCCCGATGCACCGAGCTCGGCCTCGGCCATGCCATCCTCGTAGAAGACGGGGCGTTTGCCAGCGACGTGAAGTCGGTCGCTCCAAATGGGGTCGACGTAGTCCTCGACACGATTGGTGCCGCGTACCTCAAGCAGAACATTCAAGTCATCGCCCGGAAGGGGCGCATCGTCGTCATCGGGCTCATGGGTGGAGTTAAAGGCGAGCTCGACCTCGGCCAGCTCCTCGCGAAGCGCGCCTCGATCCACGGCTCCGTCCTCCGAAGTCGCTCGCCGGAAGAGAAGGCAGAGCTTACGAGCCGCTTTGCCAACGAGATGCTTCCCCATTTCACGACAGGTGCCCTCCGCCCCATCACCGATGCGACGCTGCCGATGAAGGACATACAGTCCGCGCACGTTCGTATGGACAGAAACGAAACGTTCGGGAAGCTCGTGCTGACCTGGTAGCAGGAGTCTGCGGTCGCCAAAGACCGCGATGCGCTACAGTTTCAGGGCCCGTTTGACGTAGTTGGGCAAGGCGAACATCGCTTGGTGAAGCTCGGCATTGTAGGCCTTCGACCCCTCGACGATCGCCTCCTGGCGCTCCTGCACCGGGCGTAGCGGCTCACCCGTGTCGGAGCACCAAGTCCAGCTCCACGTTCCAGTTCCATAGAGCGGGACGGGGCCGAGGTAGGGGTGAACCTCCGAGAACAGCGGGCGGAGCTTGCGTTGCACGTCCAAGAAGAGGTCCATCATGAGCAGGGGTGATTCGCTTTGGAGCGCCATTACCCCGTCTTCCGCCAGCATGCGCTTGCACGCTCGATAGAAGCTATCGTCGAAGAGGACCGCCCCCGGTCCGACGGGGTCCGTGCCGTCGAGTAGGATGACATCGTACTTCTCGTCGTCGCTGTTCTTCACGTAGTCGATGCCGTCGATGAAACGAAGATCGAGTCGTGGATCGTCCCAAGAGGTGCCGATACCCGGTAGGTACCGTTTCGAGACATCGACGACGAGCTCGTCGATTTCGATCATGACGCACTCTTTCACGTCCCGGTGCCTCAGGACCTCGCGCACCGTCCCGCCGTCGCCGCCCCCGATGACCAGGACGCGCTCGACGCTTGGTGCAGTCACGAGCGCTGGGTGCACGAGCATCTCGTGATACAGAAACTCGTCGTACTCGCTCGTCATGAACACGTTGTCGATGACGAGGACGCGCCCGAAGCCCACGGTGTCGATCACCTCGACGTGCTGGTATGCGCTTTGGCCCGAAAAAAGGGTTTCGCTCACTCGGAGTCCGAGCCGCGTGTGGTCCTCGAAGGTCTCGTCGTACCAGTGGCCCATCCGCTTAACAGTACAGCCCTAGCTGAAGTTGGGGTTCCTCTGAGAGCCCGAGTTCCATCGGATGCCGCTGCTTGGCGATGTGCAACCGCGTCGGCCCGTGACCTAGGACTGCCTCGGCGGAACAGCGCGCCAACTGTGGCGAGTTGTTGGTCTCCGAGAGATGCATCAGCACCAGGTCGCTCGGTGCGTTCGGCAGCTCTGCGAGCAGGTCGCTTGCCTGCTCGTTCGACAAGTGACCGAGTGCCCCACCGACTCGCCGTTTCAGATGCTCCGGGTAGGGCCCCTCCGCGAGCATGTCCGGGTCATGGTTGCTCTCGAGCAGTAGCGAATCGCATCCGTCGAGGAAGCGAGCGAGGCCCTTCGGGACGCGCCCGAGGTCGGTGACGAGGGCGACGCATCCGGATTTCGCTTCGAAGCGAAGCGCGACCTGAGGAGCGTCGTGCGGGATCTTGCGAGCGTGGATCGCGAGGTCGCCGATATGAAAGGTCTGTCCCACTGGAAGCGTCGTCCTCGCGGCGGATGCGTGGAGCCGGAGGGCTTTCATCGTCGGTTCGCTCGCGTGTACTGGACATCCGAAGCGTGTTGCATACGTGGACGCATGGGTGCCGTGGTCGGAATGGCTATGCGTCACGATCACGGCGGATACGTCGAGTGGTGGGGTTCGTCCGATCGCCTCGAAGCGCTTGACGAGCCGACGGTACGACAGACCTGCGTCGACCAGGACGCGCGTCTTCCCGGTTTCCAGCAAGAGCGCGTTCCCCTCGCTCCCGCTTCCCAGAATCGTTACCCGCACGAGGAACCTACACCACAGCTCACATCGATTGGCAAGACTCTTGGGTTGCAAGCACCGGTCTTCGGCGCGAGAGTTCGGGCGTGGGCGACACCGAATTGGAATACGACAGTGTGCTGCTGGTCTCGTTTGGGGGGCCAGAGCAGCGCGCGGATGTGATGCCGTTTCTCGAGAACGTCGTGCGTGGCAAGAACGTGCCACCGGATCGACTGAAAGAGGTGGCGCTCCACTACAACCATTTCGACGGCAAGAGTCCGATCAACGACCAGAACCGTGCCTTGCTGGCGGCGCTCAAAGAAGAGCTTCAGGCGAGTGGTATCGACCTCCCCGTCTACTGGGGGAACCGCAACTGGCATCCTTTTCTCGCCGACACGCTTCGCGAGATGCGCGACGCCGGGAAGAAGCGCGCGATCGCATTCGTCACTTCGGCGTACAGCAGCTACAGCGGCTGTCGCCAATACCGAGAGAACATCGAGCAAGCCCGTCAAGAGGTGGGCGAAGACGCCCCAACGGTCGACAAGCTCCGAGTGTTCTACAACCACCCCGCGTTCATCGAGGCGAACGTCGACCGGCTCTTGGCGGCGCTTGCGACACTTCCGAAGGAGCGTCGCGAATGCGCACGCGTGGCGTTCAGCGCTCACAGCATTCCGGACGCCATGGCGGCGACCTGTGACTACGTTGCGCAACTCGAGGAGACCGCGCGCCTCGTTGCAGAGGGCGCTCGCCACGAGCGCTGGCAGCTCGTGTACCAGAGCCGGAGTGGGCCCCCGCATGTGCCCTGGGTCGGCCCGGACGTCCTCGAGCACCTGGACGCTCTCGCGCAGATCAACGTGAAGGACGTGATCATCGCCCCAATCGGCTTCATTTCCGACCACATGGAGGTCGTGTGGGACCTCGACCACGAGGCCCGCGAATATGCGAGCAATCTCGGCATCACGCTGACGCGTGCCGAAACGGTCGGGACCCATCCGGCGTTCGTCGGAATGATTCGCGAACTCGTCGAGGAGCGGCTCGGCAAAGTGACGACCCGGCAAGCCGTCGGCAAACGAGGTCCAGCGCCCGACGCGTGCGCTCCTGATTGCTGCAAGTACAAGCCCCGGGTGTCCCGCCCGCCGGAAGCCGGGTAGGGCTACTCCGGGTCCTTGAAGTCCGGCTCCCGCTTCATCATGTTCGCCTGAATCGCTTCCATTTGGTTGCGGCTTCCAAGAAGGCTTACTTGAAGCGCGGTCTCTAGTTTCAGCGCATCGGCGCGGGACATGTCCGGACCGTCGTTTAGAAGGGCCTTTCCGGCGCGAATCGCGTGCGGTGACTTCGTGGTGATCAGCTTCGCCGTCGCGAGGGCTTCAGCGAGTGGGTCGGCGCTCACTCTGGTGGCAAGCCCGAGGTCGACGGCTTCCTGGCCCGACATGATGCGACCGGTGAACATCAGTTCCTTCGCAACGTCGAGAGGAACTAAGCGGGGCAGAGTCTGCGTGATGCTCATGTCGGGAATGAGCCCCCACTTGATTTCCATCACGGAGAGCTGTGCATCGGCGGTCACGTATCGGATGTCGGCGCCGAGCGCGATCTGCAGGCCGCCACCGAAGGCCATGCCGTGCACCGCAGCGATGACGGGGACGTGGACCTCCTGCCAAATCCAAGCGACCCGCTGCGCGACGTTCGCGGGGCTCCCTTCACCTCGGGCGAGCATCTTCTGCATGAGCTCGGGTCTCCCCATCATCGAGCTGAAGTCGAGCCCAGCGCAAAATCCTCGGCCTTCGCCGTGGAGAACGATCGCGCGAATCGAGTTGTCCGTCTGGAGCCGCTCTCCGGCCGCGATCAGAGCGTCGAACATGTCTGCGTCGAGCGCATTGAGCTTGTCGGGGCGAGACAGGCGAACGGTCGCGATCGCGTTGTCGATGGTGACTTGGACTCGTTCGGACATCTTGGCTCCTAGCTGAAAACGACGGTCTTGTTGTCGTACACCAGAACGCGGTCGTCGAGATGCCAACGCACCGCTCGCGCGAGAACGACCTTTTCGAGATCGCGACCCTTGCGCACTAAATCTTTCACGGAGTCACGGTGTGAGCACCGGACCACGTCCTGCTCGACGATCGGACCCTCGTCGAGCTCCGCGGTCGCATAGTGTGCGGTCGCACCGATCAGCTTCACCCCGCGCTCAAACGCTCGATGGTAGGGCTTGCTTCCCATGAACGCTGGCAAGAACGAATGGTGGATGTTGATCACCTGGCCACTGAACGCTCTCAAAAAATCGTCACTCAGGATCTGCATGTAACGAGCGAGCACGACGAGATCGACCTTCGCCTCGTGTAGGAGCTCGAGCGTCCTGCGCTCCTGCTCGGCCTTGTTCTCTTTCGTGATCGGCAAGTGGTGGAAGGGAATGCTGAACTGCTGGGCGACGGCCTCGAGGTCCGGATGATTGCTGATGATGAGGGGAATATCCGTCGCGAGCTCGCCCGACTGTTGTCGAAGCAGAAGATCGTAGAGGCAATGGTCGTACTTCGATACGAAGAGCGCGGTCTTGTAGCGGTGCTTCCGATCGCACATGCGCCAACTCATCGAAAACCGCTCGGCGACTTCGGCGATGGCAGTTTCGAGGCTGCGCCGGTCGGTATGCAACTCCCCCATGTCGAACTTGATGCGTTGAAAGAACTGGCCCGCGACCGGGTCCGTGTGTTGATCCGCATCTAGGATGTTCGCGCCGTGCCCGTAGAGAACCTGCGCGAGGGCGGCGACGAGCCCTTTGCGATCTGGACAACAAACGAGGAGCGTGGCGGTGTCTTGCACGGTTGAGTCTTTAGCCGTTGGTCAGGCGATCGGCCAGCGCACGGGCTGATCAGCGGCTCAGGCGCTCCATCGCCTCGCCGAAGATGTAGACGAGCTGCAGGAAGCCAGCGAGCGTCCCGAGCACGGCCCCAGCGGCGATCAGCTTCCACTCATCTTGTTGGAAAGCGGGCCGCAACACTCCTTCGTAGCTCTCGCGGTCGAGCGCTTTCATGCGTCGCTCGAGCTCGCTGTCGAGGTCGACCGCCTGGCCGGAAAAAGTATGAAAGAACCCGCCCGGCTTAGGCCACTCGGCCTGAATGCGCTCGAGAACCTCCGCACGAAGCGCGGGGCGCTGTTCTTCCGGAACCACCAGCGCGGCCATCGGGTGTGCCTCGTACTTGGCGATGAGCTCGCCCACGCGATGCTCGACGATCTCGTTCATCCGTTCCGCGCCATCGCCCTCCATCACGGTGCGGACGATGTTGTCCGCGTTCAGAACGCGCGTCGCGACGATGCGGCCGAACGCTTCGGCGACCTCGGGCTGTCGCTTGTGGAAAAGGCCTTGCACGGTAATGGGTCCGACCTTGACCGGTTCGCGCGGCGCGAACACGAGCTTGATCGCCACCCAGTTGGTGAAGTAGCCGACTCCAAAGCCGGCGGCCGGAAGGATCCACGGGGCGGGGTAGAGCACCCAGATGACCATCTGCACGATTCCGAAGAGGAAGCCGAAATAGAGTCCTGAACGCTCGATGAACTTGAACTCTTGGCGCCCCACTTCGTAGAACATCTCGCCCATCAGGCCTTTGTGCCGCTCGATGGCCTCGAGCACGGTGCGCTCGATGTCCATGATGCCGTCGATGTTGTCCGCCATGTCGAGGGCGATCGTATGAGAGACTGCGACGACCTCTTCTCGAACGCGCGTTCGGACCTTGTTCTGCATGAACTCGCCCGCGTTGTCCCACATCGCCTTGGCGTGCTTGTTCGCAACCTCGTCGATAATCTGCTCGGTAACGTCGTCGATTACCGCGCCGAGCTTTCCCGTGAAGGATTCTGCATTGAAGCTCTCGTCGAACAGTTGCCGGAGCGAGAGAAGTTTCTCGGTAATCAGCGTGTTCGAGACCTTCGCGAGCCGCAGCGCGTTGGCCGGGATGACCCCCTGCCAGCCGAGGAAAGGCCGAATTCCGACGAATTCGACCGGATGAAACATCATTTTGATCGCGACGACGTTGGTGAACCAACCAACGGCGGCGCTGATCAAAGGGATCAGCAGGACGATCCAGTTGTCTTGAATGCGGCTCAGCAGCTCCATGGGCGTCGGGAACTCAGTCTTGGGTCACTAGGGGGTGTAGAGGTGCATCCAGTACAGGAGGAGAGCGATCGTCTTGCCGTCCTCTATGTGGCCGTCCTTGAGCATGTCGCGGACCTGCCATTGGGGAATCGGAAACACCTCGATCTCCTCGTCGGCGTCGAGTGACTGCTCGCTCGCCACGAGGTCTGTCGCGATGAAGCCATGCATCCGTTCGTCGAGGATGCCCGGAGAAGCGTAGAACGAGGTCAGCGGCGCGATGGTACCCGCGCGATAGCCGGTCTCTTCCTCGAGTTCGCGCGCCGCGCAGGCTTCTGGCGCCTCGCCAGGCTCGAGGGTGCCGGCCGGGAGCTCCCACAAGACCTTGCCCACGGTACGCCTCATGTTCCGAATCAGGACGACCCGCCCATCGTCGAGCAAGGGGAGGATCACAGCTGCTCCACGATGCTCGATGACGTCCCGCACGATCTGTTTGCCGTCGGGAGCTTCGAACGTCAGCCGAGCCACCTTGAACAGGGAGTTGGACAGGAGCTCCTCGCGCGACTTCATGGCGCGCATCATGGCCGACTTCGTTCGCGTTTTCACGTCAATTTGACTCGATCGTACGGTATCGCCATGGTGGGGACGTGCGGCTCGGGAATCTATGGGGCTCTCCGTTGGCAGTCGTGCTGATCGGGGTGATGCTGGCGGCGGTTTGGACGCTCGGCTACGGGGCGTCGAGCGGCTCCGCCGATGCAAAGCCCAAGGCACCGGCCGCGATCGACGAAACCGCCGTCCTCAACGCAGTCCGATCGTCGCAGCGCATGGGACCGAAGCTCCTGCGCCCGCTTCCGAGCGATCAGCTCGGCCTCGACATCGCCATCGAAGATCGGGATGGAAAGTCGATGCAGGCGCTGCACCGGGCGCTCGCGCGCGCCGCGGCTGGGGAAGGGCAAGCGCGCCTGCTCTTCTACGGCGCGTCTCACGTCGCTAGCGATTTGTTCACAGGGCACATTCGACGCGAGCTTCAGCGCCGGTATGGCGATGCGGGTCACGGTTTCGTCGTGCCAGTGCATCCATGGCGCACCTATCGCCACCGCGACATCAACATCGAGAGCGATGGCAAGCGCTGGGAAACGCATCGCATCCGCGTTGGCGACAGTGACGTCGAGCTGGTCGGGCTCGCTGGTGTCGCGATGACCAGCCGCTTGCCAGGCTCCTTCGGCGCCGTCAGCACCACCGAGGACAACGAGTTCGGACGGACCGCCGACTTGTTCGAGCTCTACTACCTCAAGCACCCGCGCGGCGGCGACTTGGATATCCTCATCGACGGCCGGAAGGCCCGCCGGATCTCGACAAGGGGGTCCAAAACCGCTCCCGCCTACGCCACGTTTCGGGTGCCTGACCAGGGTCATCGCTTCGAGATTCGCACGCTCAGCCGACGCCCCGTGTGGCTCTTTGGCGTCGCGGTCGAGCGCGACCGGCCGGGGGTCATCGTGGATACGCTCGGGATCAACGGCTCGCGAGCGCGCTACCAGCTGCTCTGGAACGATGCGATCTACCGGGAGCACATTCAGCGGCGAAGGCCGGACCTCGTGGTCCTAGCCTACGGAACCAACGAGAGCGGCGACGAAGCTCCGATTGAAGACTACGAGCGTGACCTGCGCACCGTGGTGAAGCGTATGCGTGACGCCGTCCCGGAGTCCTCTTGCCTCCTCATCGGCCCGTCGGACCGGCCCATGCAGGTCGAAGAACGCGTCTTCGAGGACCGGACGCGTACTGCCCGCCTCATCGAGGTTCAACACCGAGTCGCGCTCGAGCACGGTTGCGGGTTTTTCGATCTCGTCGCGTTCCAAGGTGGCTCCTTGTCGATGATCCAGTGGGCGGCGAACGATCCCGCATACGCATCTCAGGACCACATCCACTACACCCGGCTCGGCTATCAGCGCTTGGGCGAGGTGCTGCTGTCCGCGTTGCTCGAGGGAATGCCTGCATCGCTCGAGCCAGACTCCACCGCATCGCTCGAACCCTCGGATGGGTCAGACGCCGGCGTAGCGGCTGAGCCTCCGGCCAAGTAGTCGGCGAACCCGGCCAGCAAGGCCTTGTAGAACATGTTGCCGATCACCTCGTACCCCGCGGGGGTGGCGTGCCGGAAGTCGCCCATCGCCAGGCGAGGCCGCGCGTCGTACCAACTACGCATCGCGTTTTCGCCGCCCATGGACTGCCACGTGTCGTAGAACGCGCAGCCAGAGTCGAACGCAGCCCGACGTTGGGCGGCGATGATGCGGGGGAGGGTCGGCAGTGTTCGGATCCTGCCACGCTCCCTTCGGGCCTGGTCGAGCGGAGAGAAGACCAAGCAGCCCAGGACCTCGCGGCCTTGCCGCATTCGTTCGAGCACCGCCATGTAGTCCTCGTAGAACGCGTCCTCCGTTCGGTCGTCGCTTGCTTCGTTGCCGCCAAAGCCGAGCACGATCAAGTTCGCACCTCGTAGCTCCAGTTGACGACGGATGTGGTCCGGGTCGAAGTTCAGGAGTCGATTGGCGCGCGCTCCGACCAAGCCGAGCGAATCGTAGACGACACCTGGCCCGTCTCGTTCGACGACCACGCCATACAAGTGGGCGGCTGCGCCGCGTGCATGGTGGAGCTCGAGCACGTGCGGACCGTCCGCAGCGCGGATGGAGTAGATGCCGTCGCCGTACTCGTCGGCCTTGGTCGATACGGTCTGCCGCTCACCCTTGTCGAGTCGCACCGAGAACTTCCCGCCGCGGGGCCGTTCTTCGTAGTAGACGTCGAAACGCGTGGCGTTCTTGCCGACCTCGCCGCGCTTTGCGGTGCCGACGCGAGCCCACGCGCCGCGCATGGCACGGGATTCGACGCCGCCGTAGCCGTAGCGGCCGTCGCGATCCTGTCGACGAACCACCTCCCGCGTATCCCAGGCATCGGGGTTCGAGCTCTGCCGCACCCCGCGGTGCTTGTACGGAATGAAGCCCTTGGCGGCCAAGATGAAGCCGTGGCCTCCGTCGCCGAAGCGGGCCTGCAGATTATCGCGCACCGTCGAGGTGATCAGGTCCGTCGCGATGCTCGAATCGCCATAGTGGCCCACTCGCGTCAGCGCCCCCTTTTCGCCTCGGGCGGTGCGCTCCAATGCCTCGTAGAACGGGCGCATGCCGCGACCCGTAGGGTCCTCGATCCGCACCGCGATGCCATCGTATTCCGCCGGGTCGATCTTCAGCGCGTCCTCGGGGGGTGGCATGACCACCGGCTTCGTTCCGAGATTGGAGGCTACGGTCTCGCCGACCGACTCTGCGAGCCGCTCCGTGGCGGCTTCGGTATTGGCAGAAGTTCGGTACGAGGCCCCGTGCCCCGCGAACGCAGGGATGTCGCCCCATTGCATGAACAGACGGACCACCGGGATGTCTTCTTCTCCGGGGATCCATGGTCGCAGCTCTTTCATCGACGGAACCACGTACGTCAGCAGACACGCACCCAACATGAACACCGTGACTGTCGCCAGGTGCTGAATAGGGGTCAGACGTCGTTTGGTTTGATCGCGCATCAGAACTGGAAGTAGATGTAAGGGACGACTTGGCTGGTCGCGACGAGACTGAGGCCCATGCCCACGGCAGCGAGCGCCAAGCCCTGGGCGGGAGCGGGAAGCTCCTTGAAGCGAACCTCGATCGATTCGAACCAGCGTTTCGGCGTGTAGTGCAACACGAAGGTAGCGATGAGAAGCAGCCATACGCTCAACGAGATCTGACTGAGCGAGTACGTGCCGCTACCGAGTCGGGTCGTGATATCCGCGGCGTTCTGAAGACTCGTGGCTCGGAACAGGATCCGCGAGAAGACCACGAACTGCATCGCCCAGAACACCTTGAAGGCATGGGTTTGCCACGAATCCACGGTATCGCTCGTGCGTCCGGAGCGTCGGTAGAAGAACCGGTGGATCACCATCGCCATCGACTGAAGCAGCGCGTAAAACACGAAAGTCCAGGACGCTCCGTGCCAGATGCCGATGAGGAACATCGTCAGCCAGAGGTTCCAATAGGCTCGGAGGGGCCCGACGTGTGAGCCGCCGAGCGGATAGTAGAGATAGTCACGAAGCCAGGTCGACAGTGTCATGTGCCAACGGCGCCAGAACTCTGCCGGGCTTGCCGACTGGTAGGGTCGGTCGAAGTTCCTCGGCAGCTCGAGCCCCATGAGCTTGGCGGAGCCGCGCGCGACGTCCGTGTAGCCGGAGAAGTCGCAATAGATCTGCATCGTGAATCCGTAGAGCGCGACGAGAACCTCGGCGCCACTGTAGAGTTCGGGCTGATCGAAGACGCGGTCGACGAGGTTCACCGAGAGGTAGTCCGCGATGGCGACCTTCTTCACCATGCCCGTCGCGATCAGGAAGAGTCCCTGCGTAACCTGATCGTCTTTGAGGGTGATCTTCCGCTGAAGCTGCGGCAGCAGCTGGGAAGCACGCACGATCGGCCCGGCAACCAATTGCGGGAAGTAGGTCACGAAGAACGCGAACTCGAAGAAGTCCCGGGTGGGTTCGAGCTTTCGACGATAGATGTCGATCGTGTAGCTCAGGGTCTGGAACGTGTAGAACGAGATGCCGACGGGCAGCAGGACATCGAGAAACGGCGGGTTCTCGATCGTGATCCCGAAAAAAAGATGAAGGACGTCCGCGCTCGCCTGCGAGGCGAAGTTGAAATACTTGAAGAGTCCGAGCAGCCCGAGGTTCGACGTCAGGCTGAGGATCAACCAGCCCTTCCGAGCCCTCTCGCCCTCCGTCGCATGAATGCGAAGCCCGACGAAGTAGTCGAGTAGCGTCGAGCCCAGGATCAGGACGATGTAGGCCGGGTGCCAGGCCATGTAGAACAGGCAGGACGCGACAAACACGAACACGATTCGCGCCCTGGCGTGTCGAGCCAACAGCCAGAAGCCCGCGACGGCGGTGCCGAGGAACAGAATGTAGTCGAGGCTGTTGAAGAGCACGGGTCCCCTTACCCAGCGTGAACGCGCCCGGTTCTAGCCGCAGCTGGGCCTGCACGCTAGCTGCTTGACGGGGGCCCCCGAACGCCCAAGCATCAGCGCCCGGAGGACGGGATGAACATCAATGGTGCAGTTTCCTTGGTCACAGGCGGGGCCTCGGGCTTAGGCGAAGCGACGGTGCGCGAGCTCGTGCGCCACGGAGGCCGGGTTCTCATCGTGGACCTGAACGAAGAGCGCGGACAAGAGCTCGCTGCGGAGCTCGGGGACGCTGCGGCCTTCGCGAAGGCCGACGTGAGCAAGGCCGAGGATGTCCAGGCTGCGATCGAGCAGGCGGCTTCGATGGGAACTCTTCGCGCTGCCATCAATTGCGCGGGAATCGGGATTGGGGCCCGAACCATCGACAGGACCGGAGCACCCCACGATCTGGCCGCCTTCGAGAAAGTGATCTCCGTCAACCTCGTCGGCACGTTCAACGTGTTGCGCCTCGGCGCGTCCGCGATGAGCAAGAACGAGTCCGAGGACGGAGAGCGCGGTGTCGTCATCAATACCGCATCGATTGCGGCGTTCGACGGTCAGATCGGCCAGGTTGCGTACTCTGCATCGAAGGGCGGCATCGTTGGACTCACCTTGCCGGCGGCGCGCGATCTGTCCAAGGCTCAGGTACGAGTCGTCACCATCGCTCCGGGCACCTTCGACACTCCGCTCCTCGGCATGCTCTCCGACGAGATTCGCGCAGCCCTCGCGGCTACGATCCCTCATCCGAGCCGGCTCGGCCGACCTCAGGAGTTCGGCGCTCTCGCCTGTCACATCGTCGAGAACAGCTACATCAATGGCGAGGTCATCCGCCTCGATGGCTCGCTCCGCATGGCGCCCCGGTAGCTTGCTGACTTTCGCGAAGGTCTTAGGGTCGCGACGTGACTGAAGTGGCGACCCCAGGGGGACACAGCTTGGGTGTGCCTCCGGCGCGCCGCAAACGCATCCTCGGGCTCGCCCTGCCGATCATCGGCGGGATGCTCTCCCAGAACGTGCTCAACCTCGTCGACACGGGGATGGTGGGTACTCTCGGGGACGAGGCTCTCGCCGGCGTCGGCCTGGGAGGCTTCGCCAACTTTCTCTTCTCGGCGTTCATCCTCGGGCTGTCCGCGGGGGTTCAAGCCATGGCCGCTCGGCGAGTCGGCGAGGGCCGCTGGAGCGAGACCGCCATCCCATTGAACGGAGGCCTCCTCCTTGCGCTCGCGATGGCATTGCCCTGGTCCGCCTTTCTCATCACGTTCGCCTGGGACTACTTCCCGCTGCTCACGAGTGACACGGCCGTCGTCGAGCAAGGGGTCCCCTATCTGCGGGCCCGGCTCTTCGCGATGTTTGCGATGGGCATGAATTTCGCGTTCCGCGGCTACTGGAACGCGGTCGATAAGTCGATGCTCTACATGCGCACGCTCATCTCGATGCACATCGTGAACATCTTTCTCAACTGGGTGCTGATTTTCGGGAACCTCGGGGCCCCCGCGATGGGCACGGCAGGTGCCGGCGTGGCATCTGCGATCGCCACCATCTTCGGGACGGCTTCGTACTTCCTCTTGGGTCGAAGCTATGCGAGCGATTCCGGCTTCCTCCACGGGCTCCCGTCGCGAGAGACCTTTCGAACCATCCTTCGAATCGCCGCTCCGTCAGGCGTTCAGCAATTCTTCTTCGCCGGCGGCATGACCGCGTTCCTGATGATGGTTGCGCGCATGGGCACGCCCGAACTGGCAGCCACAAAGGTCATCATCGATCTGATCCTCGTCGGCATCCTTCCTGGCATCGGCTTCGGTCTTGCGGCCGCTTCGCTCGCCGGCCAAGCGCTCGGACGAGGCGATCCCGAGGACGCGAAGCAATGGGGATGGGACGTTGCCAAGATCGCGATGCTCGTCGTGGGCACGTTCTCGATCCCCGCGGTCCTGTGGCCGGACCTGATGCTCAGCCTGTTCATTCACGAGCCCGGCACGCTCGCCATGGCGACGAATCCGCTGCGCGTGGCAGCCGGCTTTCTCTTCATCGATTCGGTCGGAATGGTTCTCATGAACGCGCTCACTGGAGTCGGCGACACCAAGCGCGTGATGTTCATTGGGGTCGGGTTTCAGTGGGCCTTGTTCTTGCCGATTGTCTACTTGATCGGTCCGGTGTACGGGCTTGGCCTAGTCGCGGTCTTCGCGCTGCAGGCAGCCTATCGCGGTCTTCAGTCGGCGGTTTTCGCGTCGATGTGGCAGCGCGGACGCTGGCAGACCATCGAGCTTCATTGAGCTTCGCGCTGTGCGGCGCGAAGCGCCTCGACGCTCTCTTCCCAGTGCTCTCCGTCGAACGCGTAGTACTCGAAGTCGTCCGGGGACACGCCATCTAGGCAGCGGATGTTGACGTCGACTCGCTCCGGGTGAGAGCGAGGGCGGTAGAACGAATGCACGCCGCACGTACTGCAAAAGTGATGCTTCGCGATGTGCGTGCCGAACGTGTACGTGGTCAGGGCATCCCCGCCACGTAGGAGCTCGAACTCGCGCTCGTCGACGATCAAGTGAAGGTAGCCCTTCTTCGCGCAGACACTGCAATTGCAGTCGACGGCCTTGCGCGCCCGAACCGTTACGCGATAGCGGACCGCTCCGCAGTGACAGCCACCCTCGAGCAACTCGGGCTCCGAGGAGCCCATCACTCCACCGGTTCGCCTGTCGTCCGGTCGAGCGTCATCCACGGAGTGCCCGCGATCTCGACCTCGACTCGCTCTTCGACGACGGTCAGGGCCGGCGGCGTAGTCACTGCGCCGAGCTCCGCGCGCCATAGCTCCTTGCCGGAGCCGACGTCTCTCGCGATCACCAGCCCGGGGTCGCCAGCGCTTGCCTCGAAGAGGATTCCGTCGCTCAGGACCGCGCCGGTCTCGACTTCGCCCGCAGCGCGTTCTCGCGCCATGGTGTTCTGCTCGAGGCGCGATGCCGCCAACCAAGCGATGAGGGCCACGCCCACCGCAGCGGAGAGCAGCACGACGACCACTCGTTTCCCAGACTTGCCCTCTTCAGTCACCCGCAGGTGATAGCACGGGCTCCGCGCCGCCACATCTCTTAGAGCGTGATCGCGCTCCCCCAGCGGCCTCAGAAGGCGTCGACCCCGAGCCCGACGAACCCGGAAAGCTGCGGGGGGTCGAGGAGCCAGCGGCTCGGGATCGCCCAGCCCACTCGGGCGTAGACCTGCCACCTGCCCCAGCGCAGATCCGTGAAGACCGCCAAGCCGCCTACGCCGCCGAAGCTGTCGAGCAGCCCCTGACGCCTGGGATCGTTCAAGGCTCCGCCCGACACCAGGAGGCCGAGTTCCTGCGGCTTATCCTTCTTGGGGCGCACGTGGCCACTGAGCTGCGCGATCGCGACGCGTTCGGACAGGTTCGCGGACCAGGGGAGGCCCGGCACCACGAGGACGTAGGGGTTCATGCCACCGACGCGCAGGCGCGTGAGATCGTCTTGGTTCCAGCCCCAGTTGAAGGTCTCTTGCAGCTCGATGCGAAAACGCTCACCGGTCTTCCAGCCCGCGCGCAGCCACTGATTGAGAGTCCAAATCGCCTTGGTCGGGTCGTTTCGGTCCGGCTGATCAGTGACGAATCCCCAGGGGCGCGCCTCGGAGCGCACGTCGACGCCGACCGATGCACCGACCGCGACACCCTGAATCCGTGGGAAGAGCTTGGACGCTCGGTACTCCTCTGCCGGTGAGTCGATGTTCCAGTAGATGTATCCGAGCCTTGGCTCGAACACCACCGTGTTGGGGGGAAGGAGATAGTCTGCTGGGTAGGTCTTGTTGCCGCCAAAGATCCAATACCGGACGTTGGTGAGCACCTCGAGCGTGTGGTCGGCTGCAAGGTGCCATTGCAGCTTCGGCAATAGAACCACGTAGCTGGCGTTGAAGCCGAGGTCCGAGTTGCGAAGACCTTGCTCGTAGTACTGGTGGAGCAGTCCCGAGAAGATGAACTCGCCTCGAAGGGCGACCGAGAGCTCGAAGTCCTTGCCCAGCGGGATGCGCTCGATCTCCAGATGGATCGTGTCGGTGTTGTACAGAAGCCGGACATCACCTTTGCCGACTTTGTCCTCGCCAGTGGCCTCGAAGAGAACGAACCCGAACCCGCTCACCTCGGGTGTGAACGCGAAGTCCCCGCCTCCCGCGGCCGAGCCGTGCCAACCTTCAGCCAGTGCGGTGGAGGTGACGAGCATCAACGCAAGGACGGTCAATACTAGACGCATCGAGTCTCCCAGATTACATGCCGCAAATGCCGGCAATGTCCAGGACCACCTTCACCTCCGAGCGCCGCCTCATGGTGGGGGTTCTTCTCACCTTCGTCGGGGTTGGGTTCTTTGCGGCCATCGATATTTCGGCCGACATTCATGAAGGCACCACGCTCGGTCACGTCTTCGCGGAAGCAGGGATTCTGCTCGTCGCGATGCTGGGCGCCATCTTCATGGGCTACCGGCTCCTGCTGACCTTGCGACGCGCCCGAGCGGTGCAGGCGGAGGCGATTGAGCTCGCCACGCAGTTGGAAGTGACCCGCG